>JAABUK010007611.1_pt1 | contig 15577 bp, 15 predicted proteins | sample 5559141 | NCBI WGS metagenome assembly JAABUK01 (sample SAMN10711869, study PRJNA513367) | rock metagenome | isolation source: Antarctica rocks | place: Antarctica: Victoria Land, Pudding Butte nord | collected 2016-01-03
AAGGTACACTTGGCAACATGCCCAGATTGGTGTGTGTACCTTTGTCCTTGTTGGCTGCCTGCGCAGCAGCATCTGTTGCAAGTACAGCAGCAGCCTGATTGGTCTGCAGGAACCCAGCACCCCAGCCAGATGCAACAGGTGCAGCTGACTCAGCAGCAGGCTGACTGATGCTTTCCTTCTCTTTGGCAGCATCAGCAGCCGCCTGTGTGGCCTGACTTGCAGCAGCTTGGTTGCTCTGCATAAAATCAGCACCCCAGCCAAATGCCACTGATGCAGGCTGACTGATGCTGGCTTTCTCTTCTCCAGCATCAGCAGCGGCTTGGGTGGCCTGACTTGCAGCAGCTTGGTTGCTGTGCATGACATTGTTGCCCCCCATGGGTGCAGGTAAAGTGGTGAATGCGCTATGTTTGTCTCCCTTGGCAGCACCAGCGACAGCCTCTGTTGCCTTGGCTGCAGCCTGCTGGTTGCTGTGCAGGAGGTCATTGCCCCAGCCAGATGCAGCAAGTGGTGCTGCAGTTGCTGTCGCAGCTGCAGATACTGCTTCAGGGTGAGGGGTGGCAATTGTCTGCTTGGCGGCATCAGCAGTTGCAGCCTCAGCTGCCTGTGTTGTAGCAGCTTGACTGCTTTGCATGGCAAGAGGAGCCCAGCCAGATGGAGTTGCAGCAGGTTTGCTTGCATCTGCGCTCTGCTTGTCAACACTGTCCTTGTTCTGAGTGGAAAGCTGATCTTGTGGCAGTGCAGGGACATGAGGAGCGCTGGTGAGTGGCTTTGAGGCAGCAGGCTGGCCAGTGCTGGGTGCACTATCTTGGGCCAGCTGTGTTGAAGGGGCAGCAGCAGTCGGGGGAAGCCCAAAGCTAAAGAGTGCAGAGCCTGAAGGCCATGAAGGGGCAGGAGCAACTGAGGATGTTGAAGGCTGGGATCTTGAGGCATTTGGTGTCACTCCAAACTTGAAGGGAAATGGAGCATCTGATGTTACTGGCTGGCCTGAATGAGACAACACAGCGTGCTGTGACCTCGACACTTTCACCTAACCCCAACCAGAGTGCGCACAAATCGCTGCTGATCACACTTCAAGGTCATCAATACTTGTCATGGATGATGCATCAGGCCAATCTTGTATGATATTGTCAGGAGCCCACAGGTGTGACTCTGTTGTGCATGACAGAGGGCCGAAGCTCTTTGTCAGAAGCAAACACCCGCATGTTCAGCTCAACAGGTTTGTCAGCAAGCATCATGGCACAGCACACACCTGACTTGTCTTCATCAGCAGCCTCTGTTGTCTCAGATGCAGCTGCCTTATCGCCCTACACTGCAAATGATGTATCAGCAATCACTACATGTGCATGCATCCCTGCTCGCCATGCCCATGACGATGCAGGCATTGCTCGCTTGTGCCTATCAAAGCAAGACACAGCATGGACTGATGTGGTCACTGGCAACACACAAGATTGGTGTGGATGTCAGAAATGAGATGCTGTAAGCAACAGGCAATGAAGAGCTTGCCTGGAGGGAGGAAGTAGGCCAGCCAGGTGCAGCATGACTGTCTGCAGATGACGCAGGAGCAGCCTTGTCAGTATTGCCACTGCTAGGAGGCACACCAAAGCTGAAGCTGGGCTGCTGCTGCTGAGGCCCTGAACCTGCGCTGACATGCAACCTTGCATCAGATGCAATCACTGTATATATGGCATGTGTGAGAGCATGTATTGCACACTAGCACGGCAAGTTTGTCAGTGCGTGCCTGAGATTGCTCTGACTGCTGTTCATGCACTTTGCACCAGGGTGTGTTCAGGTGGAATTGCTGCACAGTCAAAAGGAGCAGCCTGAGAGGCATGCGTCACCAAATACTGCTTGTATCGTAGAGCACAAAGTGATGCATGACACGTGGTCTGTGTCTGTTTTGGGCTGCAGAGGTGCACACCTGAAGGGTTGTCAGCTTCTGCGACGGCTTCTGTCGCTCTGGCAGCCGCACTCTGATTGCTCTGCAATCAATGCCAAGATGTAAGTTCCAGCACAGCAGGGCATGATCAATCACTCGAGACTCAGGAGTGCGAAGCAAGCCCAGGCAACAATGTGAATGTGGCATGCAAAACATACTAGTGAGCCATGGTGATCACAGAAGCGAATCTTATCGAGGAGACTAACTGCTCAGCAGGGCTATGCATGCAGCTGTGTTGCCAGCATGTCAGCAGAAAGGTACATTCAGCAGTCACGGCATCAGAAGCAGACATCAGAGCCCAATCAGGCGGCTACCTGAAATGATGTCTGGCCATCAAAGGGCTGGAAGACTCATGCTGAGCTGCATGTGGGGACCAACACGCAGCGTGAGTGCAATGCAAGACAGCGCAGCATGAAGTCAATGCCACAAGATGGCACAAACAGGAAGCAGCATTGGAGGGAGGGTGGGGGGGAGAAGAGGTGGGTCACCATTAGAAACGAGGCTCCCCATCCAGATGCAGCTGCAGCTGGTTTTGCTGATTCTTTGCCATCATCATCATGCTCTGAACCTGATTTATCCACACCATCACCTTTGTTTGCCAATAACGGATCAGATTTCCCTGTAGCTTCAGTGGAGGCAAAAGCAGCTTCCTTCCCTGTGCCACTTGAGAACATAGCGGGAATGCCTGTGTCCAAAGTCGATGTGCTGGCTGCTGCTGTGCCAGCATCAGAACCAACTCTTTTGGCGGGAACAGTGGCTGGGCTGGCAGTCGGCTTGAACAGGGATGATTGCGGCGCTGGTGTCTGATGCATGGGACTGGGGCTGAATGAAGGGGGAGGGGTGGGGCTGGGGCTGGGCAAGTCGGGGTCAGGGTAGTTGCCAGATGCAGTCCTAAAGGGCGGGCTTGCAACCTTCGGCATCTTGCCTGTCAGCAGCAATCATTGCATCATACAAAGAAAATGTCTTTGTGTCAAGCAGGCTGCGATGGTGAAGTGGAAGTGTGCATTGATGTCCCAGCACAACTCATCACACGTGCGAATGCAACTCTTGCATGCATGGCGAGATGATTGTCTAGCAGCAGCAGCAGCAGCAGCGGCTTGCGTGATGTAGCTTTGTCATGGCCTCTTGACATGGCTAACAAGCCTGCTGCTGGAGAACGGTGATCACAAGACAAAAGGTGCGCCTTGTACAGAATACAACAGCACCTGTGTCTTGTGGAGGGGGGCTGGGTGGTGCAGGGCTGGCATGTGCCGCATCCCTCCAAGCAGCCCCATAGTCCCGTCCAGTATCACCGTCCACACCATCTGCGCCCACAGCAGCACTCACACGGCTGCTCTCTGCCCCACTGCCCAAAGACTCTAGCTGAACAGCGCCACTGGTTTCAGAGCCATTCTCACTGCCAAGTGCTGCAGCATGGCGCCTCTTGCGGCTGCTGTCGAAGAAGTCGGCTGGCCAGCAATGCTTGCCAGTGGCTGACTGAGGCTCACTTGATGTGTGCGAGGTGGGTGCAAAGCCAAGCATGGCAGTGGGAGGGCGGGCAGGGCCTTTGGCAGCTGCCCTGCCTGCAGCAGCTTCCTCCTCAGCTGCCTTCTCTGCCTGACAAGTAAGTCAGAGGCGTCAGGAATGGTTTACGTCACACGATGATGTTGTCACACAATAAATGACACAGAGGGCCTAGAACCTAGGCCGTACTCAGAAGCAAGTGTGACAGGTGAATATGCCACCTGGAATGTGGATATTTGCGACATTCAGACGAGCAAACTCAGTGTCCAGCTCTTGAGCAAGAGATGCAGATGGTAAGCAATGCGTTTCTAAGAGCAGTGCCCATTACCTGAGAGATACCCTTGAGGGCAGTCTCCATTCGTCTGATGGAGGCTGTAGGCCCAGAAAGCTGCTCAGCAGCCTTCCTCTTCACACTTGCCCCTGCATGCATCACTTCCCCCTCACCTCCAAGTATGGCAACATCAGGCACCATATTTCCAAAACATCACGCCATTCAGCAAGACATGGTGTCAAAGGCTGATAAGCTCCTGATTGACCCTGCAACGACCTAAATTCAAACCTGTTTGTGATGTTCAGCACTTGACATCATGGCTATACAAACAAGACAATTGCCTGATTTGCATGGGATTCTACCCAAGCATGAAAACACAAGTGTGCAGGAGACAGCTGTGGGCCAGCAGCAGTGAGAAAACCCCTCTGGAAATACTTTGAGAGGGTGATGCTGCACCCGAGCTAAGGCCAATGCTGGAAGGCAACTGGAAGCCATGCGCTGGGGAAATAAAGCCAGACATTGCTTGTCTCTTGGCTGCGAGCCTCTTGATCACGCTCCGCCTGGAGTTGTCAACACTGTGCTGCGGTTTGGCCTGCCCATTTGACGCGTCTGACAAACCTTGCTCAGAGCGGTCTTGCTGCCTACCGTTTGCAGATGTCCCATTTGCATGCATGCCATCCTCTGCTTTGTATGCAAACATGCGATCATGAGCAGGAGACGGTGCAATGCCCATCTCATCTGGCTGCTGGTCTTCAGTGTCAAGGCCATCCACACCATTTGCTTCTGGCAGCTCTGCTTGATTCTGGACTGTGTATGGAGTGCTGTTGGGGCCAGGTGACTCCGCATAGTAGCCAGCAGACAGGAAAGGAGCCACAGGCGTGTGGTGTTGGGGGTAAGTGCCGTGACTGGTGCTGGCTGCTGTTGGCTGCGCAGGCATGAGGACAGGAGCTGAGTCTAGGTACCGCATTTGCAGGAGTGGCGAAGGCTGCGCCTGCATGCGTGATGGACCAAGGCGTGATGGCAGCTGACTTAGCCTGCAAGGAAACGAGCATGCTCTCTTGCAATGTTATGTTTGATTTGTCACCACGATGCTGTAATTGTGCGTTCAGGCATGTTGCAGCTCAAAGGTCACTGATGATTAGCAGGAACAGCCAAAGCCTGGCAACCGCAAACGGCAAAAGCTGACAGAATGATACAGGAAGCATGGCGTTGCATACTATATGATTTCCAACAAACAATATTAGGTAAAAACCACTACAGGAATGCAGGCAATACACATGCATGAAGATCATCAGCGCAACATGGCAATACCTGCTGTGCAAAGACGCCGATGCTGAGGAAAGCATTGGGCTTCTAGAGGTCCTGGTAGACTGCTGGGCAGGCAGCTGTGTGCCCTGCCTTATAGGTGTGCCCCTACTCCCCAAACTATTGCTGACAGGGGATGCAAATGCTTTGCTGGACGCAGGTGAGAACAGGGAGGGCTCGGTCATAGGTGGCTTGCGTGGGGTGTACTGGAAGGAATTTGGCGAGCGCGCCACAAACTGCAGCTGTTGCTGCTGTGGTTGAGCTCGCTCTGCGGTATACTGTGCCAGCAGGTAGGCTTCATCGAAGGGCCGCTTGGGGAAAGGCTGCGGCTCACCCGACACATTTTTGTCTATGATTGCCAGTATGCTCTCAAATGTCTGCCTGCTTCGCTTATTGCTGCCTGATGTTTTCACAGTGTGTGCCTCGGGGGCTGATACATTGGCCCTCGTCATTGTTGACCCTCGATCAATGTCCAGCACGAGAGCTGGACAGCGTAACGCTTACTCCTCGTCTCTTGTAGATTACCAAACGAGGAGAGACAAGGCCAAAGCTTGCAATTTCCTTCCTCTTGTTTACAACTAACAGTTCTTGAACCTCTGCTGAAGCATTGTAATCTCTCACTCTGGACAGGTCTGAACATGGCAATATGCTATTTGTCAGGCAATGGGAACCTCCGAATCATGTTCTTAGCAACATGTTATGCTTTGAAAGCAATGTGAATTTAAAATTTGCAAGTGCAAATGCTGCTCGAGCTTCCTCAGCAGTGCTGACAGTAACTGCACGACGCATGCATGCACGGGCTCAGACATATTAGACAAGCAAACTTCTGCATCACTGTGTACTTCTGAAGAGTGAAAAGTGACAAAAGGCAGCCAAGCTTCATGCGTATGATCTGAATGTGAACATCTGATTCAGCCGCTCATTCATTTTGAGTCCAAGTTTTGGCATGCTCAGCAAGCTTTGAAACAATGCAAAACTTGCTGAGATTAAATGTCAGAAAAGAGGACCCTGAAAACTCTACTAGTCTAGTTGTCATTGCTGGATTTGCATGCTAATTAGGCAATGCTCATGCAGAGTGCCTGGCATGAGTTGTGCAGACCAATGAATGAAATGTCATAATTTAGAGTCTATCAACCAATATCCTTGATTGTTAAGCTCACTAATTAGGTTATAATAAGTTATAACTTCATAAAGCAGCTTCAAGCCTTCATCAATGACTTCAATGTGTGAGCATAAATTTCAAGAAATTTCTTGAAGTCAAAAGTTATTCAACCTCATGTGCAGTCTGCGTGCACGATCTTATACATCGTGCACCAGAAAAAATGGCTCTGAGATGTTGCCTATGCTACTTCTAAGTCACAACTCTTCAAAGTCAATCAACCAATATCACTGATTGTCCAGCTCAATCATCTCATAAAGCAGCTTCAAGCCTTCGCCCATGACTTCAATGTGTGAGCATAAATTTCAAGAAATTTCTTGGAGTCAAAAGTTATTCAACCTTATGTGCAGTCTGAATGCACGATCTTATACATCGTGCACCAGGAAAAATGGCTCTGAGATGTTGCCTATGCTACTTCTAAGTCACAACTCTTCAGCGTCAATCATCCAATATCATTAATTGTCAAGCTCACTAATCTCATAAAGCAGCTTCAAGCCTTCATCAATGACTTCAATGTGTGAGCATAAACTTCAAAAAATTCTTGGAGTCAAAAGTTACTCAGCCTTATGTGTAGTCGGTGTGCATGATATTATACATCGTGCAGCAGAAAAACTTGACTCTGAGATGGTGCCTTCGCTACTTTTAAGTCACAACAGGGCTCACCCAGCGGATCAGTACTGACCATCTGGTGCAAATAATGTTGTCTTAGTTATATAGCAAAATCAGAAGTCACTGTCAGAGGACGAACTACTGCGGGTACCTTTATTCTTCTTATGGAATCTTGCACCAGACGCACCAGCAGTGTTCTTCGTAGGTGCTTTGCCCTTTGCAGTTGACTTCATTGACTTCTCCCTGTTGACTTGCAAAGGCCTAGCAACGTTTGCTGCCATTGCTGCCTCAGGCTTAGCACCTGCTGCAACTTTGCCTTGCATTGCTGAATGCGTCCTGCTATTGGACGCAAGCGCAGCAGTAGCGTCTGTGGCTTGCTTTGGTACAGAGGATGGAGCTCTGGATCTGGCATCACTAGGTCTGCCTGAGACTGCATGCTGCAGCCCAGCAGCCAGTGAACTAATCCTCTCAAGGGTGACCTCATTGTGCACCTGCTTGCGTGCTGCTGAGTCAGTCTTGTACTTCTCAACCAGCTGTGCAAGACTGGAGCCCTGTCTCTGCGCTCGTGTCGCCTCACCACCAATGGGTGTCCTCTGCACAGGCTTCCCACCAACAGACTTAGCTGGGTGCATGCTCTGAGCCTTGGAGTCTGGCTTAGGCTTGCCACCAGAAGAGACCCCCGTCTTCTGCACAACTGCTGTCTTGAGCTTCTGCTTCTGAGCAGGCTGGGCAAGCTTTGCTGCCACCTTGGGCTGTAGTCCCGGCGCCAGTGCAAGGATCTGTGCAGTGACAACCTTGCGTGGCGGTCCTGCTGTCGCACCCTCTTGTCTTGCTGGTACTGGATGGACAGCAGCAGCTGTGGTTGAGAGGTGGTTATGTGGGTTCCCAGAAGGCTGTTCCCGGGGCGCTGACCCAGCCTCTGTTGAAACAAGCAACCCCAGCCTGCTGTCTGCAAAGTTGAAGGACTGCCGGCGTCTCAGAGCAGAGCTGGCCAATTCAGGCTTCTGGTCAGAGTTGAGCTGTGTGACTGGCAGCAGACCATCACCTGCAACATGGGGATGAGATAAATGTTTGTCTGGTGAGCTGTTGCAGCAGCTCAGCAGCAAAAGCTGGGATGGAGATCTTGCAATGTGGCAAGATACCTAGGACAGAGGTTTTGCAGGTTGCCCGTTTGCAGAGAGAAGAAGACATGCATGTTCTTACTGTGTGCCCCTGCTGCCCAAGAGGCAACACACACGCTTCTGTGCAAGAGATGCAGTGACGCTGACATTCCCAATACATGTATACACACTCACCTGAGTTAGCAACAGCCAGCTGCATGATAGGCCCATCAAGCAGATGCTGAGCTGAACTGCTTGCCAAGTCAGCCTCTGGCATCTGACTTACTGTCACGCCTACAGTATCACCTGGACAATCATCATCATCATCATGTCAGCAAGCACACATGCAAAGATTCCCATGCACCGATGAAAATCAATGGTCAATAAACAGTTACAGGTGCAAAGCAGTGAATTGAACCACTACACCAAGCTGGGTGGGCTGGGATACAGAAGATGCCCATGCTGTTTTGTGCCGTATGTTTCTGCCAGGCGTATGCTGTAGGGCATAGTGAACGTGGCACAGGTGAAATCCACTTGAGCAACCTACCCTTGAGTGAGACATCTTCTTTGCGACTCATGACAGCAGCGGCCCGGGGATCCTGGATGAGCAAGCGCTGTTCGCTGAGCTGAGAGAGAGCCTGCTCAATGCCTTTCAGCAGCTCAGCCTGCTGTACAGACTGCTTGTGCACCAGCCTGGATGCTGTCTCCAGCTCTGCCAGGAACACAGCTGACGCTGTGTGCAGCTGTTCATCACTAGTACCCAAACCTTGCACCACACCTGTCGCTGTCACGGGCTGCTGATGTGACCCATCTGGTTGGTTTGTACCGTTTGAGAACTCAACCTGGTGAGCAACCTGTGGTGCCTGTGCAACATCCAGCTGTGCAGCATCTGCCCCTGTAGATGACTCAGCTTGCTGAGTTGCGCTGGATGTCAGCTGCTGAGCGCCACTGTGGACCTGTTGACTTGCATGCGTGACAGCTTCGGACTGTATGTCAGAGACGCTGGCTGGCCCTGCAGCTGTCGCCGGTTGTTCTGCTTTCTGATGCCAGAAGTCGAACAGGCGCTGGCCCTTGGGAGTAGCAACAGGGGTAAAGGGTCTGAGGTCCTGCTGTGGGTTCATGGAAGGGGTGTGCACAAGGGAGAGGGACAGTGGGTTAGTGGCAAGAGATAGAGGGCGTTTGGCTCTTGGGAGGGCAGCTTCTGCCTTTTTGACCTCCTGCTGTTGTCTTCTGAGGTGAGGAGGGGCCTGTAGGATAGGCGCTGCAGGAGTGGGGTCATCATGAGCCTCTTCCTCAGCCTGGTGAGGACTGACATGCGGATGAAGGCTAGACTGGGGCCAGTCAACCCACCTGGGCATGACACTGTCATCCTCGTGATCAGACGATGTGCTGACACTGCTGAAGCTGGTCCCCAAACGGCTTCTGGGACTGGCATTACCATTGCCATTGCCTCTGGGTGTCTGTCCGTGGGTGCGAGTGACCCAGTCAGGCAGATAGCTGGCGTCACGAGGCAGTGCCCTTCTCTTGCCAGGTGACATGGGCACTGGCGACTCAGTGTCAGCATCAGGCCCAGCAAAGCTGCGCCCAAGCGGGGAGCTACAGCTAGGGTCTCTAGATAGGGACATTGACCCATACCTCTCGCGCAGGCTGAGCTCTCTAGGAAGTACACGCTGAGCATTGTCAGCGTCGAGCTGGCTGCTAGCCTGTCTGGAGAGGGAACCGAATCTTTCACGCAGGCTGAGCTCTCTGGGAAGAGCTCTTGTTCCTGAGTCCCCATACGGATCAGAGGAGTCAAAGTCTTCATCACCGCTCAAGGAGGTGTAGCTAGGCTGCCGGGGAAGGGATAGGGCGCTCTTCAGTATCGACCCCAGCCTTTGACCCAAGCTTGCATCCCGTGGCAGCGCTCTTCTTCCATTGCTGGTCAAAACCTCATTGGCTTCGGGAGGGCTGTCAGCATCCAAGGGGATGTAGCTGGACTGCCTGGATGGGGAGAAGGCTGTCTTCAGCATTGACCCCAGTCTGTTCCCCAGGCTTTGTGTCTTCACTGGGGGACTATCTGAGTCATGGTCTGCTTGCAAATCTGCCAGATCTGACACTTGCAGCTGGTCTGGGTTTTCACCATCACCCTGGTGACTCAACTGAGTTGGCTCAAGAGCATCTGAGCCATCTGAGTCAGCCTGCTGAAAGCACACTTGGTCTGCAGCTGTGGGCGGCTCCTGCCCTTGTCCAGCATCTGCAGACTTGGCCTCTTCTTGTTGCATCCTTTGAGCTGCCTCTTGCAGCTTTGCCGCCAAGGCTTTCTTCCCTGTGGCATCAGTCTCAGCTGCCTTCTGGTTGTCACCTGGCAGCCCATCATGGGAAGCCTGCCGTGTGCCGGCAGCTGCCTGAGCAGCTGCCTCTACCCTGGCCTGCTGCAATGCCCGGCGCATCAGACTGGCCCTGCCTGATTTGGCACCTCCAGCTGACTCATCAAATGCACTCTGCAAATCACGTTCCCTGTTTACACTTGCCTAGCACTACACATGTGCCAAGGCAGAGTCTCTTCGTACAGTGCCTGAGCTTGCTGCATGTGACGTCACCGGCACTGCTTGTGCCGGTGCAGGCAGCCAGCATCCAAAATAGAATTGTCAGTGGGTGACGACTTTACAATAGCTCACCTGAGTGCCCAGCTGAGCCATTGCTGAGCCAGGAAGTATAAGTGCCAGCACGCTGCGAGTCTTGGTTGCTTTCTGAGCCTGATGCTGACCAATGGCCTGCTTGAAGATGCCAGCAAGGCCAACTCCTTTGGTCTGCTGAGCCTGAAAGTAGCTCTCTGGCCAGTCATGCAATAAGCCACCAAACCTACATGGTGAACTTACATATGTCAATATTTGGCTAGGCATGTGGTTGGTTCTTGAAACGACTAAAGTATGCTTAGTCAGGGTCCTCCTAGATGCACCTGCTTCAAAGTGTGATAGCGGGCCACCAGGCAAGATTACTTTCAACACAGCTCATGCAAGTCAGGTGCACTATCTGCCTTTGTTGCATATGACTGCAGATAGCATTGAATGCAGGCTCTTCTTGTCTGTCTCTCAACTGAATGAGACTTGCCTGGATAGGATGACCTTGGCCAGCGTTTTGTAATCAGGTGCTGGAGCGTCCATGGAGTCCCTGGTGTGATGGATCACCTCTCCTAGCAGCTTCTGAAGCTCCTGCTGATCCAGATGCTCATCCAGGGATCTCATGTGAACACCTTGAATGCCTTGGCGCTGACGTTCCTGTAAACAGGTCATATTGCCTATTGCACATCCCAGCACAAGCCCAGTGTACATTCTGGCACAAGCTGACTACACCAAGCCATTGCAAAGTCCATCTGCCTTCATGTTATGCTTAGGCATGCACAGCTGCTTAGAGACGACCATCTATCTTTTGAATGGGCATATGCTTTGTAGGAAATGCAGTGATCTAAGGACACTGCCTTTGCACCCAAGGGACAGCAAGGTCCATACATTTGTGGGTCAACTCAAGGCAAGCGCACCATTCTGTCTGGCAATACAGTGCATGGAAGGTATGTGCTGAAACACAATGTGACATAATGTCTGTACCTGAATGGTGAGCTGTGCTTGCTGGCCTCTCAGTCTGGCCCAGATATTGACCTTCATTGAGCGAGGAGCAGCCCGTTCAAACAACACTGCCAGGAGGGCACTGCTGGGCGCCCCTCTCAGGTTTTGGCTCAGCTCGGCAAACAGTGTGGCCATGTCATGGTGGATGCCCACAATGCGCTTCTGGCCTTCAGCCTCCTCCCGAAAGGACGAGACTATAATGACCCTCAGGAACCTGCAAGTGTTACCTGCTGAGAAGAATCAACATGCTGAGCAGTTTAGTGCCAGGCATGCAGGTCCATAGCTCACGCTGTGTGCTGTAGCCTTGCACTATCAGAAGGGATCAGCTTTGAAACATATCACAGAAAAGGTTTTGCACAATACACCTGGATAGCTGCTTGCCCTGTGTGTCACAGCATTTGGAATCATGATTTAGATGGCTGTGTGTCCACATCAGATGCATTGCTCTTAAGAGACTATAGTGGCAGTGACTGAAGGCTGAGCGCAGTGGGACGTATAGACAAAACACTAGCAGCATGGTGAGGCAGTTTGCGTACCACCAGAGGACAAGAATGGAGGAGATTGGCGGCAGGAAGTACCAGGCATACGCCTCAGACCTGAGCAGCCAGTTCATCTGCATGGGCGCAGTGGTTGTCACCCCGAGATCCTGATTATAAGAGGCCACCTGCTGCGTGAACATCACCTCAAAGTAGCCTGCAGCCATGCATGACAGAGGCCTGACTAGCTGTTGCTCAGCCAGAACAAGCCATGCAGACCAACAGACAACATGGGCAAAGCCAGCACGAGTAGCCCGACAGTTATGCTGTTTGGGCAACAAGCAGGCTCCAACTTGCACCCACAAGAGTGTTGTCACTGGCCGTGTGCAGAGTATCTTTCCAGGGTTTGGGAAGCTGAGTGTGCTCACCTGATATTGAGTCAGGCAGTGTTGTCATGGTCACTTCAAAGTCACCAAAGAGCACATGCCCCATCACAGCCAACATGAGTGCTACACACATGACGGTGTACCCTACATCCACGATCCACGGTATCGCCTGCATCAAAACGTTCAAGCAACCCTTGAACCAAAGCTAGATAGGACATAGCTGCTGTACACTGCCACTGCTGCCGTGTTGTTCAGGGCCAAAAACAATGCACAATGACCATAAGTTATGAGCTTGCATCAATTAACAGCAAGTAGGCTTTATGTGCACTTTAGCTGAAATTGTGATGTCCAAAAAATTGGAAGGGATGTATCATGCCACGGATACAATATGAACAAGCTGTGAGTAGACGCCATGTTGTTCAGCTCTGCAACACAGAAGGAACTGCAAAGTTTGAAAGTGGCCAAGACCATGCGCTGCAGCATACCTTCATAGCAGTAGTGGTGAGGATTGACAGCCGCTTCTGGGCTGACAGCACCTTGATGAGGCGCAGAATGAGCAGCTGCATGGTGATGCCCTGGAGCGTGGTGTACAGCGTCATCTCATTGGCCATCTTGTCTGCCTGGGTGTACATTTCAGCCATGCTGTCAAGGCCAGTGTTGACATCAGGCAGCGTCCAGCGGCCGGCACCTCCTGGCACTTGTGCATACGTGCTGGCAGCAGACACTGCACATGCACAGCCAGCTTCACACCAGCCTTTGTGTTCCCCAGATGGCTGTGTGGTGTTGCCTGTGTTGACTTTCAGCTGTGCAAGACAAACAGCACAAATGCCCAGAGGCGCATGTGATGCAAGTATTGGGTGAGCCCCTGTGTCTCACAAGGCAGCAATTGGTGGCGGTAGTCAAGGGAGGCAAACAAAGTGTCTATCAGGCTTATAGGATGATTCCTGTCCTCATGACGCACTCTGGTGCTTACACAACTGGACACAGGTCACATTGCATCTCAGCTGAGCACAGAGATGGCGTCAGCAGCAGCACATGAGATGATACATATGCCCCCTCTCTCAAATGTTGCTGAAGTAACATGCCATGACTAGCAGAATCCTTGCTTTAGTACACCAACGTCATCAATGGTCCCAGTCAATCAACAAATGGGGGTCCTGGGCTTGTCAGGTACTGCTCCTGGATGGAGCTGTGACTCACCATTGTAGGTGGAGGGATCTTGCTTCTTGGGCAGCAGCAGGCGTGCTTGAGCACCTCCCAGGGAGTCATACACCTCATACGTGCCTTCAGGCTGGAAGTCGACCAGGCTGTGGATGTAGACACTGTAGGTGATGAGGCAGATGAGCATGGCAGCAAACAAGGCCATGTCATACAGCACCCATGTCTTGCTGAATGCTTCCTGTGACCAATCATAATGGTGAGGGTTCCCAACATTGTTTGCAACAATGGGTATAATACTTTGGAGAAGGTCAGTGTTGTGCAAAGATGCCTGTGCATGTTGTGTGTGTGCAGCCCCAAAGCAGGCTGCTCTCAGCAGCCAGCTAAGGTAGACATGAGGCTAATGGTACGCATCAATGTGGACGCTTGTGGAAACAAGAGTCAAAGGCCATTGCAAAGGTTTTGAGGCCTCCTTCATGCGCTAAATGCAAGGATGCCGGTGCATCTGTCTTTGAACTTCAGAGTCTTTGCAGAGTCGTTGCAGAGCCTTCAAGCAGGGGGCATGCAACTTTGTTACAGACTTGTACAGCACTTGTTTCTGCAATAGTCTACCAAGGTTGTGGAAGAGTTGGAGACTGCAAGATTACCTGGATAGTGTTCCAGTTGGCGCTTGTCTGCCTGATTTTGCAAAAGAGTGAATACATCAGCATGCTGAGTTGTGCTGCTGTGAGCAACACATGCAGGACAAAGGCTGCCAGCACAGTCTGGTCAATCTTGTTGCTACTCAAGCTGAGGGTGACGTCAGGTATGGCTACAAAGCGTGTCACCACATCAATGAGCCCTGCTGAATCCCAGCTGAAGTCCACTCTAGCATACCTGCATGCAGCAAGGCTGCATTGTTGTTGCGTCTGTGGATATCTGCATGTTGATTGTGATATAGTGCATCACCGTGACTGACAGAAACACAAGCAAGACATTGTGTGAAACAAGGCCTGGGCTGCATGTTTTGTTTGCTAGTGTCTATACGTTCTTACAGACAGTGTGCACAGTGAAGCAAGTACGTGGTCAGATTCCAGGCATGTTGATTTGACCTGGCACAACTTACCCATAGACCTGAAGCTCTGGATTGTATGTCAGCACCTGGTCAGACCAAGTACCAGGCAGATTGATTTGACTTGGCACAGCTTACCCATAGACCTGAAGCTCTGGATTGTATGTCAGCAGCCGCACTGTGACAGTAGCAGTGTCCTCATCCAGGAAGTTGCCATCGCTCAGGATGGTCCACAAGCGCTGACTTGCATTCCTGCTCAGCCTGTTGTCAAAGACAACTGGAAAACCCAGAGGGAAGCCTGACATAGCACGTGGGTGAAAGCCAAAAGGCGTGCCGGTGTGAGGTGTGATCTCGTCGCTGGAAGTGGACGTGTTGTAGAAGGCAGCTGCAGCGAGCACGAATTTCAGTCAATGATGTGGTACATTGCCACCGCCATCAGACCTTGGCAGATCTGCTACGGTTGTAATGAGCCAACAGGGCTGCAGATCAAAGGCAGACACAGATTTGTGATGAGTCCAAAACAAAGGCTGGTTGTAGTTATGCTGCAGCTGCAACAGCAGAGTTCATATGCAAAGGAATCCCGGCGGGTTTCCATCTAGTCATTCAGTGAGGGGCTCCTGTCAACAGATGATTGGCCGCACTGCTGCACGTGTTGTGCCTTGCTGCAGCAAAGCCAATGCAGTGATGTGCACACGACAGCAGAGCGTAGCCCAAAGCTAGAGCAAGCCTGCTGGTCACAGACTCCCTTCTTTGCACAGCCACACGTGCTCACCTACTGCCAGGGTATGATCGTAAGCTGAGGAATCAGCAAGAAAGACAGCATCCACACCATAGGGCCGCGAACCTCCTGAGCTGGTGGGTACAACCACAGCCTCGCCAGTCACTTCATCATACACAATGGGCTGCTCCGTGCAAACAGTGGTGAAATCATCAAAGCGCTGCTTGCAAGTATGATTGACACTGCTGCGCAGTGTCTGCAACAGCACTCCTGCTACCACCTGGTTGCCACTCCAGCCTGCAA
>JAABUK010007613.1_pt1 | contig 15575 bp, 12 predicted proteins | sample 5559141 | NCBI WGS metagenome assembly JAABUK01 (sample SAMN10711869, study PRJNA513367) | rock metagenome | isolation source: Antarctica rocks | place: Antarctica: Victoria Land, Pudding Butte nord | collected 2016-01-03
TGGCCGTTGATAAAGGGCAGCAGCGTACTCTCAGCCTCTCAGGTTCGCTCGCTCCAGCAGACATCCCACAACCATCTGCCGTTCGGCCTGATGCTAGCGGTATCAGCCTCCATACGCCTGCTGGCATCTTGGGGAGCAAGCCTGTAAATCCTTTCCTTGAGAGCGGTGATACAAGGATACTCGCGGCTCACCGATATAGTCTAGCTGCTCCGCTCACGCAGTATATGCATTCTCTCAGCGCTCAGAATCTTGCCGCTAATCTACCTCCGCTTGTGGGGAGGCTCGAGGAAATGGGGTTCTCTCTGAGCAGCAAGAACTGGAATCATTACATCCAAATTCTTTCATACTCGAACGACGCAGATCTGCAGCTACTCGCTTTTCGCATTTTTGAGGAGAAACTACTCCCGAACATGCCTTCTTGGCATCTAATGAAACGTAGTAAGTGGTCGAAGCAAGACATAGTCGATGGATCTGGAGATTTTGTAATTCAGGAACCAGTGCAGCGCAAATTTATTGAGAGATTCAAGCCCCACACTCTCGTCCCAACTTACTGGACGATGATCTACCTGGGACTAGCTCTAATGAAATTTCACCAGAGGGGTGTACAAGGTGAAAGAGCAGGACTACCATTGCTTCGAAGTCAAGCGCCAGGCACTGTCAGTGCAGTCTCACGGATGCCATACCTTAGAGAAAAGGCTCAAGGACTTCTTCTTCGTGGCAGGTCATTGAAAGGCGACCCCCAGAAACGGCCGAGGAGGCCAATGGAAGCCGACCGTGCAGGGCTGCATGGAAGCCGCTCGCCGTCAGATGGCATTCCGCTCGACTTTCCTGGCCATGAAGTCGAAAAGATTTTCAAGCGTGAGCAAGTATCCCCCCTTCAGCAGGCAGATATGGAACAAGGACCCTCTGGCCATCCTGCAGAGCAACTTTCTGGGGAAATCCACCGTAGTCCACTCGTACTCGAGGCGGCAGGGAGATACGAGCGTCAGCGCGAGTATTTGAGGAGGATACGGGCTGAGGAGGGCGAGAAATTGCGCTTGTTACATCAGATGCACGAATTTGCAGCACAGCCTCAATTAATGGCAGACGACAAGTATGGAGAACCGTTCTTCGAAGCACAACTCCACGACCAACAGCCAAGCCTTGCAGTCCAGAATGCTACCAAGGCCGCAACCAAAGAAAAGGAGGCGCTTTTCAGCACAGCAGTGGATCATTTTATCGATAGAAAGCACAGAGCTCCTCGTCCGGCTACCTCTACAGACGCATCCGATGTTCGCCCTGCTGCCCTCCTTTCTGCTGCAAGACGTCCGAAGGCCGCCCAAAAACTTCAAATGCACCGTCTTTCGAGAAAGAGACGACCGGCAATACCTTCCCCAGTGGCAGCTTTCAGGCGCAACCTTCGAAGTAAGATTAGTCTAGCTCTGAATACTAATCAACCACGCCAGAAGATTCCGAACAGGCTCTTGAAGGCGTTCACTAAGAATAAGGCAGCTCGCAGGATGAAAGCTCAGTATCAGAGAACGAGACAATACAGGAGCAGAGATGAGAAACGCAACGACCCAGACGCTCGCTCCAGCGACATCGGAGGGTCTCAGGCATTCGAAAGTGAATATTACGGCCGCCCATAGCATTGTGGGATTTCAATATCAAATCAAGATTCACAGTCGTGTATTTGTCACTTCAGATGCAATCCATTGAATCACCCTCTTGATCCCGAGTTTGGGTGTTTCGATGTCTAGATATCTTAATGTTCTTTACGCTGAGACAGCTTGCTTTATCGCTACAAACACTTGTCGGTTCCACCACGCCACGATGCCTTCCCGCCGCCCGCAGAAGCGTTGTTCAAATGGCTATCAAGTTACCAGCTACTTGATGGAAGACGAGATCAGAGCTTGTTCGGGAATTGCCAATGAAGGTCTCGACCCAACTATGTTTGCACTTGCAACCATTCTACCTATGAGCTGTTTTCCAATTGACAGCGTCCATCCGAGCGCACGCTATGGAGCCACAGAAGATGACTCCTACGGTCTCCAAGATTATGCTGACTATGGCACTACGTCTGGCGATGACATGAGGTCGCTTCCTTCATACGACTCAGACCACTGTCTTGGCAGATACGGGATGAATGATGCGGATCTATTGGATCAGATGCCGCCCTTGTCTGCGTCCACTGTCTCCTCGGATTCGTCATCGAATTGGTTTTCAAGCGATCCTGCTCCTGAGTTTGGGTTTGGTGAAACATTTGACACAACGGCACTAAGTCCTAGCGATGGTGTCTCTGTCATACTGGGAAGGTATTCGAGTGCAGCTGATCTCACCGTGAATAGCCTTGGTATTGCGGCTCGGGAACAACTGGAATATGGATGGAATGCATGGGCACTATTCAATCTTGGCTCTGCTGTGTCTCATCAACCTTCACAGCCTATCGAGAGCCAATCGCAATCTAACGCTCTCTTGTTGGGGTTTTCTACGAACTCTTCTACTACGTTCCCCTTCGATATGGCAGCCGCATTCCAAGCCTCGTCCTCTCTGGCAATGGCCGCATCACCAGCATCAGAGCTGCTGCGACGGCAGCCTGCAATTCCCTCTTCAACAGAGCTTCTTACCCCAGAGAATTCTCCCAATCATATCGACAAAGAGGTTGATGATTTTCTGGACGAGCTGGCCAATGTCATTGATTGGGACAGTGCTGAGCTTAACATTCAGTACCCTGAGACTAATACAATGGATTTCGTTGACCCTCAATGCACGAACATGATGAATCCAGCACCATCGCCTGGATATGACCAGGGTCAAGGCCAGGAGCTCGGTCTGCATGGTACTGCGTACTCGCACGATAGTTGGGAGGACGAATCCACATGTGGAGATGTGGAATTCTCTCCTAGTTTTACTGAACTACTGAACGAGCAGGATCACCGCCTGCTTCGTCTAAGCAGTGACGATCTCCGAGCTGATGGGCGTGATAGCATTTGGTCGGCGGCGAACTAGAAGTGAAAGGTTCTTTCAAGGATATTCCTCTCGATCCATCATTGCATGGCAAAGCATTTGCTGGCATTGCTCCTCGGACCAGCGCGTCTCTGGAAGGTGTTGCTTCAGAAGCTCAGGTATCAGGGATGCTAAGGCATATCGGCTGTGTGTCTCTTAGGCCTTGGGCTGGAAAAAGGCGTTCGGTGCGCTTCATACCAGAAAACTAGATCTGTACAACATTCATAGACAAGCAATTGCATAGCTTGCTAGCTTTTGGTGGTGAACAATCTCAAGGAATGCATCATTCACAGCATCAATTGTACTCGAGCCGATGTCGTTCTTTCCATCTGGTTCGTAATCTTGCATGTTCAGTCCACGCAACATGCAATACCGACCTTCAGATGCAATGAAGCCCACAGAAAAACACTCTCCATGACACCGATGCATCCTATCCAACTCAAAGACTCCACTCTTCCCATAACAAACCTCCATCATATCTTAAACACCTCATCCGACTCCTCAAGCAACCTGCCAAAGGAACAACTCATTAGCCCTCACTCACCACTCACCAACCAACCCACGAACGCAACCGCCGAAACAAACAAGAAAAGCAGAAAGGGAGAGAAAGGTGGTTCCACACTCACATAATCTGGTTCTCCTCATTCATGATCCTCAACGCCTGGACTGCTTCTTCGCGTTCAAAAGCCTCCTCCTGACTACCCCTAACCCCGCTCCCCTGGATGCTATTATTCACAGCCTCGATCAACGGATCCACATTCGCGGAATCATTGGCGAATAATCTCGCGTTCATTAGCCGGCCGAGCGTGGTGCGGAAGGTCGACAGGCGGGAGGGCGATATAGCTGCCTGCTCTTGCCCGTGGTCTTCGTTGTCGTGTCTTGCATTTGAGGCAGTGTGGCCTGATGGTTGGGTCTGGGAATCGCGTCCTTGAGAGTCTGTCTGCGTGCTGGGGAGTTGCGAGGCGGGGAGAGATGAAGCGATAGACATGCGTGACATCTGACTTGTGGTTTGGGCGGTTTGATTGCGCCGCCCGTGTGGGGAGGAGCCATAGAGGTCGTCGGACTCGTACCCTGCGGCGTCGCCGTTCGTGTTCGCGTTGCCGTTGGGTGTAACTGCTGCAGTGCCGTTTCTATTGTTGTTGTTTGTGGTTCGCTGGCTTTTTGGCCGAGAAGCCGTACCTGATTTTCGAGATGGCCCGCGATATCCGCCGTCGGAATCATCGTCACTGCTGCCACTGCCTTTTCCTTCGGAACTGCTGGAGCTGCCGTCCGGTGCACGGCTGTCGACTTTTCGTCTCTTTTTGCGCCGGTCTTCGAGGGCGATGACTTCTTTGAAAAGGGCGTATTTGAGGATGGTCTCCGCTGCTTCGGCGTCTTCTGCTAGGACTCGGGTCGAGAGTCTTGCTTTGGCGTGGGCGGTTGCGAGACGGATTAATGTTTCGAGAGTTCGCGCTGTGATTGGGCTGGTGCGGCGCTTGTTGCCTTCCAGATCGTCGTTTCTGAGGTCGGCGTAGGCTTTGACGATTAGGTTGGCGGCCTCTTTGGTTAGGACGGGCTTTATTCTCGACTTGGCGTATTGGATGTACTTTTTGATGAACGGGATGCTGATCACTTCCGGCTTGGATAGTCTTCCACGTCTTGAGTGGGCCAGCCCGGCGTGCAGCATGACGTTGAATTTCTCGTAGACTTCTGTTGGGCGTCCGTGGGAGTCTTGGTCTTCTTCCAAGCCAACACCAAGCATTTGGGTGGCTTGCTCACGGACGGGTGCCCCTTCTTCGGTGCCTGGCTGGCGGTATCTGTGCATTCGTAGGACGTGCTCGGAGATGTGCCGGTCTCTCTCGTCTTCTACGTCGTCTGTGACGACGAAGAGAAGATCGAATCGAGAGAGTAAAGAGTCCGGGAGGGCGATGTTTTTGTGCGGATCTTTGTGGGTGTCGTATTGGCCATATATAGGGTTGGCAGCTGCCACGACACTACATCGTGCGTTAAGAGAGGTATGAATACCTGCTTTGGCAATAGTAACCGTTTGCTGTTCCATGACTTCGTGGATGGCTACTCGATCGACATCGCTCATCTTGTCGAATTCATCGATACAGACAACCCCCCTGTCTCCTAGAACCATTGCACCAGCTTCCAACCGTCGCTCACCAGTCTCTTTGTCCGTAGTCACGGCCGCCGTGAGACCCACACCTGATGAGCCACGCCCAGTTGTTGCGATAGCCAAAGGCGCAGTGTTCAGAACGAACCGCAAGAGCTGGGACTTTGCTGTTGATGGATCACCAACCATCAAAATGTTGATGTCACCTCTTAAGTGAGTGCCGTTGTCGAGATTTTTCTCCATGCCACCGAGGAGCATGAGCAGAATTGCTTGTTTAATGTGGTCGTGTCCGTAAATGCTCGGTGCTAGCGATTGAGAGAGCAGCTTGAAAACATCCTTTCTCTTTGAGAGCTTATTGATATTCCTGACATCAGTGTCGGTGATTATACTTTGCGCGATACCTCCACCGGATTTGGATGAGAGTAGGACCACATTGTTTGCTAAGATGAGAGTTCGGAACGTGGAGGAGCCAGATCCTGCATTGCCGAGGGAGCGGAAAATGCCAACGAGTTGTATGCGATCGCCAGGTTTCACGCGGTCGACCATATCGTCGTCCAGGAGCACGTCTACGCCTCGGGGGAGCTGGCCTGCTGGTGCTCTCTCCGGCATCTCTTGAATAGAGATGGTCTGATGGTCTCTGTACGTGCAGTAGCCATATTCGGTGACAAGCTAGATTCCGTCAGTCCTTGCATCTTTCCGTTCTTGGTAGGATCATACCGCATTTCCAGCCTCGTCCTGCTGCGGGTACACACTTGTGCTAGCTGCACCATTGGCAGTCATGGTGTTGTCTCGATATTCGCGGAAATGAAACGTTTGTTTCTTTTCGTTCCAATGCACGCTTTTCACCACCTTGGGTCTGACTAGAGAGCATTTCGTGACGATCCCTTCCAAGGACACCAAGCGATTGAGCAGGTTTGACCCAAGGGTTCGTGGATTGCAGGCATTTTCTCCGAAGCTACCAGAGTAAGCACAGTAGTAGACCTGTGATCTGTAAGCGAAGTCAAGCGCAGAAAGCCTATCTCATACAGCCTCTTCTGATGTCTCTTTCGGCGGGCGATTGGGGAGTGTCTTCACGACATCCTTCAGTGCCTGGTCGAATGCTTGCACATGGTCGAACGGAGAATAGAGTAACCCATCTGCAAGCTCTCTGTTGTGAGCACGAATATCGTCAATGCTAACAATGAGTCTGCGTAAGCCCCTGTTCAGCATCAAAACAATATCTGCGCGATAGCTGCGGGCACGAGCGTCTGTTGGATCGAGGAATTCCGTAGCGGCTCTAACTCTATCACGAACCGCCTCGTCACGAAGCTGGATACCATCCATGATGAGCTCCTGTTTCCGGCGAGTTCAATGGAGGGAGAAGAATGCTGTTCTTCGGATCAGATTCATACATTGGAACGCACTCTGACGCGCTCACGGAGACGCGACATGCCAAGAAGTGCTTGCATAAGCTTCTTGGCGATACGTCCTCGCTTCATCTGCCAGAAGAGCTCCAGGTTCTGAAAGCATCGCCTTCGTTCTCCGTCTCAATTATCAAGGAGACTTCAGCTTTCATGGCTGGCACACTGTAAACGATTTGCTTGCTATCTGCCTTGATCCTCTGCTTTCAAGTGCCATCCGAGCCTCGGCGGTGCAGACGCTCTGGAGGGCTCCCGAGGCCAGGCCTCCGCTGAGTTCCCAATCTCGCCGCAGATGCTTTCGTCCCTGCTAGAAGCACTGCCATTAGCTCAACAGAAGCAATGTCTATCTAATGATGTCTGCTTAAGGCATGGAAGATCACTACAATATCGTCTGTGCAACTAAGGATCCCCAACCTGTGCACCATATGATTTGCCCGTTCCTGTCACCATAAGACCTTGGCCTTGCGCCCTGAGCAACCTATGGATTCCTTTCGAATATTAGCCCTATCTGCTTTGCACACTTTGGATCTTCTTTTCAGGGAGTTTGAACAATCAACCCGGAATTGGACTGCCCTGGACTGATGTTCAAGATCTAAGCCCGATTGGTTGAGCGGCAATAATACCGCTAACATACCATGTATTTGACGCTTACTGATAAGCAAAGGGTTTCTCAGCCTCTGATTGTGCGATCCTCCCCCACAACTTTGATGAAGCCACTTCCGCGGATCATCCTTGAAGATGCTCGATTACGTGCAGATTTTCGGTGCGATCATGGTTTCTATAATTTGGTATTGCCGCGGAGACGTCACTAGCTATACTGTCCTGTGTGCCAAACTCCTGTCCTACTTCCTGTTGCTCCCTAGTTTCCTTTTTCCCATGCTTCCATTTGGCTTCCGGTCCATGAAGACCCTTTTTTACCAACTACTTCTGCTATAATACTAGTCAACATGGAGGACACCAAGGAGGAGGCACAGGGCTTGCCGTCAACGATGGAGAAGAAGTTGGATGTGCTGCCTCCCACTCCTCCAGCAACGGACGGCAGCGTTTCAGACGAATCGGTAGAGTGCGCTGCTTCTGATATTCCACTCCCTCCACCGACTACCATTCCTACCGACATTCTTGAAATCGACAAAAACACCCCAGATTCTCGTGTCCCGCGAGACCCAAGATTGATACGATTGACTGGCGTTCACCCATTCAATGTCGAAGCTCCATTGACCCCCTTGTTTGATGAAGGGTTTCTGACAAGTCCTGAACTGTTCTACGTCCGAAATCATGGGTACGTCCCACATGTTACTGATCAAGAGATACCCGATTGGGAATTCTCTGTAGAAGGACTCGTGGAACAGCCAATCACCATGACGTTGAGGCAGCTCATGACAGAATATGAGCAAGTGACTTGCCCCGTCACTTTGGTGTGTGCTGGCAATCGAAGGAAGGAGCAAAACATGGTTCGAAAGAGTAAGGGCTTTTCATGGGGTGCTGCGGGATTGTCGACAGCATTGTTCACTGGTGTGATTCTGTCAGACATCATTACGAAGGCCAAACCCACCAAACGAGCGAGATACGTTTGTATGGAAGGCGCGGACAAGCTACCCAACGGATATTACGGTACTTCCGTCAAGCTCAATTGGGTAATGGATCCCAATCGAGGAATGATGCTCTCATACAAAATGAATGGTGAAATGCTGAGACCAGACCACGGCAAGCCTCTTCGAGCTGTGATCCCTGGTCAAATTGGTGGTCGGAGTGTCAAGTGGCTGAAGAAGCTCATTGTGACTGATGCGCCGAGCGACAACTGGTACCACATATACGACAACAGAGTACTTCCAACAATGGTTTCCCCGGAAGAATCCGCGAAGGACGCGAAATGGTGGATGGATGATCGCTATGCCATCTATGACCTCAGTCCCAATTCAGCAATGTGTTATCCTGCACACGACGAGAAGCTATCGATTTCAAACTATGCCCAAATATATCGAACAAGAGGTTATGCCTACAGTGGAGGCGGACGGCGAATAACCCGGGTCGAGATTTCTCTGGACAAAGGCACCTCTTGGCGTCTTGCTGACATCGACTATCCTGAAGACAGGTACCGTGATGTGGAACAGGAAATGTATGGAGGGCGGCTTGACATGTCTTGGCGAGAAACATGCTTCTGCTGGTGTCAGTGGTCGTTTGAATTAACCATCGCAGAGTTGAAAGGTGCCAAAGATATGCTGGTAAGAGCAATGGATGACAGTATGAACGTGCAGCCAAGAGATATGTATTGGAGCGTCCTTGGTATGATGAACAATCCATGGTTCCGCGTCACTATCTGTGATGAGGGCGACTCTTTGCGATTTGAACATCCTACGCAGCCAGCACTCCAACCCGGCGGGTGGATGGAGCGTGTGAAGAAAGCTGGCGGTAATCTGGCAAACGGATATTGGGGCGAGAGCATTGGAGAACGAGATGTTGCGGTACCTGTTGCTGAAGTGACGCGAGAGGTATCAATGGTCAAGGAAGGTCTCAAAAACTCCATCACGATTGAGGATCTTCGAAAGCATGACAACAAAGACTCGCCGTGGTTTGTTGTGAACGGTGAAGTCTACGATGGCACCAAGTTCCTTGAGGGCCATCCTGGCGGAGCAACAAGCATTGTTTCTGCTGCAGGTCTCGACAGCACAGATGAGTTCATGGCTATCCGTAAGTCACCTCCCAGGATCAGCGAGGTTGTCTCTTGACATTTTATAGATAGCGAAACAGCAAAGGCCATGATGCCTACTTACCACGTTGGATCGTTGGACGATGTGGCGAAGAAAGCCCTCACCGACAGCGAAGCGAACGCTACTGCCGATGGAGCCGCTGAACCGCGATCTACCTTTTTACAGTCGAAGTTTTGGAATAAAGCTGTCTTACACGGAAAACATATTGTGTCGTGGGACACCAGGATATTCACCTTTCAACTTGATCATTCGACGCAAAAGCTGGGACTCCCCGTTGGTCAACATCTCATGGTGCGCCTCAAAGACCCCAAAACTAATGAAAGCATTATTCGAAGCTACACGCCCATTTCTGAAATCAACAACCAAGGATTTATGGACATGCTTGTTAAAGTCTACTTTGACAAGGATGGCATCAAAGGTGGCAAGATGTCTCAAGGAATGGATGCGCTTCCAATCGGTCATTACATCGAGATGAAGGGACCCATTGGCAAATTCGAGTATCTCGGACACGGTCGCTGCACCGTACAGGGCATTGAGCGGACAGTCAAATCATTCGTCATGATCTGCGGAGGTAGCGGGATCACACCCATATATCAGGTCTTTCGAGGCATCATGCAGAACCCCGAAGATAACACCAAATGCGTCGTCTTGAACGGCAACCGGCAATTCGAGGACATTCTCTGCAAGCCAGAGCTGGACACACTTGCAGATGGCAACGACCACAGATGCAAGCTGATTTACACCTTGACGAAGGCGCCTGATCATTGGAGTGGCGTTCGAGGTCGTATCGATGCCAACCTCGTCGATCAACATTGCGTGAAGAGCCAAGACACTCTCGTGCTGATTTGTGGACCTGAAGCACTTGAGAAGACTATGCATAAAGTATTGCTTGAGAAAGGTTGGACGGAGGACCAGCTTCTGTTCTTTTGATTGATTTTAGCGCAAGGACTGCTTCTGACCTTTCACCGATTTGCGGCATTTGAGGTGTTGAGTACAATAACATACTTCGGTTTACCTTGATACCAGTCAGTACCAGTCAATACCCGTCTATTCCCAAAGTGATCTGGAATGTCCCGATCCGAGCTTAGCGTCAAAGCTCTTATCTCGTCCTGCACGACGACATGCAACCCACTTCTGCGACCTTATCACCCTTCGCGAAGCCCTAGATCCTGTCGGAATATGCTGTCTGCTGTCCACATTTGCCTCCACCAAACTGGAACCAGACTGATTCGTCCCCCCGGTTGAATGATCGACCGGACCCTAGTTATCATGGTCTTCCCGGCCAATGGCTCGCTCTCCTCCAGCCTTTGAGGCTCTTGGCCGACAAAAATGGCATCTAAGGTGGACCTGATAAGCCTACCCTCTCTGAGCTTGCTGTTGACCTCGATATGGGGTCGTCATCTACGGGCTCTCCGCGGAGACACCTCCCCGCGGTGCTGCCATCTTTTGAACCAGCATTCTCTTGAATTTCCTGTTTGTCGTAGCTTTCCTTCTACTGTGTAACGACTCTCTTTTGTCCTTGCCTCTGCCCTGATCTGTTCCAGCTCTTATAGTCATAACTCTAGGGCAACGCTCAGCCGAAGATGTCCTGGGCTACTTCGTCCCCGGGCATGGCTATCAGCAAAGAGCCCTCGAATGCGCGTAGCGCGGAGGAGAATGATGCAGGAAAATATCCTAAACCTCCATCAGAGCGCAAGAAAGTTGTCGTGGTGGGTTTGGGCATGGTGGGAATTGCCTTCATGTAAGCAAGTCCAACCTGGCGTGACCCTTGCAGTGTTGCTTCCTATGCTAAATCTATTTACGAATAGTGAGAAGCTCATGAAACTCGATGCGAAGCGAAGAGAATATGATGTTGTCGTCATTGGCGAGGAGGCACACGTGGCTTATAATCGCGTCGGCCTGACCAGCTTCTTCCAGCATCGAAAGGTTGAAAATCTATACTTGAAGCCGAAAGAATGGGTACGAATGTCCTCTCTGGCCTTCTCCTAAGCCTGAATTGTCCTGAGCAGCTGGGCTGATTTCTACATCACAGTATTCAAGCGTGCCCGAAGGCTCCTTGAACTGTCATCTGAACACTCTCGTGACCGAAATCAAAGCTGAGGAGAAAGTTGTGCTCACCTCGAATGGTGATACAGTCTCATACGATATCCTGGTTCTCGCAACAGGTTCCGATGCGGTCCTGCCTAAACATACTCCCGGTCATGACGCTAAGGGTGTCTTCGTATACAGGACGATTGAAGATCTGGAGAAGCTTATTGCTTTCTCGGCTACTGTCAAGGGCACGACAGGTGCTGTCGTCGGAGGTGGCCTTCTTGGGCTTGAAGCTGCCAAAGCTATGATGGACCTAGAGGAGTTCAAGTCTGTCAAGCTCATTGAGCGCAACCGCTGGATACTATCAAGACAACTTGACGGCGATGCTGGCGGCATGGTCGTGGAGCTTGTTAGAGACTTAGGCCTAGACGTCCTGCTTAGCAAAAGAGTCGGCAAGATTCAGGTCGACAGCAACAACAGCGTCAAAGGTGTTGTTTTCGAGGACGGAGAACAGATGGAATGCACATGTCTCATGTTTGCTATTGGCATCAAAGCTCGAGATGAGCTAGCAAGAAAGGCTGGCATCAAATGCGCGGATCGAGGTGGTGGCATTGTCATTGACAACAATCTGCAAACAAGCAAATCGGATATCTATGCCATTGGAGAGTGCGCCAGCTGGGAAAATCAAAGTTTTGGGCTCATTGCGCCAGGTATTGAGATGGCTGATGTGCTGACATTCAACCTCACACAAGCCAAAGCTCACAGCCCCCGAACATTCAAGAGGCCTGACTTGAGCACCAAGCTGAAGCTTCTGGGGGTTGAGGTAGCCAGTTTCGGTGATTTCTTCGCCGACAGAGACGGACCAAAAGAATTGCCAGTCAGACGGCATGGCAAAAAAATGGGCACAGTGAACGGCGAGGACAAGGTGAAAAGCATAACCAATGGTCCGCCTCCGCCTCCAGTAAAGGCGTTGAGCTACAAAGATCCATTCCAGGCCGTCTACAAGAAGTACTTGTTCACCATGGACGGAAAATATCTCCTTGGCGGCATGATGATTGGCGATACCAAAGACTACGTGAAGTTGGTCCCAATGGTCAAGAATCAAAAGGCTCTGGATGTACCGCCGTCTCAGTTTATACTTGGGGCCAGTAAAGAAGGTGAAGATGATGCCAGTGAACTTGACGACACCACTCAGATCTGCTCTTGTCACAACGTAACCAAGGGTGATGTCGCAAATGCTGTCAAAGACGGCTCGTGCAAGAGCATTGGAGAAATCAAGTCCTGCACGAAAGCTGGGACCGGATGTGGTGGTTGCATGCCCTTGGTCCAGTCCATATTCAACAAGAGCATGAAAGATATGGGCGCCGAGGTCCTGAACCATCTTTGTCCTCACTTCGCCTACTCTAGAGCCGACATATTCAGCATTATCTATGTCAAGAAACTGAAAGATTTTCCATCGATCATGAAGGAAGCTGGTAAGGACCCACACTCTATCGGATGCGAAGTCTGCAAGCCAACACTTGGCTCTATCCTTGCTTCACTTTACAACAAGCATGTTGTGGACAAGCCCCTTCATGGCTTGCAAGAAACGAACGACAAGTACTTGGCCAACATTCAACGAAACGGCACTTTCAGTGTTGTGCCTAGGGTCGCCGCTGGTGAAATCACGCCTGAGAAGCTGATCGCTATCGGTACCGTCGCCAAGAAGTATGGTCTGTACTGCAAGATCACTGGTGGTCAGCGAATTGACATGTTTGGAGCCAAGAAGCAAGACCTTATCGATATCTGGACTGAGCTCGTCAATGCTGGAATGGAATCAGGCCATGCATATGCAAAGTCATTACGAACCGTCAAATCCTGTGTTGGTACCACCTGGTGTAGATTTGGTATTGGCGACAGTGTTGGAATGGCGATACGGCTTGAGGAACGATACAAATCTATTAGATCTCCCCACAAGATTAAGGGTGGTGTGTCAGGTTGTGTTCGCGAATGCGCTGAAGCGCAGAACAAGGACTTCGGCCTGATCGCCACCGAAAAGGGCTTCAATTTATTTGTTGGGGGCAACGGCGGAGCAACACCCAGACACAGTGAAATCCTGGCCAAGGATGTTCCACCGGACGATGTGATCCCAATACTCGACAGATTTCTGATGTTCTATGTCCGAACGGCAGACAGATTGCAACGAACAGCCCGATGGGTGGAGCAGCTGCCAGGAGGTATCAAGTACCTCCAAAAGGTCATCCTGGAGGACAGTCTGGGCATATGCGCCGAGCTGGAGAAGCAGATGCAAGAACTCGTCGGAACCTTCTTCTGCGAATGGACAGAAGTGATCAACGATCCAGAACGTCGAAAAGCATTCCAGCAATTCGGCAACACTGCCGAAAATGTCGAACCAGCAGTAGAAGAGATCACAGAGCGAGGCCAGGCCCGCCCAACATACTGGGCCAAAGAACCTGCCAAGGATGACTTCAAGTCCACCAAATGGAGCAGCCTAACATGGCAACCCATCGTCATGGCAGACAAGTTCCCCGACCTCTCCTCCGGCTCCTCGCACACCGTAAAGCGCGGCGACACTCAACTCGCCGTCTTCAAAATCCGCGGCAAATACTACGCCTCCCAACAAATGTGCCCCCACAGGCGCACCTTCGCCCTCTCCGACGGCCTCCTCGGCGAAACGAAATCTACGGATGACGCCTGCAAAGACACCAAATTCTACGTCTCCTGCCCCTTCCACAAGCGAAACTACCAACTCAACAACGATGCCGGAGCCGCGGAATCTACCGCCGGCTCCTGCAGCAACGACGCAAACATGTCGATCGCAACGTTCGAGGCGGAGGAGCGCGAGGATGGTTATGTGTATCTCAAGCTGCCGCCAGTGGAGGAGCTGGATGGGGTGCTGGGGACGAGCAAGTGGGCGGTCAAGAAGGATGAGAGTACCGATCCGTTTTTGAGCTTGGATCGGAAGTTGGGGTTGAAGAAGGGGCTAAGGGGAACGAAGATGGATAGTATGTCGTCCGGTGGGAATAGGATGGTCAGTGTGGCGGCGCAGAAGAGGATGGATTGGTGAGAATGGAGAGAGGGAGCATGTGTATGATCTGGGGATAATGGGGGATCTGTTGGAGTCATTCGTTGGAATCTCAAGCGCGCATATAGTGAAATATCATCAGACACCCGCCATCTTTTCAGCTCTCTTATGCTGGCGCTGGCGTACTTCTCCCAAGTGTAGACGAGCTGTCCGACCCCGGAGTCGACGGCCTCGATCCCCCCTTGCCCTCCTCCGTCTTCGTAAGCGGCGAGATGTTAGTCCTCCCCAACGACATCCCACCTCGTTCCTTCGCTTTCCGTCTCGTGCTCGCCGCACTGCTCCCCCGTCGAATCCGCTCCGAAACCGGCTTTTCCTCTCCCGTTCCTCCTTCCAGCGCAGGCGTCGAGTTCCTGGACGACTGCCTCGAGTTGTTGGACTCAGATCTGAGGAACGACCTCCGCCTCGCCGCCGCTTTAGCATCGGAAGATAGCTGAGGACGAAGTTGTGAGTGTTGCTGTACTAGGCCGTGTTTCTCCACGTCTCGCCGTGGGGGGCGCTTCCGCGTCCGCCACAGCCCTGTCCACCACATCCAGCCGCCTTCGTGTTTGGCTCGCGCTCTGCGTTGTTGCTTCGACTTGCTTCGCAGGATGGCGCGGCGCTCGTTCTCGCGATCCCAATAGTCGGTGCGGTATTCTTCCCAGTTTTCGCGGAATTCGGGCGAGAAGGACTTTGGTAGGAGGAGTAGTTTTATGTAGTCGCCGCCGGGGGCGAGGTCTTCTTCGACTAATCCTCCCGTTATACCGACGCCGCCGGTCTCTTCGTCGCTGTCATGACCGGCTGTGGTGCTGCTGTGATGGGGATGCTGGTACTCAACGAGATGCCATTCGCTGCTACTGCTCTGCAGGTTCATCATTGGTAATAAAAAGGCCAGATGTCCTGGCCACTCTTTCCACCATGGGCCTCTTATAACCACCACCCTGAGGTTGAAACCGCGTAGTCCTCGATTTGTTGTCCCCACCCAGCGCCTCGGCCACCGGATCCCTCGCTCCCACTGCCCGGTGCCCCAAAAGAGGATGATGGTTACGGCTCCGCCCATCAGCGCCACTTTCTCCATCGTCTCAACGACCCAGTACACACTCCCGCCGAGGCCGAGGCCATCTTCCCTGGGACGGAGGAACAGGAGGTAGGTGAAGCTGCCTGTCCAGAGGGAGAGGAGGAGCACGAAGAAGGTGTGGAGCCTGCGGCGGGAGAGGAGTTGGAGGTATTGGGCTCGAAGGGACGACTCGAGGATGAGGAGGTTGAGGTAGATTTGGGGTGGGGAGGATGGG
>JAABUK010007614.1_pt1 | contig 15572 bp, 9 predicted proteins | sample 5559141 | NCBI WGS metagenome assembly JAABUK01 (sample SAMN10711869, study PRJNA513367) | rock metagenome | isolation source: Antarctica rocks | place: Antarctica: Victoria Land, Pudding Butte nord | collected 2016-01-03
TTGGGAGTGCTCGGCGCGCTCGTCATGCGCATCTTGATGATTCTCATCGGAGCAGCGTTGATTGATCGCTTTCACTGGATCATCTACGTCTTCGGCGCGTTCCTTGTCTATACAGGCTTTAAGATGCTATGGCAGGACGAAAAGGAAGTGAACCCGGAAGAGAATCTGGCCGTGCGTGTTGTCTCGCGCTTTGTTCCGATCGCGCGTCACTACGAGAAGGACAAATTTTTCACGCGCGACGAAGCGGGACGGCGCACAGGCACGCTTCTCTTACTCGTGCTGGTGATTGTCGAAGTAACGGATTTGGTGTTCGCAGTGGATTCGATTCCGGCAATCTTCGGCATCACGACTGACCGCTTTATCGTTTACACCTCGAACGTCTTTGCGATTTTAGGCTTGCGCACACTCTACTTTCTGCTGGCGGGCGTCGTCGAAAAATTCCACTACCTCAAGATCGGCCTCGCGCTCGTCCTCTCCTTTATCGGCGCGAAGATGCTTTTGACCGCCGTCCACATAGACATTCCCATCGGCATCTCGCTCGGCGTCGTCGCCATTGTGCTTGCCGCTTCCATTCTTCTTTCCCTGCTGTGGCCGAAGAAAGTCGAGAGCGCTGTTGAGTAAGAGTCGGGTAAGCCGCGATTAAAAAGCCGCTTGAACCGTCGCGCGTATATGTGTTAATTTTCAACTGGATAGCGATGCGCAATCGCCCGCCGTCCAAGGGCAAGAGCAAAAGGCATTCACTCCTTCACATCAACGCGGCGCAACGAACGGCAAGCCCTGCCCGCGCCGACGCAGTTTGCGACGATCTTTCGTTCCTCAACTTTAAGCCAGTTCTCGACGATGCAAAATAAACCGACGCGCTTTGATATGGAGTGGTGGATTGTCCCGAAGCGGATTATCTATCTCGGCATCGCACTCTTCGCGCTTTTGTGCGTGGCGGCGGGCGCAACCGTCTACGTCTGGAAATACGGCAATCCTTTGAACCGCGTCGGCACACAAGTGCAGGCTCCCGCCGGGGCGCGTTTCGTTTCCTTCGAGGGCGATGTGCGCGTCGTGCGCGCCACCACGCGCGAAACCGTCGCCGCCGGTTCCCAGACACAACTTTATCCGGGCGATACTGTGCAGACCGGAACAGACGGGCGCGCGCGCATCGGCCTCGCGGACGGTTCGATGCTCGTCGTGCGCCCGAACACGACTTCGACTTTGCGCGCCAACACCGTCGCCACCAACGAAGGCCAGAAAACGAACGTCCGCGTCGCCGTTGACAGCGGGCAAATCAGCTATCGCACAGAGCAGCAGACGGACGGCGGCACGAACATCGTCGAAACCAGACAAACTGAAAACAAAATGGCCGCGCAAACCGGCGCAAGCTTCGCCGTCAACCCGGACCAGACAGAAGAGATTCGCGTCGGCGAAGGAACGCTTGAAACGACCACGCGCGACGGAGGCCGTACTATTTTACGCGGCGGCGAGTATGTCGCTGTTAATCCTTCGGGCAACTTTGCGAAGCGCGAACGCCTGCTCGATATTCCAGCTCCGATTGAGCCGCGCGATTTAGCGAAAATCCTTGTCGGCGCAAGCGGCGCAGCCGATGTCGCATTGCGCTGGCAGCGTCCTGCTTCAGGGCAAGCGGCGGCGCACTACCGCGTCGAAGTGGCGACATCGCCTTTTTTTGTTCCGGCAGGCAAAGTTTTCGAGCGCGATCAACTCGTCGCGACCAGCCTCAACGCGAGCGATCTGCGTTCCGGCGTTTATTTCTGGCGCGTGCGCGCAACCGCCGCATCGGGTCAAACGAGCGATTGGAGCGAGCCGCAAAAGTTCGTCGTCGCGCCAAATGGCACAGGCCAGCAAGTGTTGGTTTCCAATTGGTCTACGGAGCACATCGGCGGCCAGATTTATCTGGCGCGCGGGCGGGCAGAGCCGGGCACTACCGTTCGCATCAACGGGCGTGAAGCCATTGTCGCGGGCGACGCTTCGTTTCAACTTCAGATCACGGCTCCCGAAGCAGCGCGCGATGTTCTTGTCGAAGCGCGCGATCCGCAGGGCAACAAAAACCAGTACCGTTTCCCATTGAATGCAACGCACTGAGGGCGCACTGAATTTCCCGTAAGCATGTTTGATGCACTATGACAAAGCGTGTGATTCTTTTAACTGACGGCGCGAAGGTAACTGCGGCGCTCGCCGAAATCCTGCATGAAGCGAAAGTCATCGCTGACATACGGGACAAACGCCAGCACCAGCATAATAATGCTCACGACGAAGTAGGCTCTGCCGCGCCGCCGCTCGCCGTGCTTTATGAAGTAACGGCTCAGACAACCTCTATGCAGATTCACGGCGTGATGACGCTCGCCGCAAATGTCTGGCCCGGCACGCCGCTCGTTGCTTGCCGTTATCGCGCGAGCGATGAAGCACGGCATCACAAACGAATGCTCGACGCGGCGGCGCTCAAACGCATAGGCTTTCGCGCGGTTGCCGATGAGCCGACCCAAGTTCCGGCGATTTTGCGTGAGCTGGAAGAAGGCGGCACAACCGATCAACTGCCCGCTTTGCACGAATCCTACGACGATATGCTTGAGCCAAACGCGTTTTTGCTGCCGGGCAATCTCAATAAAAACCACTTACGCGCGGCGTCCGAAGTAATGGCCTCGCTCCACTTTGCAAGCGATCAAAAGGCGGCGGCGCAAACTGCTTTAGTCGGACTCGCGCAGCTTGTTCAGGCAGACCGCTGGACGATCTATCTTTCCGGCGAAACGAGCGGCGGCGCAGACGCGAGCGTGCTTGAGCCGCTGGCCGCGCGCGGCGTATTGCCGAGCGAGCGCGTAGCGATTCCTGTCGATGATTGGCGGCGTCGTTTAATGGGCGATGCGCTCGCGCTCTCCGGCGCGGAATCGCAGGCCGCACGACGCGCCGCCGCGATTGCCGAAGTTGTAAAAAAGACTGAGAAAGGGCGGCGCATTATCGCCGTGCCGCTCGTGTGCGGTGAAAAACTGTTGGGCGTGCTCGAAGCCACGCGCGAGGGCGCAACTGCAAAGTCTTTCACACAAAAAGACTCCGCGCTGCTTCAATCGCTGGCTCTGCCGCTCGCCTGCGCGCTTGCCAACGCCGTGCGCATCGCCGAAGCCGAAAGGCTTTCGCAGACAGACGATTTAACGAAGCTTCACAACGCGCGTTACCTCCGGCAGTTTCTTTTAACCGAAGTCAGAAGGGCGCGCCGCTACAACTCGAATTTGTCGGCGATCTTCCTCGATCTGGACGATTTCAAGCGAATCAACGACGCGAACGGACACCTTGTCGGCTCGCATGTCTTAATGGAGATGGCGGCGGTGATTCTCGCCTGCATACGCGATACGGATGCAGTGGCGCGTTACGGCGGCGATGAATTCGTGGTTGTCCTGCCGGAGACGGGCATAGAGCAGGCGGCGCGCGTCGCCGAGCGCATCCGCGAGCGCATCGCGCAACATGAGTTTACGGGCGGGCGGCGCTTGAGCTTGCATTTAACGGCGAGTTTCGGCGTCGCCGCGTTTCCCGAAAACGCCCAATCGCCGCAGCAGTTGGTTGCCGCCGCCGACACAGCGATGTACGAAGCAAAGGCCGCGCGCAAAAACTGTATTCGCACCGCCACAGAATTTTCTACGCTCACCGAAAACGAAAAAGTAATTTCTTCATAGCATAACAACGGCTCTTCGGTGTATCTTAATTAGTTAGCTCTTGTTCGGCGCAAGGCTTTCCGGGCAGCACGCGTTTGTGCCCCGCTGCGAAATGTTTATACGAAATCTTTATCACGCAGAAAAAGAAGGCTGGCGCGCGATGCTTGCTTCCCCCGCACGAATTTTATTTTTGTAGATTACGGACATCATCTTAAATGGCACTTAAATCCATTTTCAGTCTTTTCTCAAGCGATCTCGCTATCGACCTCGGCACAGCCAACACGCTCGTCTACGCCAAAGGGCGCGGCATCGTCGTGTCCGAACCGAGCATCGTGGCAATCAACAAAGTCACCAACGCCGTCGAAGCCGTCGGGCGCGACGCGAAGGAAATGCTCGGACGCACGCCCGGCAACATCGTCGCCATTCGCCCGATGAAGGACGGCGTCATCGCCAATTTTGAAGTCACTGAAAAAATGCTTCAGCACTTCATACGCAAAGCGCACAACGGCAAAACGTGGGTCAGCCCGCGCGTCGTCATCGGCATTCCGTCGGAGATTACGCAGGTCGAACGCCGCGCCGTCGAAGACAGTGCGTATCGCGCCAAGGCTTCGGAAGTTTACCTTGTCGAAGAAGCGATGGCGGCGGCTATCGGCGCAGGGCTTCCGATCACGGAGCCGCACGGCAACATGATCGTGGATGTCGGCGGCGGCACAACCGACATCGCCGTGATTTCCCTGTCCGGCATCGTTTACTCGCGCGCCGTCCGCGTCGCCGGAAACGAAATGGACGAAGCGATTACGCAGTACATCAAACGCAAATACAACTTGCTGATCGGCGAGCGCACCGCCGAAGCGATCAAGTGCGAACTAGGCTCCGCGTTTCCGCTGGACGAACCGCTCTCGATGGAAGTTCGCGGGCGCAACCTGATCGAAGGCATTCCGAAAACAATCACCATCTCCGACGAAGAAATACGCGAGTCACTCGCCGATTCCGTTGCGACGATTGTCAACGCCGTCCGCGTCGCGCTCGAAAGAACGCCGCCGGAATTATCCGCAGACATCGTCGAGCGCGGCATCGTGCTGACGGGCGGCGGCGCGCTGCTTAAAAACCTTGATCGCCGTCTCTCGATTGAAACGGGGCTGCCCGTCTCCGTCGCTGACGATCCGCTTTCATCCGTGGTGCTCGGCACAGGCAAAATGCTTTCAGACTTCAATCTTCTGAAACGCGTCAAATGGGACAACACGCTCGTCAGCGGCACATAAAAGCAGATGCTGGATGTTAGATATTAGATGCTGGTAAAAACCCGCCTTGACTAATATCTAACATCCGACATCTAACATCTAATTTCAATGGCAACGATTCGCACACAGAAGGAGATACGCCAGCGCGCGCCGCTGTTGTTGATTGGATTGCTTTTCGTTTTTCTCGTGATGATGTCGATTGACGCGCGTGAGAATGGCGACATGAGCAAGCAGCGCGTCGTGCGTGCGTGGGTACAGGCGCTCGCTTCTCCCTTCGAGCGTGTCACAACGGGCGCGGGCAGCGCCGGAGTCGGCGTGTTTCAGAAAATCGGCAATCTGCGCACGGCCATCGCTGAAAACGATGCGTTGAAACAACGCGTCGAGACGATGGACATAGAGCTGCATAAATCGAGGGCGGCGATTGACGAGAATGAGCGGCTGAAGAGTTTGCTCGATCTCAAGGAACAGAACCAGTACGGAATTGTTCCGGCGCGTGTGATTGCGCGCGATCCGTCGGCTTGGTTCGACACGGTCATCATCAATCGCGGCTCGTCTTCGGGCTTGCAGCCGAACATGCCTGTGGTGACGCCGGGCGGCATCGTCGGGCGCATTGTCGCAACAAGCCCATGGACGGCGCAGGTGCGGCTTATTACAGATGAGAAATCGGGCGCGGGCGCAGTCGTCGGCCAACTCGGTCAATCAAGCGCGCTCGGCTCCGTCAAAGGCTTGGGCGAAAACGGCCTCGTCGAAATGCGTTACGTTTCGGGACTGGAGACGGTCAACGAAGGCGACTACGTGGTGACAACCGGGCAGGACGGCATTTATCCGCCGGGCTTGAACGTCGGCACAGTCGTGCAATTGACGCACGGCTCCGCGACGCAACCGCACATCATTCGCATTAAACCCGGCGCGCGGCTCAACTCACTCGAAGAAGTGGCCGCGCTTTTGTATCACCCGCCGCAACGCGAGCCGATGACACAGGCATTGCCGAATGCCGACAAAGGAAAGAAGAAGTAATTTGTGATTTTGATTTGCGATTTTCGATTGAAAGAGATTACCGGAATTAATCCTCGTCCAATCAAAAACCGGCAATTGCGAATCGCAGATTTCTCGGAGGTTTCGAGAGCTTGCGTCAACTGAAAATTGCGGTAGTCCTCGGGCTGGCGATTATCCTACAAGCATCTTTGCCCGCGGTCTGGCGTCCCTTCAAGGACTACTTCGATTTGCCGCTCATCGTCGTTGTTTACTTCGCGCTGCAGCGCGACGCTTTGCAGGCGTTGACCATCGGCGCAATCGCGGGACTTGCGACGGACGCTCTGAGCGGCGGGCTGCTCGGCGCGGGTGGCTTCTCGAAGACTTTAACGGCATACGTTGTGGCGAGCCTCGCGACGCGCATTATGCTTGACAACCCGCTGCTCAGAATTCCCGTCTTAGCAGGCGCGGCGTTACTTGACTCGCTTGTGTATGTGTTCCTCCAACGCTTGCTCGACCAGCCGTCGCTCGTACCGTTCGCGCAAGTCGCGGCCTTCAAAATTATCGGCACGACCATTGTCGGCACCGTCGCTTTGTATGTTATTGACAGTTTTTTAAGCGAACGCGCGATGCAGCGCAAACAGTTCGCCTTTCGCCGCCGCGTCGCCCGCCGCAGCACGGGAATGCTGCGAAGAAGAAGATGATGGAACAGTTTTCAGCAAAGAATAAAATTATTGCAGCGTTCTTCCCGCTGTTTCAACTAAAACTGTTTGTTAGGAATTGATTATGAAATTCGAGGATGATTCGCAAAACTTGCGTGCGCGCCTGCGCATTATGCAAGTCGTCGTGATGCTGGTGCTCGCGGTGTTGGGCGTGAGACTTTATGTGCTGCAAGTCGTCAAGGGCGCGCGCTATGCGGAACTTGCCGAGAATCAGCGCGAGCGATTGCTGCCGATTCCGGCAACGCGCGGCGTCATTTTTGACCGCAACGGCACGCTGCTTGTCGATTCGCGCCCGATCTATAATGTGATTCTCTCGCGCGAAGATGTGAAGGGAAAAGATTTAAATTCGCTCGCCGATTCGCTCGCCGCAGGATTAGGACTCGATGCGGACATTCTGCGCGACCGCTTTGACCAAATCAAATTGCAGCCCGCTTTTGAATCCATTCCAATCAAGCAGAACGCGATGCAGGCCGACATCGCTTATGTCGACTCACACGAACTCGAATTTCCCGAACTGCGCATAGAGCAGCAACCGCAGCGACGCTACCCGGAAAACGGCACGCTCGCGCACGTCTTAGGTTACGTCGGCGAGATTAGCCCGGAACAATTAAAGCAGCCGCGCTACAAGGATAAAAACCACAAGCCCGGCGACATCATCGGCAAGGAAGGTATCGAGTCGGTTTACGATGATTACCTGCGCGGGCGCGACGGCTATCGCAAAGTGCTTGTCGATAATCGCGGCCACATTCAAAAAGAACTAGAGGTCGTCGAACCGCAGCCCGGTCAGGATTTAGTCATTACAATCGATCTCGATCTGCAACTCACCGCAGAGGAACAACTGCGCAACTCGCCGACAAAGCGCGGCGTGATTGTCGCGATGAATCCAAACAATGGCGAGCTTCTCGCGCTGGCTTCGTACCCGACGTTCGATCCGAATCTTTTTTCGCAGAACGGCACAACCAAAGAAGGGCGCGCGGCAATCGCGGCGTTGTTCAAAGACCCGAAGACGCCTTTGACGAACCGCGCGATTCGCGGGCGCTATCCTCCCGGCTCGACTTGGAAAATCCCTATGGCTGTGGCGGGACTGCAACAGGGCGCGATCACTTTACAGAATTCGCATCTGCTCTGCGGCGGCGGCATTACCGTCGGCAACAAATTCACGCGCTGCATGGGCAATCACGGCACGCCGGAACTTCGCGCGGCAATCACGCAATCTTGCGACGGCTATTTCTACCGGCTCGGCCTCAAGATGGGACTCGACGGCATTATGAAAATGGTTGACGAGTTCGACATCAACAAACGCACGGGCGTTGATCTGCCGCACGAATTGATAAGTTGGACGCCGTCGCGCGAATTCAAAAAACGCTTTAATCCGAAAGCCTCCGAGTGGGGGGACATAGACACGGTCTACGCTTCGTTCGGTCAGGTTTACGACTACGCGACGCCGCTCGCAATGCTGCGCGCCGTGGCAGGCATAGGCGTCGGCGGCAAGCTTTACATACCGCACCTTTTGAAGGAAGTGCATGAAGTGAGCGCCGTCGGCGATCCAACCAAACCGGATTATCGCGCGGCGAGACAGGCACGCACGTTTGACCGTCCCGATCCGAAAATCGTTCCGATCCCGGAAGCGCAGCACCATCTCGTAGTCGAAGGCATGTGGGGCGTGGTCAACAACGGCGGCACGGCGGCGCGCATTAAAATGCCGAACTTCGACATCGCGGGCAAGACGGGCACAGCGCAGGTCGTCGGACTCGGCAAAGACACCGGCGCAAACAAAGATCACTCATGGTTTGTGTCCTACGCGCCCGCTTACAAACCGGAAATCGCCTGCATCGGGCTAATCGAAAACGTCGGCTTCGGCGGCACTTACGCGGCTCCGGCAGTGCGCGCCGTCTACGATACTTACTATCGCAAAACGCGCGGCGAAGACGCCCCCGCACAACCGCAACAACAAATCGCGCGAAGGTAGCGAAGAGCAGTATTCAGAAGACAGAAGTCAGGAGTCAGAATAAAAACAGAAAGCACATGATCACTATGAATGGCACTCTTAACGCCTCTTCATTCTGACTTCTGAATACTGCTATTGAGACTCCTGACTTCTGTCTTCTTCTGTTGAGCTTTATGTCTGCAATTCTGGAACGGCGCAATTTTCGTGATTTCGATTGGGTGCTGGCGCTCTTAGCCATCGCCATCGTCGGCTTCGGCTCGTGGCAGATTCATAATGCGCTACCGACGCAGGATTTGTGGCTCAAGCAATTGATCGGCCTCGCCATTGCGCTTGTGGCGATGCTGGCGGTATCGTTCACGGATTACCGCAAGCTGATGAACTTCGCTCCGGCCTTTTATATCTTCGGCCTCTTGCTGCTCGTCGCAGTGCTCATTCCCCACGTTGGATTAAAAATTAACGGGCAACGCTGCTGGATTAAGCTTCCCGGACTAGGGCAATTTCAACCTTCGGAGTTCGTCAAGATCACGACAGCGATGATGCTTGCGCGTTACTTCGGCAAGCCGCGCCAGACAACTTTGCAATGGAAGGAATTGATTGTCGGCTGCTTGATTCTGGCCGCGCCCGTCGGCCTCATTATGTTGGAGCCGGACACGGGCACGGCGCTTACATATTTTCCGCTGCTCGCCGTTGTGCTTTTTCTTTCTTCGATGCGAATGTGGATTGTCGTCGCCTCGATTGTTTTAACTGTCGCGATGATGCCCGTCGGCTATACCGTCAGCGTCAAAACAGGATTGCTGCACGGCTACAAACTAGAGCGCATCAACGCGATTCTCGATCCTGAAAACGCGGACAAGCGCGGCTTCGGCTATAACACTTGGCAATCTATTTTGACGGTCGGCAAAGGCGGGCTGACGGGTTCGCATGGTTCAAGCGAATATTCGCAAAGCAGTTTGAAATTTTTGCCCGAACCGCAAACGGATTTTATCTACGCCGTGACCTCGGAATCTACCGGCTTCATCGGCGCGTTTCTGCTTTTAGCGGCCTATGCCGTGCTGCTCACGAAGATGATTTTCGGCGCGAGGAATTCGCGTGACCGCACAGGAATGCTGGTGATTATGGCGAGCGTCGGCGGATTAATCTTTCAGATTTTCATCAACGCAGGAATGGCGCTCGGCATCATGCCTGTGATCGGCGTGCCGTTGCCTTTGATGAGCGCCGGACTGGCATCTTTAATCGCGACGTTCATCGCCATCGGTTTTGCGATCAGCGTGCAACTTCGCCGCTACGTCAATTAGCGACAGACGCGAGCGGCGTCTTAGGTAACTCGATAGGCTTTGCGCCCGTGCTTCTCATTTATGTTCGCGCTCGGTTATACTCTTCCGGCTTGCTCGGCCTGCCTGAAGCGTTGAAGATTTCCGGCGCGGCGCACTTATTGTATACGACAGAAGCATTTGTTTTATTTCGGACGCGGGAAAACCACCGGTACAATTTGTGCGGTAATCAGGCGAGCATGAAATTGTTTTTCCGGCGGAATGTTTTAACTTCTTCAAGCTGCCCGATCAATTGCTTGCCTTCTCCCGATAAGATGGCGTGCATCGGTGCCGCAAGATTTCCAAACGCTCGAACAACGGGTTCAAGCGTGGCGGCGGGTGTTTGAGCGCAAGGTTTTAATCGCTGGCGCTCCCTGCTTTGTTGCCATATTGCTACGGAGTTTTAATTTGATAAGGCGAGCCTTTCCTCGCGCAAATAAATTGTTGACGAACCTCGTCGGCAAACACTTGCGCGTATTCCATTCAACGGCCTTTGAACGGGCAGTTGTCACACATCGCACGGCTGATTCAGCCGCTCACTCTTTATTCTTCAACGGCGAGCGCCAGCAGAAGCAACAGCAATTACTGATGCCCGCCGCCCATCGCGCTGACCTGCGCGCCACTCGTTCGCAAGCTTGCAAACGGGCAGGCAGCGCGCCCAAAGCGTTCCACAACTTTCAAACGACGACCGCCGTCACGAAACCTTCGACGAAGGTTTTTCGCCGCGCGCCCTCGAGCGACAATAAATTATCGACAGCAGCGCAGGCAGCGCATGTCGTGTACACCGCTCATCGCGCACAGCATTGTTTTATGCCGCGCGGCGTCGTTGCAGGAGATATTTTTTAAGAACATGGCAAAAGAATTGATCGTCAGCCTTAACGGGCGCGAAAAAAAGATCGCAATCATCGAGAACGACCAGGTCACGGAGTTCTACATCGAGCGCGGCGAAGAAAATCAAGGCATCGTCGGCAACATCTATAAAGGCCGCGTGATGCGCGTGCTGCCCGGAATGCAGTCGGCCTTCGTTGACATCGGCCTCGAACGCGACGCGTTTCTTTACGTCTCGGACTTTTTCGACGAAGAAGAAGAGTTCGAGCGCATCGTCGTTGATAAACAAAAAAGCGGCACGAACACCGCAGAGGCGACGCGCGCCGCAGCCGAGCGCATAGAGCAAGCGCGCGTCGAACGCGAACAGCGCATCGAAGCCACACAAGACAGCGTCGAGCCGATGTTCGACACGAAATCTTCAGCCGACGAAGCAAACGCCGACGCGATGTCCGCAGGCAATGAAGAATCCTTCACCGGAAAATCTTCCATCGCGGATCAACCTACCGACAATGTTGCTGCGCCGCGCTTGAACGAACCGCAACAGCAAACAACTCAACAGGAATCTGAAGCAGATTCTATGCGGCGACGTGGACGACGCAATCGGCGGCGCGGCCAAAATCAAGACAATCGATTTCCCGATAAAGATTCCGGCGAACCCGCTCACACAAGCGCCGCTGCGTCCTCGGCACTGGCAGAAATTCAAACTCCGTTCGTTGCCGCAGACAATGATTTTCAACGCATTATCGACGACGAAGCGGCAGCCGCCGAAGAAGGCTCGATGCTTAAAGATGCGCGGCTTCAGGAGCGTCTCACGGATCAAATTCGCGCCGTCGAATTTGATATGGAGACGACCCAAACCGCCGAAGTCGGCTCCCTGTTCGCAGGTTCCGCCATCCACTCCGACGCATCCTTCCAACGCATTGATGATAGCGACGGCGAAGGCACAGAGCAGCCCGCGCAGCCAATGGGTTTCGTCCAGCAAACAGTCGCCGCGCACGTCAAAGCATTTGTCGATGAGATCGCAGAGGAAACCGTAAGCAGTCAAATACAATCCTTCGAGCGCGTCAGCGACGACGAAAAAAGCGTCGAAGCATCGGCATCCGCTGCGGCTAGAGAGACGCCCGAAACAACACTACCTTTCCCGTCGGGCAACGAAGAACAGCCCGCCGCCGCCGGCACACGCGGCAAGCGCACGCGACGCACCAGCACAGCCAAAAGCAGTGCCGCTGTGCCAGCATCGTCGCCCGCCGCAGAAACGAAAGCCGACGAAGCCGTTGAAGAAACGCCCGCCACATCGAAACGCACGCGCGGCGCGAAGGCGACGGCAGCCAAAACCGCTGCGAAGAAATCCCCTGCTACCGGCACAGGCAAGCCCGCATCTACCAAAGGTAGTTCACGGCGCACATCCAAAACCGTCGCTGAAACAAAAGAAGGTTTTTCTGAAGACACTGAAGCGAGCATTTCTACACGTTCATCGCGCGGAGAATTTGCCACGCGGCGCGGCGGGCGCAGGCGGCGTCGTCCCAACGACAAACCGGAATCGCAGGATGGCAGCACTGAAGCAAACCAAATTGACGGCAATTCAAACGGCGATGCAGAACTCATTACCGAAGCGATTCAAGCCGAGCCGATTCCCGCCGCACCAATTGTTGAAAAGTCGGATTCACCCGCTATCGCAACCACTGCGGCAGTGACCGCTCCCACAACGACTGCTCCCGCAACGCGCGCTTCCAACACGCGCGATCAAGCGCGGCGCAACGACCGTCCCGAACGCACGCAACGCGATGAGCGACATGCGGGCGGCGGAGGACGCGGCGGACAGCACCAACGCGGCGGCAGTGATTCACGCGGCGAAGGCAGCCAACAACAGCAGCGTCGCGGCGGTGGCGGTAGCAGCAGGCCGCCGCAACCGATGATTACGGACTTGCTGCGCGAAGGTCAGGAAGTCCTCGTTCAAATCGCCAAGGAACCCATCGCCAAAAAAGGCGCGCGCATTACATCGCACATCGCGCTGCCCGGACGCTTTCTCGTTTACATGCCGACAGTCGAGCACGTCGGCGTCTCGCGCAAAATCGAATCCGATTCCGAGCGCGTGCGCCTGCGCAAACTGATTGCCGCCATTCGCAACGAAGAAGACGTGCCATCCGGCGGCTTCATCGTTCGCACGGCAGGCATCGGCATCAGCGAAGCGGATTTGCGCGACGACGCGCGCTACCTCGTTCGCACATGGCTCGACATACGCAAGGACGCCGAGAAAACAAAAGCGGCCACCGTCGTTCATCAGGACTTAGACCTTGTGCAACGCATCCTGCGCGATCAACTCTCCGACGACTTCACGGCGATCCGCGTTGATTCCGAAGAGGAATACTTGCGCATCGTCGAATTCGTCAATCGCATTCAGCCGCGCATGGTCAAGCGCGTCAAACTACACACGCGCGAAGAACCGATCCTCGAAGCCTACGGCGTGCAGGCGGAAGTCGATAAAGCCATCAAGCCGCGCGTCTGGCTGCGCTCCGGCGGCTATCTCGTCATCAATCAAACCGAAGCGCTCGTCGCCATTGATGTCAACACAGGCAAATTCGTCGGGCGCGGAGGCTCGCGTCTCGAAGACACGATCACGAAAACCAATCTCGAAGCCGTCGAAGAAATCGTTCGCCAAATACGCCTGCGCGACCTCGGCGGCATCATCGTGCTCGACCTCATTGATATGGAAGACCGACGCAATCGCAATCGCGTTATGCAAACTTTGCAGGAAGCATTACAGGACGACAAATCGCCGACGAAGGTTCTCTCCTTCAACGATTTCGGCCTCGTCATTATGACCCGCAAGCGCGTCAAGCAATCGCTCGAACGAACGCTCTGCGCGCCCTGCCCTTACTGCACCGGCGCAGGCTTGGTTAAATCGCCGCAGACGATCTGCTACGAAATTCTCGAAGAATCGCGCCGCCTCGCCAAAGGCATGGGCGACGACGGCATCAAACAAACCATGCTCCGCATCAACCCGGAAGTCGCACGCGCCCTCCGCTCAACCGAACGTGACGTGCTCACCGAAATCGAAGATTATCTAGGAGCCGTTGACATCACCAGCGACGCACACATCCATCAAGAGCAATTCGACTTCGCGTTTGTTTAGAAGCCACCCCGAATAAAAGAGGCCAGCAACCGCGAGTTGCTGGCCTCTTTGTTTCTTCCTACGCTGAAGGCAACGCCATGTAACCATCCATTGCGTATATTGAAAGTCGTATAATAAGCTTTAGGTGCTTCGTGGCACATCCGACTCAGCATGTATAAAGGAGAAGTCTTATGTCAGTGAGAGCATTTGATCTGAATATTGAAGAGGTATTAGAAAATTGGGGAGTTGAACATGCGCTCCGAGAAATCATAGCTAATGCTTTAGACGAGCAAGTTATTTCCTGCACAGCCGAGATTGAAATATTCAAAGATAACTTTGGCGCTTGGCACATTCGAGACTTTGGACGTGGACTTCAAATTGAACATTTTACTCTCAATGAGAACCAAGAGAAGCTTAATGCTCCCACAGGAATAATTGGTAAGTTCGGCGTCGGATTGAAAGACGCTCTTGCGACTTTCAATCGAAGAGGAATTGAGGTTCACATTCTCTCAGCCTTTGGTAAATACCAGCTAAAGCAAGAACATAAGCATGGCTTCAATGATATTGTGACTCTTCATGCCGAATATGATAATGCGCCTACTAACGTTCGAGGCACAGAGTTCATCTTACGCGGATTGTCAGATGTAGATATGGCAAATGCCAAATCACTTTTCCTGAAATTCTCAGAAGATGAAATACTCGAAACCAATGCTTATGGTCAGATACTACGACGCCGAGGGAACGCTAGTCGCGTCTATATTTTGGGAGTATTGGCCAGCGAGGAATCTAATTTTCTCTTTTCATACAATATTACCAGTTTAACCGACGCCATGAAAAAGCGGCTTAATCGAGAGCGATTAAATGTTGGGAGAACAACTTATGCAGATAGAGTAAAAAGCATTTTGAAGAATGCAACAGATGAAACTGTTCATGAACTCTTAGTAGAGCAAGTTAGAAAACGATCAACTGGCGAACAGTGTGATGAAATGGCTTGGATTGAAATTAGCCAGATGGCTTTGAATTTGATGCATCAGCAATCATATGTAGTATATTTTACTGAGCAAGAACTCCAGTCCCGCCCTAACGTATTGGATAATGTCAGGTCAGACGGATATGAAGTCATAGTAGTCTCAGACCAGCAGAAAACAAAATTAGAGGCTCAAGTGCTAGCTGGCGGCCAACAGGTTAGAACCTTAGAGGCATATGTCCAAGAATATAATACCAGCTTTCAATATAAGTTCGTTGACTATAAGAGCCTGATGAGCGAAGAACGTTGCATATATGATTTAACACCGAAAATTCTTGCATTGGTAAGAATTCTCGGACATCGAATTCCAGAAGTCCGAATCTCTGAAACCATGCGAGTTACAACCGATGACACTGGGGGGGTGTGGGATTCATCAATTCAAGCGATTGTCATAAAGCGTAGTAATCTTGCCTCCCTTGTGGAGTATGCGGCTGTACTTTTGCATGAGGCAGGGCACGCGACAACGGGGGCAGTGGATGCAACACGTGAATTCGAGAAAGTGCTAACAGACTACTTAGGCATGACAGCAGCAACTGCAATCAGTAAGTGAAACAAAAGGATATATAGGCGGACACGCATCTGACAACTAATTCAACCCGACGCCTCAATAGCATTCCCTTCATCGTTGTCTTGTTCCCTCATCTTGAATGCTTTATGCGCGGCACAGGTTAGATACTGTGTTGCGAGTCAAGCGTTTTGTGCTTCTTTTGCCCATTCAGGATCGAACGGCTTGCCCGTCTTCAACACACCGTAAGCAAGATGGAT
>JAABUK010007615.1_pt1 | contig 15569 bp, 26 predicted proteins | sample 5559141 | NCBI WGS metagenome assembly JAABUK01 (sample SAMN10711869, study PRJNA513367) | rock metagenome | isolation source: Antarctica rocks | place: Antarctica: Victoria Land, Pudding Butte nord | collected 2016-01-03
AGGCGGCCCACCACCACAGCCGCCACCACCACCACCACCCCCTGGCCTGGTCAAGACTGGTCTGGCAGGGGCCAAGCAGGTGCCCAGGGGCTCTGAGATTGCTGAGAGCTCTTCTCTGAGGGTGACGCTCCAGCTTCAGTGTCTAACTAGTGTCCAGCTTGCTTCAGTCAAAGTAATGTCCAGCTTGCTTCCACAAATGCTGTGCAAGACTTTGACAAATACATGTGACTAGTACACCCTGTTCTGATTTCTAGTGGCCACAGTATTTTCAGAGTAAAAAGTGTTTGCTTGTGCCTTTTGCTGAACAATGGTGGAGTCTGTGGCTACATGCACTGAGTGGGCATACTTTTGTGGTGCAGGCCAAGCCACGGCCTGGGCTCAAGCTGAAGAAGATCCATTGGGTAGAGAATGACCAGGTGGAAGGCACTGTCTTCAGCAGGATCCCCACCATCCGCCTCCCTTCTGCAGCCTTTGCAGAGCTGGATGACAAGTTCCAGGTGAGCCATTGATAGTTGGTCAGCATAGCATGATGCTATCTTTGCGTGACACTCCAGGTGAGCCATTGCTAGTTGGTCAGCAGAGCATGATGCTATCTTTGCTTGACAATCTGATGACACGCCCCCAGCGTCTGTTCCAGGGCATGTATGTTCTGCACACAGACAAACATGCATACGCATACATACACTCGTTGACTTGCTCATTCACCGCAAAGTGTGTTGTGACAAAGGTGCATACAGATAGGTCCTGCTGCCCATCATCACAAAACGCTCAAATTGAGAGTCTCTGTTTGGTGCAGGCTGTGCCAGCCAAACAGGTGAGCAAGAGCCCTGGTGTCAATAGCACCAAGCTGCTGATGTACAACCAGCAGCAGACTCAAGGGCGGGGCTTTGCCTGGGCAGCACTCCGCATGAAGCCAGATGCCGTCCTGGTATTGACCACAGCCTCTATGTCTGTAGCTCTTCATGCATCATAATATACAGCTCCACTCAGATCACAACCCCATTTCCCACAACTCCCGTGTGATCACTGCGATAGCTTTGCACGCACAGGCAGGCACAACGGACAATGCCAGCACTGCATTTTGGAGCTGCTGATGGCCATCAGATGGCACTGATCATATGTGGTGATGCAGGCAGCATTGAGGGAAAGGAATGGTGGGCCTCTGTCACACGACAACATCAAGAACATCAGGCCCCTGCTGCCTGGTGACACGCAGCAGAAGGACATCGCTAGATTCTTGGAGGTGAGCATCTGCGATTGGTATGCTCAGTGCTTTCTACATGCAGCAAGGTTTCCTGTACATGGTGGTTTCCACATGCAGCAAGGTTCGCTGAAGATGGTAATTTCTACATGCAGCAAGGTTCCCTGTAAATGGAAAACAAGCTGCACAGCAATGTACTGTTGAAGTAGCCATGTGTTCACAACATGTAACAGCACCGTTGCGTATCAATATGCTCATCATGTGTTGCTTTACAGGGCAAGCACAGCAACTTTGCTGGTGTTTCTGACCCAGAGGTGCTGGAGCCAGATGACAGGTTCATGGTGCGCCTGGCTGCCATTCCACATGTGCAGCAACATGTGGACGTCCTTCTGTTCAGCAGCAGCTTCGAGGGAGAGGCCATGCACGTGAGTCCCCTGCTCTCCAGAAAGATATTGCATTCTGTCATTGCAACACCAGGTACCATGTAACCACCAACTTTTGCAGGAGCTTTATTGCCAACTTCCAGTCAACATGTTGTGCTTTGTCTAGAGTTGGATTGCATTTCACTACAAGGAAGTACTGTGTCATGTACATATTTGCTTGCATGGGTGCTGACTGCAGCACACACATGAATGACAAGCGTTGTGATGTACTGATCAGGTGGAGGAGCAGTTAAAGCTGATTATGGAAGCTTGTGACTCCTTGCACTCAAATGTGCATCTGGCAAATGTGGTGCATGGCCTGCTGGCCAGTGGCAATCACCTGAACTATGGAGCAGCAAGTACAGGTGCTGCAGGTATGCTCTTCCTGCTGCTGTCTATCTCGTCACCCTGTCTCTCACCTGAAGGCGTGCAAGCTTGTTAGTATATGGGTACATGAGCAGCACTGTGCATGTCAGCAATTCATCAACACACTGCTCTACTGCATTCAGCAGGTGCTCAAGCCACACCAGAATTTGGACTCCAAAGCTGTGAGAGGCAGTTTGTGTGCACCAGTGATTGCTTCAAAGCTTGCTGCAATGCAGGCTTCAAGATAGGTGCTGTGGACACAGCAGCTGGTGTGAAGGGCTCGCGCAAGGAGAGCCTGCTGTGTGTCGTGCTGAAGCAGCTCAAGTCCCACGACTGCAGCATAGAGGAGTTGCCTCAGCAGCTGGCTCCTGTCAGAGCAGCTGGCGACCTGCAGGTAATCAATCAACCAATCAATCAATTGATCAAATCATTCAGTCAATCAATCAACCAATCAATTGATTGATCAACTCAACAATTTATCACCTGATCAATCACACTTTTTCAATCCTTCTGCATCATCAGAAAACCCAGCAGACAACATCTGAAAGAGCTTTTCAGTGACACAAAAGTTGTGCAGCCCCAAATGGTACATATTGGCATACTGTGCTGACTTGCCTGACTCATGCGAGCTGCAGGAAAGGTACTCCTGCCAGCATGCATTAACGCGCCACAAACTCCTGGAAGCATCCTCAGGCCTGCTTATGGCTTTGTGACATCTCAGTCCACAATTCGAGTTTGTGTGGTGTGGTGTGGTGCAGATGAGTGCCATCCAGGGCTCAATAGGGAGCTTGAAGGAGGGTGTGCACACATGGGGCCAGAGGCTGAACGTGGCGCAAGAGGGTGATGAGCAAGATGCGCAGGAGCTGCAGCAGGCGTGTGCCTTGCATTCCCAGGCAAACACCCGTGTCTGCACATTGCAGGTGAGTGTCTTGACTTATCGGATTACAGGTTGGCAGTACGCACATGTTGTTACAGATATGTGAATACGCACTGTAACAACATATGCACACGTTGTCACAGATACGTAAATATACATTGTAACAACATGTGCATACTGCCAGATGTCAAGCTGGTGGCCTATCAGCTTGACATCCTTAGCACTACCCTATCTAGTCCATTAATGGATGCATTGGTCCATAGCAATGCTCACAATGCTATGGTGTTGCTTTGCTGTCAGATGATGCTCACACGCTTTTCTGGTGCATGCTGCAGCTTGCCCAGATAACACAACCTGAGCATTGCTGACCTAATAGTCAGCCCCTTGCTTACGTCGTAAACAAATTTTGGCGGATTGTCTTGTAGCTGTGCATGGGACATCATGAGTCTGGTTATGCTGATAGACAAGGTGTGATGGAAAATGCACAACTGAGTGTCATATGTCCTGCTACAGCGGCTCTGCAAAGATGCTGTGGACAAGCTGGTGAAGACAGCAGCATACATGGGGGAGCCTTTTGACACGGCAAACCCTGCTGGCATTCTGCAGACTGTGCACACACAGTCAAAGGTCATCCTGAAGACCTTGTCAGAAATCAAGGTAGGTGGATTCCCACTTTTGATGGTTACATTAGTTTTTGATGGTTACATTGCAGCGCATGCTTCTTTAACAAAGTGCCAAAGAACATACTAAAATCCTATACCTTGAGTTGTGACACTGTGTTGAGCGCTGTACCGCGGTCGTGATAGCATGCTGTGAACAAAACATGATGTGATGCAGGAGGCGGAGGTGCAGGCTACCGCAAAGGTACACAGGAAGGTGCCAGTGGTCTCCAGAGCATCTGCCTCACGGCCACCTTCACAGCCTGCTGCTGCAACGAGCAACAAGGCTGTGTGACCAGGCAAGGTATGCCATCACAGGCTTGAGTGGGTACATGGCTCGTGTCTTGCATCAAGTGCCTGGTAACGAGTAACGGCCCAAACATGGTTGGTGTAGAGCTGAGTCAGTGTGTGCGCCTTGACAGAAAGCAGCCAATGCATGTTGCACAGTTGCAAGTGTGTCTGAAACACATGCTTTCTAGAGGTTGCTTGTCTCACTGATTTGTGTTGTGCCAAGTCTGTAACGAAAGCTTATGTGTTGCACCTGTTGCAGGAGCCGTCACATGCTGTCACACTGGGGCCATGCAAATGCAGCGGCGAGTCATAAAGGCTGTGTGAGTCATTGTAGGTCAGAGGTGAAATACGCTGGCCAGCACAAAATGTTCCAGTGGCAGTGTGAATTAGCTTAGGTGTGTGCACTGCAGTGTGTAAACAAGTCTCTGATGTGATGTATCATACTATGTACTATGCTGTCAGGTTGCTGTTGCATCTTTCCCACACAGAAATTCCACGTACATCAATGACGTGCTGATTTAGTGAGTGTGTGTCTTCAGTCTGCCAGATCTGCTTTGTTAGCTAGGTCAGTTGCTGCAATGCCAATGTCCAGTCTATGACACACTGTGGAGCCTGCAGCCGCACAGTCTCTACACTTCCTTGCTCTATACTGTACATCATGTCATGTGTAGATGTTGAGTAGCGTTGAAATGCTCTACGTCTTGAAAGTGGTAGAAGCGTTTGTGACTTTTGTATTGACGGAAACTGGAATAAGTCAGAAGATGTGATGCACAACCGAGAAAAAGTTTCTTGCTGTCAGCAAAATAATTTCAAGTGCACAATCCGTCATGACTGCTATTTAGTCCAGTTTTCAAGGCGGCTAGGAATCGCCTGAGGGGCCCTGAGGGGCGCTTTGGGACTTTGAACATCGTCTGTCGGCAAGGGACGATCACTACTGATCTAGCGGCCACAGGGAACATCTGCGGTGCGTACGCCCTGTGAGCAGTAGCAATCGGCATACTAAAACATATTGTCACGCGATAGCAAGTTGTTCGGCGGCCGGCCACTCGATCACTAAGTAAAGTCAACAACCACACGAAACATGTCTCCGCACCTATAGTGCCAAGTCACCTTCTGTTACGGTTCAACAGACGTAGCTCTATTCTGTCGCGAGCTGCGCCGCTCCTTGCGACAGCATATACGCAGTTGCACACCTAACACTGAGTGGTATCCCGCATGTTCACGACGGTCCTGGGCGCCCCTTTGGCGTCCTTGACACACTCTCATAATGACACACTGCACACAAGAAGATACTCAAGCCCAGCCCGTTCCTTGCAACCAGCATGCAGACCTCTGTCAGCAGGCAATTCACAAAGGTCAGCTCCCCAACTGCTGTGCTGGCTATGCACTTTCAGAAACGTCACATAGGCCCCTTCTTACCAGAGTCCTTGGATGTGGATTTGACACGCCTGCTTTGGTAGGCGAAAATGTGTGCGTCAGCCCTGGGCCTCAACAGCTGCTGGAGGACCCCTTGGGCCTACAGATGGCGGTTCAGGAGGAGTTGGGGGCGGTGATGATAATCAGGGTGATGGTCCTCAGCCATCCTCTGCCAAGAACAGCTTGCTGAAAGGCTGGGAAGAACGCATTGCAGCTGACCCTCACTTCACCTACAAAGTTTTTGTTGAGCAGGTAAAAGTACAGTCTGTTTAGCATTTGACGCAACTTGACATTACAAACATGCTGGTCTGGCCAAGCTCAGATGCTGTTTGTCCTCATGTCTTCAAGCCATGTGATTCTGCAGGTCATTGGCGTGGGAGCTGCTGTGCTAGGAGACATGTCCTCCAGGCCCTACTGGGGCCTATATGAGCTGGACTTTGTCTTCTCCACTGTCATTGTAAGTCAACCCACATGAGCACATGCGATACTTTATTATATGTGCTGTCTGATCTTGCAAGCGGTCAGGCCTGCCAGACGCCAAATCAAGGAAATCATCTGCTCACTCAGCATCTGACTGGCATACCTTTCACAGCTGCATGCTGATGCCAAACGGCCAGCTGTTTTCCTACTAGCGTGCAAAAGTACTGATATTCTTTAACTGGCAGGTGGGCAGTATTGTGAACCTGAGCCTGATGTATCTGTTGGCTCCGACAGCTGCCACAGCTGCAGGCAAGTCCATGGGATTCATTGAGCGGCTGTTCAGTGACCAGATTCTGCGATCCTGGGGAGCCCCAACAGGACACATGTTTGAGCGAGGCTACCCCTTTGCTTCTAGGGTAGTGAACTTGGGCTACAAGGTCAGCTGCCTCATGCAATATGCAATTCATGTGAAATGCTTCTTGAAGCTTTGAGGTGATCAGCATCAACATTCAGAGCTGCTTATAAACATAGCATGATGTACTGCGTGTATGCACCCAGCCAGTATGTCTGAGGCTGCTTTACACCACAGCTGGACATGTTGAGAGTGTGATAGTGTGTATTGTTGGGCTTTTGCAGAGCTGAAGCTTGACCTGTGAGCAGCAGGCTTTGCAACTCAAAACTTTGCTGCAACAGCGCACACGGCACAGCTTGCTCAATCTCCACTATGTTGCTGCAGGGATTCCTGTTTGCCTTTGTGGGTATGTGTGCTGGCCTGACTGGAACAGCCATATCCAATGGGTTGCTCCTTCTCCGGCAGAAATTGGATCCCAATTTCAAGTCCCAGAACGAAGCACCCAATGTGCCTCTCAATGCAGCCACATGGGCTGCTCACATGGGCATCAGCAGTAATGTGCGCTACCAGGTCCTCAATGGCTTGGACATGGTGAGTCGCAACATACCCAAGTTTGTGTCCTTTTGCAACGTGGTCCTTCCAGGCTAACATTCAGTGCTGACTTGCATGCAAACACCATGGTCATATGTGACAAGCATGTACGACAGGTGCTCTTTATGCCCAGGCTTTTTCTTGTTGCAGGTTGCTCAGCCAAGCATGAACCCTGTGGTGTTCAAGATCTTCACCTCTCTGGTGAGAACAGGCAACAATGTTGTGGGAGGCATCTCTTTTGTCACATTGGCAAAGCTGTTTGGAGTGCAGTCCTCAAAAGGGGATGAGGTCAAGCAAGTAGCCAAACACCACAATCCTCCTGCACAAAAAGCTTGATGCAAGAATTGGTACTGCATGCAATAACAGTCGCTTACTGACAGGTAGAGGCTTAGCTGTACAGTAGATCCTTTCAAACTGGATGCCAACATGTTCCTGTAGTAGCAAATGCTTAGAAATGTGCTCGTTGTTACAGCTGCTGCAGTCAATTTGCAGGGATGAATAAGTGTTCGTCACTACTGCACATTATGTACTGAGTGTGGTGGGCAGCTTGTTGCCTAGTGATACTTGAGAGAAGAACATGGGTTCTGCTGTTTGGTCAGAGTACACTACCAGAATTGCTGACACAGTTTTAAAAGCAGGGTCAGTTCAAAGCATTCATTGCAAAAAACAGTGCTTGTACAATCGTTAATCTGCATGTTTGCAGCAGAGGTGTTGATGCAGAATACACAAAACTTGTTCATATGCTAGGTGTCCATGTTCTGGGCATGCCATAGCAACACCTGTCATCCACATTTCCATCAACAGTAGCGCTGCTGTCTTCAGAAGACGGCCTGACTTCTGCAGCTTGCTGCCAGCATTGCTTGCTTTATTATATCATTATCAGCTTTACACGTTCATACCCTTTAAAGCTATCCTTGTGCTGTGTGAACAGTTCAGCCACTTTGTCATAGAAGATCTTATGCAATCTGTCCACCTCGGCTTCATCCACCTGCACTTGTGCACATATCATAAAATACGTTGACAACAATGCATGAAATCCCAGTAAGCAAAACAACAAAGGTGCTCAGTAATGCATTGACCATGCTAGGCCCATGCATGTTGCAAGAGCCGGGCTACGCATCAAACCAAGCACCTCCAGTTACCTTTGTTCCTGGAACATGCGGCCTTGGACAGATGGGCTCTCCAATGATGAACTTGAGGCCAGCACGCTTTGGGAAGGGCGAAACACCCCACCGCCCCACCACCCAGTAGGGCACCGGGAAGCCCAGGTTCTTGTAGGTCCACCTTTGCAGCCCTGGCAGGTCAATGGGATTCTGCAGAGCGTTGATCTCGCCCATGACCACCACTGGCACCAGCTTGGCATTGTGCTCAATGCCCATGCGTACAAACCCTGAGCATCCACAATCACAGCTAGGCACCTGCTTTTGGGTTACGTTCAGTACAGTCAACATCATGACTGACAGTGTGCCCCCAAGAATGCTTCGGTCGCAATTGCCAGTCCGCACAATGGTCACGCCTGAGAAGGTCAAACGAGCGTGACCTGTCTTTCTGCAAGAGCAGAGATGGCAGGGAAGACTTCACTACTTCTTTCTCTTGTCATTTCATTGACCAATCTCTTCCTTGACATGTCAGAGGCCTCGTTTTGTGGCAGTCAAAATCTCACCCTTATGCCCACTGTAGACCACATATTCCTGCCTGCGCTTGATGCGCCAGGTGTGCACCAGCTCAGCCTGGCCTCCAGGGACCAGCATGACGCTGCCCTTGTCCTGCAAGGCACGCACGAAGGTGCGCCGGCTCACCTGGCGCAGCCCACACCAGCTCACCAAGTCCCTCACCAACTGCATCACCCACACAAGCAGTCACGTCACTCCAATGTACGTTCCATCTGTATTGCTGGGCTGTTGCAACAGAATATGTATCTCTTCAAAAGGGCACCACTCATCTGAAAAAGCTATTGGCATGTCCAAACTCCACATTTGCTTGCTCTGTTGATGATGTTATAGTTGCAATCACATAGCACATGAACAGGCTGAAAATGCAGCAGCGCTCTTTGTGATAGCATTGTCAGCACTCTGCATGCAACAGCAGCAGGACCATACTTACAGGGGTGAAGAAGAGTATGGAGGCCACAAGGGTGGCAGGCACAATGCCAGGTAGCAGCTTGCCCCAGGTCGGAATGTATGGCAGAAAGCCCGCTCCTGCATGAAACCAGCAGACTTAGCACATTCTGTACATACTCACACAGGCGGAAGTAGGAGCCATGCTTCCTCACCTTTGTCCTGATGCAACAAGTTTTAGTATCTGGCGTGACTGCGTGAGCAGGTGTTTGTGACTGCTGTGGTCACTGCCACAGCTTACGCAGTGAGATGAGGCATAATATGCAATGATACTGCCGTTTGGCATGCAATGCAAGATGCTTTGCAACGCAAGATGTTTTGCAACGCAAGATTTTTGCAACGCAAGATGTTTTGCTCACAGTACTTGTGTTGTCAAGAAATTGCCATACCTATGGGAAACAAGCCATGCGGGGTATAGCCAAAGATAAATTTGTCCTGGGGGTCAAACGGGGTGGTTCCCTCTCTGACTACTTCCACATTGCCAAACCAGGCTTTCAAGGCAGTCTCCATGTGTTTATGGCACCACTTCTGGATGAGTGCCGACTCCCTCCGGCCTATATACATTCAGCGGTACATGGGACAATTTTGAATGTGATTGCATGAGGTTGCTGTGATCAAAGAAACAGCAGCACGTATGGCACTTGTTGTCACACTCTGTCATTGAATGTAACGCACCAACGCAAATCATTCACATGTTGTGCTCAACCCTTAGCTTGTGTCATGTATCAAATTGCTGCTGACAGCGTACGTTGATCAGCAATTCTAGTGCATCCCTCAGCAACATCTCACACCAGTTGAGAACATGCAGATACAGAGCAAGTGCTGCAAGCATGTTAGCCCTGTGCTGACCTGTGTGCTCAGGAGCCCCGGGCAGGGTGACAGCATAGTAGACAGCCAGCCCCCCCACCCACAGTGCAGCAGCAAAGCTGGCCGGGAGCAGCATGAAGGAGAGGCTGAAGACGGTGCAGACCACCTGCACTGGGCTGTACATCATCAGGATGGGCAGCCACACCGCACTCCAGGAGACGGCCTCCTGGGCGGGGTTGGTGACCACCTGCCTCACTGTCTGGGCTACCCCCTGAGCCACACTGCCCTCCTTCCAGGTCCAGATGGACATGCCTAGGAACTGCAGTCATGCAACACATGCTGTCACGATTTTGCCGGCTGAGTGGCGGCACTGTGTGCAACCTAAGCAATGCACACTGTGCCTCTTCAGAGACTGTCTGCTGGTCCATTCAGGCAGTGGTCGACCATTGTTATGCACTGACTCGCTTGTGGCAGAAGTCACGACAACTCGCTTGACTGCACCAGCCTAATGAACATTTCTGCTTGCGCTGCTAGTTTTGTGATTAGTATCACATTCGAGTAATGCCATATTGGGCTTTTGTTGCTGCAGCATAGTTGATTGGTAATGTCAAAGCTACATGTGCGATGATTGCATGGCATGCGTGGGAGGGCAGGTGGGGCAATGGGCTGACCAGCTGAGCACAGAACATGACACTGCCAGTGATGAGGGCCCAGCAGCGTATACAGTAGGCCACGCCAGCCACCACTTGCAGCAGCAGCCAGCACAGGCATACAATGGATATGCTGAAGAGGGCCCACCCCATGGCCTGGGTTGCCACAAACCAGGCGCCCCCCCTGCACATGCACACAGGTCTTTCAGGGCAGCAAGTCACGCTTATATGCTGTCGCTTGGCATGGTCTGAAAGGTCAATCAGCTCTGGAAGGGATGCAGGAAGTGGTATATCGTCAGCAGACCAAATCACCAACAATTAGTTTGAACATCATGAACACTATCATGACAAAGTGCATGCAATCTTCAGATGATGTAAGGTTCCATGTTGTTACATACAGTTGCATTTGCAGTGTGTGCCATCATAGCCTTGTCAGTCATGTCATCAAATAACATTTCCTGATGCCGTCCCCAAGATGGTCTGGCAGGTGGCAGGTGAGTCACAGCCCTATAGCACAACAGCAGGACTGACACTGATGAGTATTGACAGTGGAAATGGCACCTGAAGGGCTGGTAGAACTTCCAGGTGGTGACAGGATCTGGCTGACGTGGGTCCACATCAGCGCCCAGCTCCATGGTGAAGGGCCCTGTCTGCTTGTGACGCAGCGAGCCTCCAAGGCCATGAGTGGTGGTTGCTCCTACCAGCAAGCAGCATGCAGCCAAGAAGAAGTATACCTCCCTGAAGTCAGACCGAACCTTAGCGTTAGGTGCATGGCAGCATCAGCAGGCAGCCTGCAGTGATGTGATGCGCTGGCTGAGCAAAGCCAGGAGCCTGACAAGACTCACAGCAGGAACATTGAGTCAAACTCATCATGTGATCAATGATTGATTCATTTGACACACGTCCTACTCTCCATCTACTCTCTATGCTGCGCAATTGCATCAAGTGTAAAAGACTTGTGAGCATGTGGCCAGACGTGATTCCACTCAATTCGGACATTACTCTTGGGGCAGCAGCATACTTGGAGACTGTATCCTGCAGGTACTCAGTAGCAACCAGCAGGGATCCCCCAAGGGCAGCCCATACCAGCCCCAGGCCCATGACAGCTGCAGAGGCTGCACCCTTGCTTGGTAGCTGCAGAAAAGTACATATGATAAGCAACGATTCAAGTTATGTGGGGTGCTGCTCTTGTCAAGACCACGCATGACAGGCAGGCATGTAGGCTGATCTGTACATTTTGTCATGAAATTAAGCATGAATCTGTTTGCACTGCAGTACAGCATGCAGGCAGTGACTGGCTATCTACCCTGCTGGTGTTCCATCGAGGCGAGGATGACTCATCATCGGTTGCCTTGGCTTTTGGGTTGAACACCAGTAAGGACTCGATCATGAACAACTCTGCAAACACTGCTCCTGTGGCTGCAGAGCCTGACAGGATCTCGACATGAGCAGCACGTATGGCCTTGTGGGTGTGCAGCAGGAGTGGCAATGCCACAAAAATCGAGGCTACCCAAATTCCCTGCACCCAAGGTAGTCAGTCAGAAGATCAACCAGCCAAAATCCAAAATTATTTGAGCCCTCTGGTGCACAGTCACATGCAGAGTACAGACACTTAACACGATGCACAGAGCGCCATGCATGGTGCGCACCCAGGAGATTATCTGAAATATGAAGTGATGCCTTCCCCCCTTCACAGGGTACAGGAGCAAGTATTTGAGCTTGGCGGACCTTGGAGAATGCGCAACGAGACCCAAACAATGTGTGACGGGCACACTAGGAATAAACAGACATATAGCCGCGAACGAAAATTGTGCGATGTAGTCGTACATCTGCTTTACAGTGACAGCATACTACCCTCAGGCCTCAAGCCCGTCAGAAACAACGTGCGTGTCACGCGTCCGCAAGACAGCGTCTGACAATGTATGTGCCGTGTTTCGACCGACGAGAAAGGGCTTGCTAGATCATGCTCTTCCTGCTCGAGTCAGCAAGCGTAACGCCAGATTTTACTTTCGAATTTCGATGACGGTACAGTATGACGGTGGCTCTATATGCCTGAGCAGGGCACGCTGCAGGTCAGCGCACTCGCTTCGGGTCACAGCTTGGTAGCTGAGATTTGCGTTTCAATGACTGAACTACCCAAGACCGGAAAGATCCGACTGCAAGATTATGAGGCATGTCGATATCTGACCTAGCTTTTTTGCTCGCAACTCGCGTGTCCCGTTTACCATCAAATGCCTGCCTGTATGCGCAGGCTGAGACTTTCCTGCAGCTTCTTGATCCTGTGGTTGAGCAGCTGCGCGAAGAACTTCCGCAAGCTAGCTACGACAGGAGGAGTCTTGGCCAACTGATCGGACAACTTATGCAATTTCAAGAAGATGCGCTGGGCGTGAACGTAATTTCAAATGTTGCTTCCCTTAAGTTTCTGTCTCAGCACGCTTTGCGCGAAAGCTTCTAGTCATGAAATCGTTGTCAGATGCCGTCTGTTGCCGTCTGTTGAAAACTACGGCACTGTTCAGCCGGTAAGCGTATGCTAGCTTTGTAGGCAATTCAGGGACAGCACAGAAAGCAGCCAAAGATACCGTCTAAGCTGCTGCACAGCTTTGCTCCTCGGGGTCCCATTTTTATCATTGCTGCAGCATGTCACCAGTTCAAAGCTCGCAACCCTTCTGTGAAGCGAATTGACTTCTTATCTCCAGCAAAACGAACAGAGGTATGCAATGTACCACATGCAAAGTAACATCACAACTTCTCTGCAATGGGCCTGGTTCTGTGTGCACTGCTGATATAAGCCTCAGCTTGCTCACAGAATGTCAATATCTGGTCATCCATCAGAGGTGCACTACACCGTGAGGGCTACTTGAAGCCTCCCAGAGTCCATGTGCACACAAGCTGCGGCAATCAAGCTGATCAGCTGCAGCGCATAGTATCTGAGATGGGCGGGGAAGTAGCACAGTCAGCAGGTGCAGCAGCATCCAAAATCGTAAAAACTGCTGCCTGCACAATAAGATTTGTCGGATGTTATGTCCTTTTCTGATCATTGCTCTGACTTTTGCTGTGCATCTGCAGATCTTGCAGATGTATCACAGATTGTGTATCCATTTGGTCCAAATGGGGACCCAGACGATGGTGTGCAATACATGAGAGTCCAAGACAGGAGGTCAGTACCTCAGATGCGCTTGCAGACTTGCCCATGGACCTATCGCATGGTCCAATTTTTCAGCTCAAAATACATACACCAAGCTGACACCTGAGTACCGTGCTCCAGTAATTTTTGGGTATGCTGATGTGCATGAGTGTGTGTGCAGGGGTTCAGATGCTCGAGTGCACTGGTGGTACTGGCCAGACAGCTATGACTCATGGATCCCAGCCGATCAGGCTCCAGATGTTGATGACCCTGACAAGCCAGCTAGAGGTCAGTTTCCTCCTCTACCTACGCAGCATAAGTTTGTTTTAGCCAGACCTACTAGATCAGGGTAGACTACCTGGCTCATAGTAGTCTACTCATGACAGGCCTGTTGCTTACAAGGTCAGCCCTCAATCAACATTCACACAACAATTGACATCTACATACAGGCCCCAGAAAGGTTTACATCCGGTGGCTTCTGGACTCCAAGAAGTTCAATGAGTGGATGAATCCAGTAGACTATGAGACAGAAGAATATCAAGCAGAGCAGGAAGCAATGGACCAGAACCAGTCAGCTGCAGCCAAAAGTGGGCAGGCAGATGGCGCAGATGCTCTTGCAGGCAGTGGCAACAAGAGGAAATTTTCACCAGGAGGGGAAACAGGAGCCAGGAGAGCTGCAGCAAGGCAGCGCGTGGACCCAGGTGATCTTCCTGTGTGGTCTAGCAAGGTTGGTTGACAGCAGTTTTTAGGTTATTGCTTGATACAGCTTACACCTTGCTGCCATGATGACAAATTGCAATCATGTCAGGCTTGACCAGCCAATCCCAATGCAGCACTATTGCTGTTGATGCCCTTCAATACATGGCTACCTTAACTGGGCAAGGGCTATGGTCTGATGTGCTGATGTTCATTGATCAGCCATGGACATTTGAAAGGAAGGCCCTTGCTCCTCTTGTCTTTAACTTTTGACGTTTTTCATTTGTTTAGTCATCTCTCTCTGGCAGTCGCATCCTGGTGAGAAGACAGAGATTCTACCAAGGTGGATTGCCAATGCAGAAAGGCTCTGCTTTTGGTAGACTTTGCTGCACAATTCAAATTATGCAGGATTGTTTACCAGACCAGAGCCTTTCTGCATTGCTTATCTGCTGTGTGAATGTGTCTGTCTTCTTACGATGCAACAGCCAGAGAGATGGATTGCTGACTGTCAGGCGTGGATGGAATATGGGCACAAGGCAATTACAGCAACTGCTTTGTAGGCAAAATTCTTGCATGCAACAGAGGTCCAGCATATTTCTTGAGTTCCACGTCATATTTCTTGAGCTGTCATCAGCGCATTTGAAAGCATCCCTAGCCACAATGTTTTCAGATCACCTCAGATCACCACAGCCCGTCAAGATCAACACAAACAACAGAGTGCACTGCAGCCAGTGAATGTGTCTTTCATAGTGTGTTGTGGCTCTGCTTGTTGCAGCTTGATCTGTTGGATGACCTTTCCTGCATGTTGGCCCAGTGGTCTGGGCAGGCCTTCAAAACCCGTGTCCAACAGAAAGACTGAGTAAGTTGTGCTGGACGACAGGTGCCGGCTGGCACAAGGCAGGTCCTGATCAGCAGCTGCCGCCTCATGTTGCTTGGAACCAAGTCTCAGATGCTGAGAGGCGCTCTCTGGATGGTTCAGCATCTGCAGAGAACATATCACGCGGCCAGCAGCGGGGTCCGATGCGTTCAAACTCATACAAGCTGCCACAAGGTACATCCTATCACACTAGCCAACATTTTGGGCTTTGACCTATGGTCATAGCTCCGGGCTGCCGCCTTAGGAGGCTCCCGCTGTGAAACTTTCCTTTTTTTCAACTTGTCAAGATGGCTGATGTCAGCCTGCAGGGCACGTCAAAGACTGTGATGGATGTACATGTTTCAAAGTTGCTGTTTTGCATAATTGCTTGGAATTTCTGATCTTTCCAGAGCAGAATGACTGTCTTCTGACTGGACTTTGTTGACGCAGCTACTGGGCCAGATCCTGTGTCTTCTGGAATACCCACAGCTGAGGCAGACTTGAGTCAAGAGTTGTACAAAGTGCCATCTCATGCTGCATGGTTTGGCTACAATGCCATTCATGACATTGAGCGCAAGTCTGTGCCAGACTTCTTCAATGGCAAAGCACAGTCAAAGACCCCGAAGGTATGGCTCTCTCTCTTCATGCTTTATCTGACTGTTGTTGCATGCCTACTAAGTGACATAGCTTGTGACTGCACACTCACGTTTCATTGTACCATACT
>JAABUK010007617.1_pt1 | contig 15559 bp, 15 predicted proteins | sample 5559141 | NCBI WGS metagenome assembly JAABUK01 (sample SAMN10711869, study PRJNA513367) | rock metagenome | isolation source: Antarctica rocks | place: Antarctica: Victoria Land, Pudding Butte nord | collected 2016-01-03
CCGGCCCCGGACGGTGGCGCGTGGCGCTCACCCACGGCGACCGCGACATCGTGGTGGCGGTGGAGTCGCACGCCGCGGAGGCGCAGCGGCTCACTTGCTCGTCGGCGGTCGAGCAGCCGGTGCCGGCATTCCGCTGCGATTGGGAGTTCGGCTGAACGCGGGTTCCCGTATTTCGGTTGCGCGGCCGGCGCGATGAAGACAACGACGGGGAGACGACAATGACAGACCGCATCGCAGGCGGATACGCGCAAATGCCCGCCGGCCAGCAGATGGCACCGGTCGCGTTCGGAGCGGCGCCGGCCTCCGTCCTCAACGCGGTGAAGCTGATGTTCGTGCGCGCCGGACTGGCGTGCTGGGCCTGGTCGTCCTCTTCGCCACAAAGTCGTCGATGAAAACCCAGATCCTCAAGGCCAACCCCACTGCGGATGCGGCCAAGCTCGACACTCTGCTCAGTGCCGCGGTCGTGGTGGCAGCGGTGGTCGGCCTCATCTTCATCGTGCTGTACGTGCGGCTCGCGCTGCAGGTCCGCAAGGGCAAGAACTGGGCGCGCATCGTCACCTGGGTGCTCGCTGCTTTCGGGGTGCTCTCGGCGCTGGGCTCACTGGTGCAGACCGCCCCGTCGCCAGCCGGGTCCTGTCGCTCATAGCCGGCCTGATCGACATCGCCATCATCGTGCTGCTGGCCCAAAAGCGCAGCAGTGCCTACTTCACCAACACAACTGTCTATTAGCCGCCGCTAGCGGTCGATATCCCCGACCACGAAGAACATCGATCCCAGCACGGTGACCAGGTCGGCCAACTGGCAACCGGGCAGAATTGCCTGCAGCGCCGCCACATTGCCGTACGACGCTGATCGCAGCTTGAGCCGCCACGGGGTCCGCTCCCCGCGCGACACCAGGTAATAGCCGTTGAGCCCCAGCGGATTTTCCGTCCAGGCGTAGGTGTGACCTTCGGGGGCGCGCACCACTTTGGGCAGCCGGACGTTGACCGGACCGCCGGGCAGCCGGTCGAGGCAGGCGTCGGCCAGGTCCAGAGAGGCATAGACCTGGCCGAGCAGGCAGCTGAAACGTGCGTGGGCGTCGCCGGCGGTGCCGACCACCACCCGCAAGACGTCGGCCAGGTCGGCGTAGGCCAGGTACGGCTGGTCGCGCCGCAGGTCGAAGTCCAGGCCGGCGGCGCGGGCGACCGGCCCGCTCGCGCCGTAGGCCTCGGCCAGGTCCGCTGACAGCACGCCTACTCCTCGGGTACGAGCGACGAACGTCTCGTCCCGGATCGGCCGATCGAGCTCGGGCATCAGGCGGCGCACCTCGGTCACCGCCTGCCGCACCCGGTGCGTCCAGCCGGCCGGCACCTCCTCCTTGAGGCCGCCCACCCGGTTGAACATGTAGTGGATCCGCCCCCCGGCGGCCTCCTCCATCACCGCCTGAAGCGCCTCCCGGCCCCGGAAGGCCGAGCCGGCCGGCGTCGACGCGCCGATCTCCGGGGGATAGGCACCAAGGAACATCAGGTGGTTGATCACCCGGTTGAGCTCGGCGAGCAGGGTACGCAGCCACACCGCCCGCGGCGGCACCTCCAGACCCAGCATCCGCTCGACGGCGAGCACCACCCCGAGCTCGCTGGAAAAGGCCGACAGCCAGTCGTGCCGGTTGGCCAGCACGATGATCTGGCGGTAGTCGCGTACCTCGAACAACTTTTCCGCACCGCGGTGCAGGTAGCCGACGATCGGCTCCGCGCCGACGATGGTCGGCCCGTCGAGGGTCAACGCCAGGCGTAGCGCGCCGTGGGTGGAGGGGTGCTGCTGGCCCAGGTCGAGCACCAGGTCCGCGGCGGTGAGCTCGCCGGCGCCCGCTCCGACGCTGACGGTGAGCTCGCGGGTCACCGGGCCACTCTAGGCACGGTCCAGCCGAACGAAAGATCGAGGTTAGGCTGTCCGGCCGTGGACCTCGCCGCGTTCGACCCGGGTGAGCCAGGGTTCGTGGCCGATCCGTACCCGGTCTTCGACGAGCTGCGCCGCGCCCGCCGCCCGCTGTGGCACGACGGCCTGGGGATGTGGCTGGCGGCCCGGCACGCCGACGCCGACGTCGTGCTGCGGCACCGCCGGGCCGGCCGGGTCTTCGTCGACCGCCAGCCGCTGGCGGAGATGGCCGTCTTCAACCGCCTGCACCGCGACTCCATCCTGGACTCCGAGCCGCCCCAGCACACCCGGCTGCGCCGGCTGGTCCAGACCGCCTTCGGCCGCGGGCATGTCGAGCGGCTGCGCGAGCCGGTCCGCCGGATCGCCGACGCGCTGCTCGACGCGCTCGCCGACCGCGGGGAGTGCGACCTGCTGGCCGACTACGCCGCGCCACTGCCGGTCGCGGTGATCGCCGAGCTGTTGGGCGTGCCGGAATCCGACCGGCACCTGCTGCGGCCATGGTCCAACGCCATGGTGAAGATGTACGAATATCACCGGCCACCCGCCGTTGTGGCCGCGGCCCGGCTGGCCGGTGCCGACTTCGACGCCTACCTGCGGGAGCTGGCGGCGCAGCGGCGGGTCCGCCCGGCAGATGACCTGGTCAGCCACCTGGTCGGCGCGCCGGGGCTGTCCGACGACGAGCTGGTCGCCAACTGCGTCCTGCTGCTCAACGCCGGTCATGAGGCGTCGGTCAACGTGCTCGGCAACGGGCTGCTGGGCCTGTTCCGGCACCCGGCCGAGCTCGCCCGCCTGCGCGCGGACTGCGACCGCCTGCTCCCCACCGCGATCGAGGAGCTGATCCGGTACGACGCGCCGCTGCAACTGTTCGAGCGGACGGCCTACGACGACGTGGAGATCGGCGGCGTGACCGTGCGGCGGGGACAGAAGATCGCAGCGCTGCTCGGTGCGGCCAACCGCGACCCGGCCGTCTTCGCCGACCCGGCGCGACTCGATGTCGGCCGCGACCCCAACCCGCATCTGGGCTTCGGGGCCGGGATCCACTTTTGCCTCGGTGCGCCACTGGCCCGGCTGGAGCTCAGCGTCTCCCTGCCCGTGCTGCTGCGGCGGCTGCCAGCGATGGAGCTTGCGGAGGAGCCGGAATACCAGCCCAACTTCGTCATTCGCGGCCTGCGCTCGCTGCGGGTGCGGTGGTGAACACCGCAGGCAGCGGTCGGCCGATCGGAGAGATCAGCCAGCCGAAATCTCCCAGGCTCCCGCGCGCGGTCAACTCCGCGGCCTCGGCCGCGACCTGCAACCGGCGGGCATAGGTCGCGGGGTCGCTGATCGCCGACTCGTACGCCGGTCGCCGGCCGGTCAGCCCGAGTGCCGCCAGCGCCGACCGCTGGGAGAGCAGCACCGTTCCGGGAACCGCCGCGGCGCAGGAGTCCAGCGCCACGTGCGCGGTGAGGTCGCCCGACCCGTCCGGCACGGCCGGCACCCGGCGGCCGGCGCGGTAGCCGGCCAGCGTTCCCGCCGGGGGGCGGCCAGCCCGCAGGTGCCCGTAGTCGACAGCCACCGCCAGGCCGCGGCCGACCCGTCCGGCGGCCCGGGCCCAGGCCAGGTCGCGGGCCAGTCCCACCTCGGCGCGCTGCCCGGGTGCGGCCAGCGGCCACCACCGCTCGACCCACGCGGCCACCTCGGCGTCCGGCGGGTTGCCGAGCACGTCGGCTCCGCCGGCCATGTTGACCAGCACATGTTGCAGTCCGTGACCGGTCAGCTCGACGACGTCGCAGGGCACATTGTCGAGCCACTCGTTGGCCAGCAGCAGCCCGTCGAAGTGGGGTACGGCGTGGCTCCAGGCCACCTTCGGAGGCAGGCCGGGCGGCCGGGGCGCCAGGTCGACCCCGGTCAGGTCGAGGTCGGCGTCGAGGGCGTCTAGGTCGGCGAGCAGCTCGCCTCCCCCGGCGCCGAGGTCGACGATCGTGGCGGTGTCGACGGCTCTGGCCAGCGCCAGCACCGCCTCGGCGAACTGGCGTGAGACATGCACCGAGGTGCGGAAGTGTGCCCCCGGCCGGTTACCGGTGCGGTAGAAGCCGCGCTCGCCGTACAGGGCGGTGTCCCACGCCTGCCGCCACGTCACCGGCGCTGCCATCTGCGCCGGCCCCGGCGCTCTCACGCCATCACCGGCCCGGTCACCGGCGCAGGCTACCGACCCACCGGCGCGGCGGCCGTACCCTGGTCCGCGACCGGTACCCCGCCACGGACTGGATCGGACCCATGCCGTCGACGCACCCGCCCACGAAGCCGATGCCACCCCGGCATCCCGCGGACCGCCCCGGCCGCCTGCAGATCGGGGTGGTCGGCTGCGGCCGGGTCGGCAGCGTGCTCGGGGCCGCGCTGGCCCGCGCCGGCCACCGGATCGTCGCGGTCACCGCGGTCTCGCCCGAATCGACCCGCCGGGCCGCCCAGCTGCTGCCCGGCGTACCCATCCGCCCGGTCGACGAGGTGGTCGAATCTGGCGACCTGGTGCTGCTGTGCATACCCGACGACGCCCTGCCCGGCCTGGTCGAGGGACTGGCCGGCGCGGGCCGCTGGCGCACTGGTCAGCTGGTCGCTCACGTCAGCGGAGCGCGAGGGCTGGCGGTGCTCGACCCGGCGACCCGGGCGGGCATACTGCCGCTGGCCCTGCACCCGGTGCTGCCCTTCAGCGGCCGCGGCCCCGACGACCTGGACCGGCTGACCGGGGCGAGCTTCGGCGTCACCGCCCCCGACCCGCTGCGGCTGGTGGCCGAGGCCCTCGTGGTGGAGATGGGCGGCGAGCCGGTGTGGGTGGCCGAGGAGCTGCGGCCACTCTGGCACGCCGCGCTGACGATCGGCGCCAACCACCTCACCACCCTGGTCAACTCCGCGGCCGATCTGCTGCGCCTGGCCGGCGTCGCCGAGCCGGACAAGGTCCTGGGTCCGCTGCTCGGGGCCGCCCTGGACGGAGCGCTGCGCTTGGGCGACCGGGCGCTGACCGGCCCGGTCTCGCGGGGTGACGCCGCTACGGTGGCCGTCCACCTGGCCGCCCTGACGCAGCAGGCGCCCGAGGCGGTGCCGGCCTACGTCGCCATGGCCCGCCAGACCGCCGACCGGGCGCTGGCCTGCGGGCGGCTGCGGCCCGAGGAGGCCGAAGCGCTGCTGGACGTGCTGGCCGGTCCGCGGGCGCCGGCGTGACTATCCCGCTGACGGTGGCCACCACCCGGGACGAGCTGCGCGCGGCCCAGCAGCGCCGGTCCCCGGACGCCGGCCTGCTGATGACGATGGGCGCCCTGCACGCCGGTCACGCCGCGCTGATCCGCGCTGCCCGCGCCCAGCACGAAACGGTCGTCGTCAGCATTTTCGTGAACCCCCTGCAATTCGGCCCGCGGGAGGACTTCGCCCGCTATCCGCGCCCGCTGGACGCCGATCTGGCGGTCTGCGCCAGTGAGGGGGTCGACGTCGTGTTCGTCCCCGAGGCCGTCGAGGTCTACCGGGGCGCTCAGCAGGTGACCGTGGCGCCCGGCCCGCTGGCCGACGAGCTGGAGGGCGCCCAGCGGCCCGGCCACTTCGCCGGCGTACTCACCGTGGTGCACAAGCTGCTGCACATCGTCGGCGGCGTCACCTGCGCGTACTTCGGGGAAAAGGACTACCAGCAGCTCGTTCTTGTCCGCCGGATGGCCCACGACCTCGACCTGGACCCGCTGATTGCCGGCCGGCCGACGGTCCGCGAGCCGGACGGTCTGGCGCTGTCCAGCCGCAACCGCTACCTCAGTACGCAGGACCGGGCCCGCGCCGCCGCCCTGCCGAAGGCGCTGTTCGCCGGCGCCGCGGCGGCCGCCACGGGTGCCGCGCCCGGCGCGGTCGAAGGCACGGCCCGCGAGACACTAGACGCCGCCGACGGGCTGGAGGTCGACTACCTGCAGGTCCGCTCGGCGGACCTGACCCCGCTAGCAGCCGGACCGGCCCGGCTGCTGGCCGCGGTCCGGGTCGGGGGCACCCGCCTGATCGACAACATCGCCCTCCCCGAACAGGAAGAGTCCTGATGCTGCTCGCGATCGATGTCGGCAACACCAATACGGTGCTCGGCGTCTTCACCGGCGACACGCTCGAGCGGTCCTGGCGGGTCAAGACCGACGCGCGGGCCACGGCCGACGAGATGGCCTTGCTCTACCGCGGGTTGCTGGCCGAACACCCGGGCGTCGACGGGATCGTCGCCTGCTCCACCGTGCCGGCTGTGCTGCGCGAATTGCGTACCATGCTGCACCGCTACTACGCCGGCGTGACCACCGTCATCGTGGAGCCCGGGGTCAAGACCGGAGTGCCCCTGCTCTTCGACAATCCGAAGGAGATCGGGGCCGACCGGATCGTCAACACCCTCGCCGCTCATCACCTGTACGGCGGCCCGGTCGTCATCGTGGACTTCGGCACCTCCACCAATCTCGATGTGGTCAGCGCCAAAGGGGAATTCCTCGGCGGCGCGCTTGCGCCCGGCATCGAGATCTCGGTCGACGCGCTGGCAGCGCGGGCCGCCCAGCTGCGCAAGGTGGAGCTCGTCCGGCCGCGATCGGCCATCGGCAAGAACACCGTCGAGGCGCTGCAATCGGGCATCCTTTTCGGCTTCGCCGGTCAGGTGGACGGCCTGGTCCGCCGGATCGTCGACGAGCTGGGCACCGACGCCACCGTGGTGGCCACCGGCGGTCTCGCACCGCTGGTGCTGTCGGAGAGCGAGACGATCGGCTATCACGAGCCGGATCTGACGCTGATCGGCCTGCGCCTGGTGTTCGAGAAGAACAGCTGACCCCGGCCGGTACGCCGCGCCTCAAGTGCCGCGGCGGAAAGCCGATGCCTGCGCATGCACGTCGGAGCCCGGCGACCCGAAGCCACCGCCGACGTCACCGCCGAACTTGCCGCTGAACCCACCGCCGACGAGCGCACCCCCGGCGATGAAGCACAGCTGGCCCTGACCGGGGCCACCGCGCTGGCCGGGTGAGCCCGCCGCCGATCCGCTGGCGTCGTTAGGGTGCACCGGTGAGCGAGCCCACCGGTGCCGACGACCTGCCCGAGCAGATGCGGGTGCGCCGGGAGAAGCGCGACCGGCTGATCGCCGACGGCACGGAGGCCTATCCGGCCGGCTTCGAGCGGACCACCTCTCTGCGCGCGTTGCGCGAGCGCTACCCCGACCTCCCGCCCGATGCCGTCCCGGGGGAGCGGGCCGCCGTCGCCGGTCGGGTGATCTTCGTACGCAACACCGGGAAGCTCTGCTTCGCCACTTTGCGGGAGGGCGACGGCACGGAGCTGCAGGTGATGCTGTCGCTCGACCGGATCGGGCCCGAGTCCCTGGCGGCCTGGAAATCGCTGGTCGACCTCGGCGACCACGTCGGGGTCGAAGGTGACGTCATCGCCTCCCGGCGCGGCGAGCTCAGCGTGCTGGCCGACCGGTGGACGGTGACCGCGAAGGCGCTGCGGCCGCTCCCGGTGGCGCACAAGCCGATGAGTGAGGAGACGCGCGTCCGCCAGCGCTATCTCGACCTGATCGCCCGCCCCGAGGCGCGGCGCATGGTGATGACCCGGGCGACAACCGTACGAGCGTTGCGGGAGTCCCTGCACCAGCGGGGCTTCGTCGAGGTCGAGACGCCGATGCTGCAGGCGGTGCACGGCGGCGCCACGGCCCGGCCGTTCCGGACCCACATCAACGCCTACGACCTGGATCTCTATCTGCGGATTGCCCCCGAGCTCTTCCTGAAGCGGGCGGTCGTCGGCGGGATCGAGCGGGTTTTCGAGCTGAACCGCAATTTCCGGAACGAGGGTGTCGACGCCACGCACTCCCCGGAGTTCGCGATGCTGGAGGTCTACGAGGCCTACGGCAACTACGACACCGTCGCCACGCTGACCCGCGAGCTGATCCAGGAAGCCGCCGTCGCCGTCTTCGGCTCGACCACCGTCACCCATGCCGACGGCAGCCAGCACGACCTGGGTGGCGAATGGCCGTCGATCTGGCTCTACGACGCCGTGTCGGAGGGGGTCGGCGAGCCGATCGACCCACAGACGCCGGCCGAGGTGCTGCGCGGCTACGCCGAGAAGGCCGGCCTCGCGGTCTCCCCGGACTGGCGGCACGGCAAGTGTGTCGAGGAGCTGTTCGAGTCGCTGTGCGAGAAGCACCTGCCGAGCCCGGTGTTCATCCGCGACTTCCCCGTCGACACCAGCCCGCTGGTCCGCGCCCACCGCACGACGCCCGGCCTGGTCGAGAAGTGGGATCTGTACGTCTTCGGCGTGGAGCGTGCCACCGGATACTCCGAGCTGTCCGACCCGGTGATTCAGCGGGAACGCCTAACGGCGCAGGCCGCCCTGGCGGCCGGCGGGGATGCCGAGGCAATGGCGCTCGACGAGGGCTTCCTGCGCGCGCTGGAGCATGGGATGCCCCCCACCGGTGGCCTCGGTATGGGCATCGACCGCCTGCTGCAACTGCTGACCGGGAGCCGGGGGATCAGGGAAACCATTCTCTTTCCTTTCGTCCGCCCGGACTAGTCGCATTGTCACAACGGGTGATCGGCGGTTGGCGCGAAGTAAATTCGGCGATTGTGTGTCCAGCGGTCACGCAGAGTGAAGGCACGGCACTTTCGGCGTTGCCGCTCGCTGGCCAATCGGACAATGCAGGCCCATTGCGCCGGCGGGCCGATGAAATGTTGTCGGGTAGCGCGTCGGCTGCGTACCCTTTCCGTTAACCGCACCGCCGTAATCAACAAAGGGGTTTTACGTGTCTCAGCAAGTGAAGGTCATCCTGGTAGACGATCTCGACGGTGGCGACGCCGTGGAGACGCTGTCGTTCGCTCTCGACGGCACCGCGTATGAGATCGACCTCAACGAGGGCAACGCCGACCGGTTCCGCGACGCATTGGCGCCATACCTGGGGGCCGCGCGCAAGTCGGGCCGCTCCGCCGCCCGCAGCAACGGCCATCGGGTGTCCCGCCGGTCCGGCTCCGGTGAGCGCGACGGCCGCGCGGCCGACATCCGCGCGTGGGCGCGGACTAAGTCGATCGAGGTCAACGAGCGCGGGCGCATTCCGGCCCGGGTCGTCGAGCAGTACGAAGCCGCTCACTGATCGACCGCTCACTGGTCGATAGCCCGACCTGGCCGGCAGCGATGTTCGCTGTCGGCTGAGGTCGCGGCGAAACAGGCTGCCCCGGCGCCGCGTTGTGACCGATATAGCCGGCAGCATTGCCGGCCGGTCACGTTATGACGCGCCGGACCGCTCTGCCCCAGGGTTAGAGTGAAGACGTCCGGCGTCGGCTCCGGTGGACAAGCTCCACCTGCGATCCGGACGGCGAGTGAGGAGCGATAGCCCATGTTCGAGAGGTTCACTGACCGCGCGCGGCGCGTTGTCGTCCTGGCCCAAGAAGAGGCCCGGATGCTCAATCACAACTACATCGGCACCGAGCACATCCTGCTCGGGCTGATCCATGAGGGTGAGGGGGTTGCGGCAAAGGCGCTGGAATCCCTCGGCATCTCCCTCGAAGGCGTCCGGCAACAGGTCGAGGAGATCATCGGCCAGGGCCAGCAGGCACCGAGCGGGCACATCCCGTTCACGCCGCGCGCCAAGAAGGTGCTGGAGCTCTCATTGCGGGAGGCTCTGCAGCTCGGTCACAACTACATCGGCACTGAGCACATCCTGCTCGGCCTGATCCGTGAGGGCGAGGGCGTCGCGGCGCAGGTTTTGGTCAAGCTCGGGGCAGACCTCAATCGGGTCCGCCAGCAGGTCATCCAGCTGCTCTCCGGATATCAGGGCAAAGAGCCGGCCGGTGCCGGCGGGCCGGCCGAGGGCACCCCGTCGACGTCACTGGTGCTCGACCAGTTCGGCCGCAATCTGACCCAGGCCGCCCGCGAATCCAAGCTCGACCCGGTGATCGGGCGCGAGAAGGAGATCGAGCGGGTGATGCAGGTGCTGTCCCGGCGGACCAAGAACAACCCGGTCCTGATCGGCGAGCCCGGTGTCGGAAAGACCGCTGTCGTCGAGGGTCTGGCCCAGGCGATCGTCAAGGGTGAGGTCCCGGAGACGCTGAAGGACAAGCAGCTCTACACCCTGGACCTCGGCGCCCTGGTGGCCGGCTCCCGCTATCGCGGTGACTTCGAGGAGCGCCTGAAGAAGGTGCTCAAGGAGATCCGCACCCGCGGGGACATCATCCTGTTCATCGACGAGCTGCACACCCTGGTCGGCGCCGGCGCCGCCGAGGGCGCCATCGACGCCGCCTCGATCCTCAAGCCGATGCTGGCCCGCGGCGAGCTGCAGACCATCGGCGCGACGACGCTGGACGAATACCGCAAGCACCTGGAGAAGGACGCCGCGCTCGAGCGCCGCTTTCAGCCGATCCAGGTCGGCGAGCCGACGGTCGCGCACACTATCGAGATCCTGCGCGGCCTGCGCGACCGCTACGAGGCCCACCACCGCGTTTCCATCACCGATGGCGCCCTCGTCGCCGCGGCCGGCCTGGCCGACCGCTACATCTCCGACCGCTTTCTGCCGGACAAGGCGATCGACCTGATCGACGAGGCCGGCTCGCGCATGCGCATCCGCCGGATGACCGCACCGCCGGACTTGCGCGACTTCGACGACCGGATCGCCGGCGTACGCCGGGAGAAGGAGAGCGCGATCGACGCGCAGGACTTCGAGAAGGCGGCGTCGCTGCGCGACCGGGAGAAGCAGCTGCTGGGGCAAAAGGCGCAGCGCGAGAAGGAATGGAAGGCCGGCGACATGGACGTCGTCGCCGAGGTCGACGACGAGCAGATCGCCGAGGTGCTGGCCACCTGGACCGGCATCCCGGTCTTCAAGCTGACCGAGGAGGAGACCGCCCGCCTGCTCAACATGGAGGACGAGATCCACCGTCGGATCGTCGGTCAGGAGCAGGCCATCAAGGCGGTCTCGCAGGCCATCCGTCGCACTCGGGCCGGCTTGAAGGATCCGAAGCGCCCTGGTGGCTCGTTCATCTTCGCCGGTCCCTCCGGGGTCGGGAAGTCCGAGCTGTCCAAGGCGCTGGCGGAGTTCCTATTCGGCGACGAAGACTCCCTCATCCAGCTCGACATGAGTGAGTTCCACGACCGCTACACCGTCTCCCGCCTGGTCGGGGCGCCTCCCGGCTATGTCGGCTACGACGAGGGCGGCCAGCTGACCGAAAAGGTGCGCCGCAAGCCCTTCTCCGTGGTGCTGTTCGACGAGATCGAGAAGGCTCACCCCGACGTCTTCAACACCCTGCTGCAAATCCTCGAGGACGGTCGCCTCACGGACGGTCAGGGCCGGGTCGTGGACTTCAAGAACACCGTGCTGATCCTCACCTCCAATCTCGGGACCCGCGACATCGCGAAGGCGGTGTCGTTGGGATTCCAGGCAGGGAACGACACGCAGAGTAATTACGAGCGGATGAAGCTGCGGGTCACCGACGAGCTGAAGAAGCACTTCCGGCCGGAATTCCTCAACCGCATCGATGACGTCATCGTCTTCCACCAGTTGTCGGAAGAGGAGATCGTCTCCATCGTCGATCTGATGATCGCCCGAGTGGACGTCCAGATGCGCAGCAAGGACATGGGCCTGGAGCTCACCGAGGCGGCCAAGCGGCTCCTGGCGCACAAGGGTTACGACCCGGTGCTGGGTGCCCGGCCGTTGCGGCGCACGATCCAGCGGGAGATCGAGGACACCCTGTCGGAGAAGATTCTCTTCGGCGAGCTGCTGCCTGGTCACATCGTGGTCTGCGACACGACCGGTGAGGGCGACGCGGCAGAGTTCGTGTTCCGCGGCGAGCCCAAGCCCGAGGCGGTGCCGGACGTGCCGGCTGTCGAGCTCACCGGCCCGGCGGAGTAGCTGGACGAGGCGTCGGTCAGCGGAGCCGCCGGCCGTGGGCGTCCCTGCGCTGGGCTGGCCGGCGCGCATCCCGCCGGGGGGTCCGCGCAGCCAAGTGCACCTATGGCAGGCGGTAGGTCCCGTCGGCCCGCCGCTCGACCAGGCCGTCGGTCGTCAGCGACCGTAGGGCCCGGTCGCGCTGGACCTTGTCACTCCATTGGGCGACCAGCGCGGCCGGCTGGACCGGACCGTCGGTGTCACGCAGCACCGCGAGCAACAGGCCGCGTACCTGCCGGTCGGTGCCGGCGTATCCCTGCGGTCGTGGCCGCGACTGCGCCGGGCCGGCGCCGCCGGCCTGCCGCCACGCGCAGGCGCCCGCGATCGGGCACAGCTCACACCGCGGTGAGCCGGCGTGGCAGATCAGCGCACCGAGCTCCATCGCGGCCGCCGCGAAGACGCGGGCCGTCGCCGGCTCGGCGGGCACCAGCGGCTCGACCAGCGCCAGATCCGCCGCCGCCGTGCGCGGCAGCGCAACACCGGCCAGCCGGGCGGCCACCCGGCGGACGTTGGTGTCGACAACCGCGTGACGTCGGCCATGGGCGAAGGTAGCGACTGCGCGAGCCGTGTACGGTCCCACTCCGGGCAGGGCGATCAGGTCGGCGACCTCAGCCGGCACGTGGCCGCCAAAGCGCAAGACAAGGACGACGGCGCACTCGTGCAGCCGCAAGGCCCGGCGCGGGTAGCCCAGACGCCCCCACATCCGGACGGCCTCACCTCGTGAGTCGGCGGCCAGGGCGGCCGGGGTCGGCCAGCGCTGCAGCCAGGCGATGTAGGCCGGAAGCACCCGGGCCACCGGCGTCTGCTGGAGCATGATCTCGCTGACCAGCACCCCCCACGGCCCGGCCTCCGGTCGGCGCCACGGCAGGTCGCGGGCCGCCCCCGAATACCACTCGAGCAGGTCTGCGGCCATGCTCACCCGGTCACGCTCACCCACTCACGCCCACACCGCCTCGCTCACCCGGCGATGCTGTCACGGCGCGCCGCACCGCCGGCGAGCCGCGGCCCAAATACCCTCACCCGATGCGCACGACGGTCGGGCCGCTGGCCCCTGAGGTGTACTGGCGGCGCCGCCTGCTGGCTCTGGGCCTGCTGGTGATCGCCCTGCTGATGCTGCGCTCGGTGGTCGGCGGCGACGCGTCGGGAGCCAGTCACCAGGTGGCCAAACCGACCAGCCGGCCGGACGGCACCGCAACCCACCCCTACCTGCCAAGCACGTCGCCGACCCCCAAGGCCAGCGCCGTCCCGACTCCCAGCCCGAGTCCCAGCCCGAGTGCAAGCGCCAGCCCGAGCCCCAGCGCCAGTCCCCGGCCACTCGCCATTGGCCCCTGCGCCGACGCCAGCCTGCAGCTCGTGGCGGCGACCGACTCGCGGGCCTACCGGCTGGGGGTCACGCCCAAGCTGAGCATGACCGTACGCAACACCGGCGCGCAGCCGTGCCGGCGCGACCTCGGGTCCACCGCCCGGGAGCTGACGATCATTTCCGGCACCGCCCACACCTGGTCCAGCGCCGACTGCCAGCACGGCGGCGGCGCGGAGCTGGTCCTGCTCCGGCCGGGAATCGCCCAGACGTACGCCATGACGTGGCCCGGCCGGCGATCGGAGCAGTCCTGCGCGGGTGCTCAGCCGGTCGCCACCGCGGGCACCTACCAGCTGCAGGCCCGGCTGGGCAGCCTGGTCAGCAACCGGGTGGTCTTCGCCCTTTCCTGACGGCTGTCAGACGTACCGCTCCAGGATCGAGGACTCGGCCAGCCGGGACAGCCCCTCCCGGACACTGCGGGCCCGGGCCTCACCGACGCCTTCGACCGCCTGCAGGTCGTCCACGGTGGCGGCCAGCAGCTTCTGCAGGCCGCCGAAGTGCTCCACCAAGCGGTCGATCACCAGCCCCGGCACGCGGGGCACCTTGGCCAGCAACCGGTAACCCCGAGGGCTGACCGCGGCGTCCAGAGCCTCGGTGCCCCCGAGGAAGCTCACCGCCTTGGCGACCAGCGACAGGTCGAGCAGGTCGGTGGCCGACAGCGCTTGCAACTCGGCCAGTGACTCTTCGACCGACCGCTGCCGGCGGCCGCTGGGCAGGTAGTCGCGGACGACCAGCACCCGCTCCTCCTCGACTCCGCCCATCAGCTCTTCGAGCTGCAGGGACAGCAGGCGGCCGTCGGTGCCCAGCTCGATGACGTAGCCCTCGAGCTCGTCGGAGATCCGCCGGACCATCTCCAGGCGCTGGCTCACGCTCATGGCGTCTCGTACGGTGACCAGGTCCTCGATCTCCAGCGCCGACAGCGTGCCGGCCACCTCGTCGAGTCGCAGCTTGTAGCGCTCGAGCGTGGCCAACGCCTGATTCGCCCGGGACAGCACCGAGCTGGAGCCCTCGAGCACGTAGCGCTGGCCGGTGACGTAGAGCGCGATGATGCGCATGGATTGGCTGACCGAGATCACCGGATAACCGGTCTGGATCGCCACCCGCTCCGCAGTGCGGTGCCGGGTGCCGGATTCCTCGGTGGCGATGGAGGGATCGGGAACCAGGTGCACGGCGGCGCGCATGATCCGCGAGCCATCGGTGGCAAGCACGATGCCGCCGTCCATCTTGGCCAGCTCCCGCAGCCTGGTGGCGGAGAAGTCGACGTCGAGCGGAAAGCCGCCCGAGCACAGTGACTCGACCACCCGGTCGTAGCCGAGCACGATCAGCGCACCGGTGTTGCCCCGCAGGATCCGCTCGAGACCGTCCCGCAGCGCCGTGCCGGGGGCGACCAGAGCGAGCGTGGAACGCACCGGATCGTCGCGGTCGGTCGGCACGCGGCAGCCCCTCTCGATGCGGCGGTCCGTGCGGCGGTCACGCGGAGTGTATCGGCGCTGAGCGCAACAGCGGGCGACTCGGCGGCCGCAAGGCGACCAGGGCTGCCGGCAGGTTGCCCACCTCGGTCACCTTGATGCCGGGCGGGTACGGCCCGGAGCCGACCGGCACCAGCGCATGTGCGAAGCCCAGCCGCGCCGCCTCGGCCAGCCGCCGGCCGACGCCGGCCACCGGACGGATGTCGCCGGCGAGCCCCAACTCCCCGATCGCCACCTGATCGGGCCGGACCACCAGGTCACTGGCCGCCGAGGCGACGGCCAGCGCGAGGGCGAGGTCGGCGGCCGGCTCGGTGACGCGGACGCCGCCGACGGTTGCGGTGAACACGTCGCACATGGCAAGGCTGGTCTCCCCCCGCCGGTCGACCACCGCCAGCACCATGGCCACCCGGCCGGCGTCGAGCCCGCTGACCGCCCGCCGCGGGCTGGCCGACGTCGTGCGGGAGACCAGCGCCTGCACTTCGGTCAGCAGGGGCCGGCGCCCCTCCACGGTGACCGTGACGCAGGTCCCGGGCACGGCGTGGTCCCGGCGGGAGAGGAACAGCCCGGAGGGATCGGACACCTCGCGGATGCCGCCGTCGTGCAACTCGAAGCAGCCCACCTCGTCGGCCGGTCCGTAGCGGTTCTTCACCGCGCGCACCATGCGCAGGGTGGAGTGGCGCTCGCCGTCGAAGTGCAGGACGACGTCCACGAGATGTTCCAGCGTGCGCGGGCCGGCGACGGTGCCGTCCTTGGTGACGTGGCCGACCAGGATGACGGCGATGTCGCGCTGTTTGGCCAGCGCGATTAGCGCGGCCGCGACCGAACGCACCTGGGTGACCCCGCCGGCCGTGCCCTCCACCTGTGCTGCGGCGATGGTCTGTACGGAGTCGACCACCAGCAGGCCCGGCGAGACATCGTCGACGTGCGACAGCA
>JAABUK010007618.1_pt1 | contig 15559 bp, 16 predicted proteins | sample 5559141 | NCBI WGS metagenome assembly JAABUK01 (sample SAMN10711869, study PRJNA513367) | rock metagenome | isolation source: Antarctica rocks | place: Antarctica: Victoria Land, Pudding Butte nord | collected 2016-01-03
CAGCGACACCGCCTCGCGTTTGAACTCATCCGTGAAATCCCGTCGCGTGTTCTTCGTCGTCATCCAGCACCTCTGCCCCTTAGGAGCTTACACGAGGTGTCCACCATATCGGGGAAGGGTCAGATGGAGCCTGCATGCCGTGAACGCGCTCGACGATCTCAGCCCTAAGGATGCGGTCGGCATCGTGGCGGCCTCGGTCCGCCGCCTGTTCTCCGTCATCTCGGAGCAGCAGGCGCGGGACCTGGCGTCGCTGGTGCTCGATGACTTGCGGGCGCAGGGGGTCCGGCTGGTGCAGGACACCGGCCTTTCGGCCACGGCTGTGCAGCGGCACAACGGCGATGGGCAGCCGATCGCGGATCGCTACTCCGTGGATTGACTCTGGCGGGGATCACGGTGCGTTACGGCGATCGGGTCACCCTCGATCACATAGGCATTGATCGAAGAGGGCGGCTGGCGGTCGACCAAGTGGCCGGCGTCGTTCACCTGGCCCGCTTCCTGCGTGAGACTGACCGACGGGTCCGCCGCAGTGCGATAGACCGTGACCGCCGCTCCCGGCCTGTGCAACCCGGTCACGTCGAAATCCCCAGTCGTTTCCTCGTCGCGCGGGTTGATGGCGACCACCACCAGCCGTCGCCCGTCCGGCGACAAGGCGGCAAGCGTGTTGTCCCCCTGGCTGGACAGCACGGTGAACCCCGGGCGAATGAACCGGGTGTACTGCGCGATCGCATAGAACTGCCGCAGCAGGCGCGGATGGCCGTCCCTGGCATCGATGACGCCCCAATCCGGCTGCCAGAAGCACCAGACCTCCGCGCCGAGCTCATGCAGCGCACTCTGGATCGAGGCGGCCATGGTGAGCGCGCCCGAGATCTCGGTCCGGTCGTTGTACAGGCAGCAGCCGACCTCGCTCGCCCAGAGCGGCTTGCCCAAGGCGGCGACCCGGCGGTGCAGGGCGCCGGGGTCGTTGCCGTTGTACTGGTGCACATTGACTTGGCCGAGCGCCGCCAGCGAAGCGGCGTCCATTTGCGCCAGGTATCCCGTCATGGCATCCAGGCTGTTCGCCTCGGTTCCGGACACCACGACGCCCGATCCCGCCATCGCCCGGCCCAGCGTGGTGAGCACCGCCTCCTGCATGGGAAGGCTGGTGAAGCTGCCCTCCTGGCGACCGCCCGCCACCCACCAAGTGCCGTCCGGCTCGTTCAATGGGCTGACGCTGGCAAAGGCGATCCCCTCCTTGGTGCGGAAATGCTCTACGACCGTGGCGAGATAGACGGCGAAGGCGGGAACGGCATCGGCCCGCAGGTTGTCCTCGCCGCTCCGCTCCGCCCCGGATGCGCAGCCGCTCGCGGTCATCCACCAGGGCGCGGAATTGGAGAAGGCTTCGAACACGGTCGCGCCGCGCGCCTGCGCCTCGTGCAGCATTCGCCGCTGGCTGGCGTCGCGGGACCAGTCATAGGCTTCGTCCGGTGCGGCGAGGAACCCCTCCATACGCGCCCCGGGCTGCACTTCGTGCTGCTGCGGGCGGATGCAGTGGTCCCGGTCGGGATTGTCGCCGCCGCCGATGTTGTAGCGTGCGACGTTCAGGCTCAGGCCGGGTCCGCGCTCCGGATCGCCGAACAGGAGGTCCATGTAGCGGCCCTGCTCCGCCGGGTCCTGGATTTGGGCGGTGTCCAGAGGGCTGCCGTAGACGACATTGGCCTCCCAGGCGAGCGCCATTCCCCAGCCGCGCAACGTTTGCTCCGCGACGGGGGTGATCGTGGCATAGGAGCGGGCTGGCTCGCCTGCCCCAGTCAGGACCAGCACAAGGCCCATGGCCGCCGGGAGCCGCAGGAGACAGCCCATCGCGCGCATCAGCCGACGCGCGCGTAGGGCAGGCGGCGGGCCAGCCAGCAGCCGACCTCGACGCCCGCCACCCCGCCCGGACCCGTACGCCGGAAGGCCAGCGTCCAGTCGCCCGGCGGCGTGTGGTCCAGCGCGCGCGGGCAGGGCAGCACCCAGACATCCGGCCCGACCGGATCGAGCAGCTCCATGCGCCCCTGGCCCAGGAAGCCGGAAAAGCCGCCATAAAGCACGCCGCCGGCGTCGGCCACGGTCAGGGTCGCATCCATCTCCTCGCAGCGGTAGCGCCCGGCGACGTCGGTGGCAGGCGCACCGATGCAGGGGTGCAGGCGGGAACTTTGGTTCTCGTGCGGGCGGTCCATCCACAGCCCGCCGTCGCCGGGCCGCAGCCGCGTGCCGCCGCCGCCTGCCGTGCCGCCGCTTGCCGTGTCATCGGCCTGCATGTCGAGCCGTTCGGCCGAATGACCGAAGCGCAGCCGCATCTGTCCGTCCGGTGCGAGGTCGATGCGGGCTGCAAGCCCGGTCTCCGGCTCGGTATAGGCGCCGAGCCAGTCCGGTGCCGGGATGGCGGCAGGGGGCCGCGGCCGCTCCTCGCCCAGCACGGCGGTGAGCAGGTCCACCGCCGCGGCGTGCGCATCCGACAGATGGTTGAACATGACGACGACGGAGACGCGCTCCGAGGCGATATACATGCGGTGGCTGCGCCAGCCACGCAGCGCGCCGCCATGGCTGCTGACCGGGCGGCCCAGCTCGGTACGCCGGCTGAGGCCGAAACCGTATTCGGCGCGGGCGCCGTCGGCGAAGCTCACGGGGGCGGAAAGTTGGCTGTAGAGCGCGTCCGGGTCGTCGCGCGTCGCGTCGATGTGGCGCTCCCAGGCGATCATGTCGTCGAGGCAGGCGCCCAGGCCGGCATCGCCGGTCCACAGGATGCGGTTCTCCGCGGCGCGGAACCCGCTGGCCTGGGTGCCCTCATAGCCCTCCGTGCCGTCCGGCATGGCGCGGGTGTCGGCGGCCAGCAGCGCGGTTGCCATGCCGGCACGCTCGAAGATACGGGTGCGCAGCAGCTCGGCGAAGCTGCAGCCGGTGCGCTCCTGCAGGATGTCGGACAGGATGCGGAAGTTCTGGTTCACGTAGGAATAGCGGGTGCCCGGCGTGAACTGCAGCGTCCGGGTGCCGGCGATCACGCGGGCGGCTTCGGTGTCGCCGAAGGATGCCTCGGCCGGCGCGCCGTGCAGCATCGCCACTGCCCAGTAGTCGCGCAGGCCGGACTGGTTGTGGCACAGATGCAGCGCGCCCGGGGCCGCCTGCTCCAGCCGCGGCAGGCGGGCGCGCACGTCGCCGTCCAGCACCGAGGGGTCGGGAAAGGCGTCCAGCACCAGGCCGCAGGTGAACTGTTTGGTGATCGAGCACATGCGGAACAGCGTGCGCGGCGTGAAGGCGATGCGCCGTTCGGCATTGGCCCAGCCCCAGGCGTGGCGGACCAGCACCTCGCCGTCGCGCAGCACACCGATCGCGCCGCCGGGTCCAGGGTAGGCGCGCGGCAGGGTTTCGAGCAGGCGGTCGAGGCGGGCGGACAGGGAGTTCGTCATGGCCGCCACTCTCGCGCGCCCGGTCGTGGCGCGTAAAGATGCGCCTGGCCGTCGCGCGACGGCGCGCCAGGGTGGAAGGCCGCCGCGTCAGCGCCGGGTGGCGAGGTAATCGGTCCAGGTCATGCCGCCGCCGGCATAGGCGGCGTCCGCGGGGTCGGGGAGGGGCGCAGCCGCGATTTCAGTGCTGTAGCTCCCGCCGGCATAGGCGTTTGCGCCGAAGCTGCCCGCCATGCCGATGCGGGGGCCGATGGCGGCGACGTAGTTCACCGTCTCGTCGGGCAGCATCGTGCTGCCATTCAGGTAGGCGTCCACCCGGTTCGGTCCGGCATTGTAGGCAGCCAGGAAGGCGGGTGCGCCGAAGCGGGCATGCATCTCCTTCAGGTAGGCGGTCCCGGCCAGGATGTTGTTGTGGGGATCGTAGGGATCGGAACCCAGGGCGTAGCGCTGCCGCAGCAGGTCGTAGGTGCCGGGCATGACCTGCATCAGCCCCATGGCGCCGGCGCTCGACGTGATGGGGGAGCCGTCCGCGCTGGTCTGCCGGCCGCCCGACTCCTGCTGCATGACGCCACGAATCCAGGCTTCCGGAACGCTGAAACGGACGGCGGCTTCATGGACGTAGGGACCCCAGGGATCGCCAGGCAGGCCTGGCGCCGGGTAGTTCTGGCTGGCTTGAGCCTCGAACACCGCAGCCTCCCGCGGCGCATCGAGGTTGTAGCCGTAATCGCCGTTGCCGTCATAGCCGCGCCGGCCGTCCCAGCGGGCCGTCTGATAGGGATGTCCGCCGCACCCCGCCAGCGCCAGGAGGGCTATGCCGACCAACAAGGCGGGGGAACGTGCGAATGCCGGCTGATGCATGGCGGACCCTCTTGCCCGGGCAGACTGCCGCCCGGCAAGACGGACCATAGAGGAGCGCCATAGGTCGTGTCCCGATCAAACCGATTCTTCGGGACCAGAATGGATTGTTCAGGGACGCGGAAGCCTTTCGGCGGTCAGCCGATCCAGAACGCCATCGAAGTACTTATTCAGTGCACGACGGAACACCGGGTCGTGCTGCTGCGCCAGCGCGAACAGGGTCATCGACGAATGGAATTTCAGGTCGTCCGGGCTGCCGAGAATTTGGTGGATCGACCGGCCCTCGACCTTGAGGACCAGCCCGGTGCATTCGGTGAGCCGCGGCCCCAGGACCGGATGCTCCAGGTAGGCTTGGGCCTCGGCCAGGGAGGCGATGGCGTAACGCTGTGCCATGGGGCTGTGCCCCAGGCCGCGCAGTTGCGGAAATACGAACCACATCCAATGGGTGCGTTTGCGGCCGTCCGCCAGTTCGAGGCGAACCTGCGCCAGGACCGGGTCCTGAGCCTGCACGAAGCGGTCGAGGTCGAACGGATCTGGCATTGCCCGTCACCCTACACAGCCGGCGTGGCCGCTGAAAGCAGCACGGGCATTGGTGGCGCCCGACGGTCAGACGCCGGTGGCGAGCTGGCCGAGCTTGATCTGCGTCAGCATCGCCAGCTCGTCATAGACGACCCACTCATCGACGATCTTGCCGTTGATGGAGTGGAAATGCGTCATACCCATCACGAACAGCCGGTGCCCGGTGGGCGCGCCCAGCGAGCCGTAGCCGAGGTGATGGCCCTCCATGACCCACCGGACGGCGATCTTCTCGCCGCCCTCCTCGCAGGGCACGGAGCAGATATGCTGCGGCAGGAGCACGCCATCCGGGATCAGGGCGACCAGGCGCATCGTCTGCATCAGCACCGCGGCCACGCCATACAGCTCCCGCATCATCGGGCCGTGCCATTGGACGTTGGGCGCATACACGTCGCGGATCGTGCCGAACATGCGTTTGTTGTAGACGTGGTGCATCCAGCGCAGGCACTCGGCCTCGCTGTCGGTATGGGCGATCGAGACGTCGGCCTCCTGAGGCTGGCCCTGGCCGAAAACGCGGCCGTTCTCGCCGATGCTGGCCATGGCCATCCCGCCCGCGATCTGCTTCTGCGCCGAGGCGAGGGCGAAGGCGTCCCGGTCGATGCCGAGCTGCAGGATGAGCGCCATGTTGTCGCGGACCAGCCACTCGCGGTAGATGCGGTTCTCGAACACCATGCAGTCGGCGATGGTGCGCGCGGCGAAGGTGCGGAACGTCGGCTTGCCGTACATGCCGTACTCGGTATGCCGGCCCGTGCCGGTGACGAGGTGCGAGGTGTAGAACCCGTCCACGTCGTTGCCGCGCCAGATCACCTGGGTCGCCATTCCCCGGCGGTCCGGCAACTCCACGCAGCGCTGCACCGTCTCGCGCACGATGTCCTCGCGGTTGTACACGGTACCAAGCGAGGAGTAGGCCACGCAGTTATGCGTGTAGTGCGTGTAGATCAGGCCGACGTCGCGCTCGTCCCAGATGCGGTGCGTGCAGCGCACGATGTAGTCCACGATATCGGTGTAGATCGGGTCGAAGCCACGCATTCCCTGGCTGCGCGGGCGGCCGGTGGGGGCGAGGTCGGTGTAGTCATGGCGCTCGACCTGCAGCACGTGCTGAGCCTCGGGCTCGTGGGACGGGCGCGCCGGCCGCTTGGCGGGCTCGGCGGGAGGATCGGCGTCGGTCATGTCGGCTCCAGTTTATTCAGATCAGGACCGTGCCGCCCCAGTATCGGCCGGTATTTGCAGGCGGACGGGAATAACTGGCTCATTTCGATCCCTTCTTTGGACAAGGCGATCGGCACGCCGCATAACGGTGTTGCGGATCAAGATTGCATTTGCCACAGTGCCGCAAGGAGGACCCCAATGTCGATGACATCAGCCATGCCGGCTGCTGCGAGAAGCGGGGATGCGATCCTGCAGGCGCGCGGCATCGTCAAGCGCTTCGGCCATGTCGAGGCGCTGCGGGGCGCGGACTTCGACGCCTATGCCGGGGAGGTCACGGCGCTGATCGGCGACAACGGCGCCGGCAAGAGCACGTTGGTGAAGATCCTCTCCGGCGTGTATGCGCCGACATCGGGCCAGATGACGGTGGACGGCAAGCCGATAGCATTCGCCTCCCCCTCGGACGCGCACGCCGTCGGGATCGAGACGGTCTACCAGGACCTCTCGGTCTGCCAGGACCTCAGCCCGTCGGCCAACATGTACATGGGCCGGGAGGCGCTGCGGCCGGGGCTGCTCGGCCGGCTCGGCTTCCTCGACAACGCCACCATGCGGCGGGAGAGCGCGGTCGCGTTCCAGAAGCTGAAGGTCACGCTGAAGGATATGGACGCGCCGATCGCGAGCCTGTCGGGCGGCCAGCGGCAGAGCGTCGCGATCTGCCGGTCGGCGATGTGGGCCAAGCGCGTCGTGTTCATGGACGAGCCAACGGCAGCCCTGGGCGTGGTGCAAACGGCGCGGACGCTCGACCTGATCCGCCGCATCCGGGACACGGGCGTGGCTGTCGTGCTGATCAGCCACAACATGCGCGACGTGATCCAGGTCGCGGACACGGTGGAGGTGCTGCGGCTCGGCCGGCGTATCGCATCGATGCGCAACGACGGCATCACCGTGCCGGACCTTGTGGGGGCCATGACAGGCGCGCTCGACGTCGTGGCGGACCCGGCCGAGGAGGGAGTGGCGGCATGAACCACGACATGGCGGTGTCCCAGCCCGTTGCCGCAGGGGAACCCGGCGGCCTGCAGGCGCCGCCGGGCCTGGGCCATACGCTCAAGGTGGCGATGGCGTCCTCGCCGTTCTACATGGGCATCGTGCTGGTCGTCCTGGTCGCATTCTTCTCGTTCCTGCACCCGGCCACGTTCGCCAGCAGCTTCAACATCCGCAACATCTTCCTCGACGCCTCCGTGCTGCTGATCCTCGCGGTCGGGACGACCTACATCATGATCGCCGGCGGCTTCGACCTGTCGATCGGCTCCGTGCTGGTGTTCTCGGGCGTCGTCGCGGCGCAGGTGATGCTGGCGCTCGGCACCGACAGCCTGTTCACGGTCGCGGTCGGCTTCATTGTGGCGCTGCTATGCGGGACCGCCTGGGGCGCCTTCAACGGGTTCTGCATCACGCGGCTCCGTGTCTCGGCGTTGATCTCGACGCTCGGGACGATGGGCGCGGCGCTCGGGGCCGCCTACCTCGTGACCGACGGCAACGACATCCGCACCGTGCCGAACGCGCTGATCACGCTCGGCCACGGCTCGGTCGGGGGGGTGCCGTGGCTCGTGGTCATCACCGCCGTCGTGTCGGTGATCGGCGCGGTCGTGCTGCACATGACTCGGTTCGGCCGGCATACCTTCCTGGTGGGCTCCAACCCCGAGGCGTCCCGCCGGGCCGGCATCAACGTGTCCGGGCATCTGCTGAAGCTGTATGCGCTGAGCGGGCTGCTGGCCGGGTTCGCGGCGATGCTGTCGCTCGGGCGCTTCTCGACCACGACGCTTGAGGGCCACGCGAACGATCCCCTGGAGGCGATCACCGCGGTGGTGCTCGGCGGCACGGCCCTGACGGGCGGGCGCGGCACGGTCATCGGCACGGTCGTCGGCGTGTTCATCCCGGCCGTGCTGGCGAACGGCTTCATCATCATGGGCATCCAGCCGTTCTGGCAGATGGTGGTCATCGGCTTCGTCGTCATCGCGGCCGTTTATGCCGACCAGATCAAGCGCCAAAAGAGCGAGCGCATGTGACCGCGCCTGCCGCACGAACCCTGCCGTCCAAACCTCCCGGAGACCCCCTGAGATGCGCCTGAACCTCGGAACCGCGCTCGCCCTGTCGCTGGCGGTCCTGCCCCTCGCCGCGCAGGCACAGAAGAAGCCGTACAAGATCACCTACATCGAGGGCGTGACGGGCAACCCGTTCTACATGTCCGTCTCCTGCGGCGGTGCCGAGGCGGCGAAGCGCCTTGGCGTGACGTTCGAGGCCCAGGGTCCGCAGCAGTATACCCCCGCCTTGCAGATGCGCGTGCTGAACGCGGTCATCGCCGCACAGCCCGACGGCATCATGTTCACCTCCGACGATCCGGTCGCGCTCACGGCGACCCTGATGGAGGCGAAGGAGCGCGGCATCAAGATCCTCTCGATCGACGGGGATGTGAAGGACCTGAGCGTCGCGGTTGCCAACATCCAGTCCGACAACTTCGACGGCGGCAGCCAGGCCGGCAAGCGGCTGGCCGAGCTGGTCGGCGACAAGGGGGAGGTGATGGCGCTGATGAACTCGCCCGCCGCCAACGTCGCCCAGCAGCGCCTGCAGGGGTTCCAGGAGGAGATCGCCAAGCACCCCGGCATCACCTTCCTCGGTGTGCAGTACAGCAACAATCAGACGGCGAAGGCCGCCTCGATCATCACCTCCACGGTGGCGGCGCATCCGGACTTGGCGGGGGTGTTCACCATCACGACGAACAACACCGAGGGCGCGACCACCGGCGTGCGCGAGGCGCAGCGCGAGGGCAAGATCAAGATCGTCGGCTTCGACACCTCCGACCCGATCGTCGAGGCGATCCGCAAAGGCATCGTATCGGCGGACATCGTGCAGTATCCGTACCGCGTCGGCCAGCTTGGGGTCGAGATGATGGTGGACGCGTTACAGGGCAAGCCGATCGAGCGCCAGGTGCACACCCCGTTCGTGGTGGCGACGCCGCAGAACATCGATACCCCCGAGGTCCAGAAGTTCATCTACCGGACGAACTGCCAGTAGGGCCGGGCGCGCCTTGTTAAGACGACAAGGCTAGGCCGACGGGTTGGACGTCACCGGCGCTGCCGCTTTGGCGCAGTCTTTGACAAAGGCCTGAGTGCTGTGCACGGGATGCCGACCATGGCGAGGATCAGGCCGGTCAGCTCGTGGCTGGTCTGCTCCAGCGTGAGGCGTCCATCGGCGCGGTACCAGACATAGGCCCAGCTCACCATGCCGCCGATGGCCAGCGCCGCCATGCGCGTATCCGGCACGTGGAACTCGCCGGCGGCCACACCCTCGTCCAGCAGCCGCACGAGCTTGCTGTCGAAGCTGCGCCGCATCTCGCTGATCCGGTGAAAGTCCTCGGGCGCCAGGTTCTTCTCCTCGCGGGCGAAGATCGCGATGTGGCGCTGGCTTTTCAGCACCGCGGTGACGAAGCGCCGCCCCACCTCGGCCAGCCGCTCGGCCGGCGAGCCCGGCACCGCCGTCAGCACGCCCTCCAGCGCCGCCAGGGCGGACGCGATGCCCCGCGAGCAGATTTCGGCCAACAGCTCCGCCTTCGAGGTGAAATGGGCGTAGATGAACGGTTTCGTGACGCTCATCCGCTCCGCTATGGCATCGAGCGACGTGTTCTCGTAGCCGCGCTCGTAGAAGAGCTCCGCCGCGACGGAGATGGTGCGCTCGCGCTTGAGGGCGGCGACCTCGTCCCGGATGCCCATGACGGGAGCAGTGCTGTCGGGCGCCATGCGGTTTGCGTTCCTTCGCCGGAGGGGTCCGCGGCCTCCCGACGCGCGTGAGTTTCACGGAAAGTGCAATTAGCAGGATCACGGACAGAACTCAATCCGGACGGTATGATCTCCTACCCGGTCTACTGTCCCTACGACACCGCCACGGGGGCGACCGGGCTGCCCGTCGCGCCCACGATGGGCAGCGGCGTCGCGACGAACAGGAACGCGGTGGCGCCGGCCTCGGCCAGCGGCTTGAGCACCAGCCCCTCCAGCAGGGGAATCCCGTAATCCCGGATGAGGCGCTGATTCACCGGGAACACCGTGCCTTCGGGGAAGGGCAGGGTCTCGATGGCGAAGTTGTCGGCGCCCACCAGGGCGGCGCCGCTCTCGGCCAACCAAAGCGCGGCCTCCACGTCGATGCCGGGCTCCCTGTTGAAATCGACGCCGCGCGCCGGGTCCTGGCTTTCTAGCCATCCCGTGCGGATCAGCACGGCGTCGCCGTCCCGCAACGCCACGCCGGCCTGCTCCGCGGCGGCTTGCAGCTCTTGGCGGCCGATGAAGTCGCCCGGGGTTGCCACGGCGCCGCGCAGCCGCACCACGTCCAGCAGCACGCCCCGCGTCACCAGCGGCGGCATTTTCTCCACCCCGCAGCGCAGCGCGCGCGTGGTGCTGCGCACGGTGCTGCCCGGGAAGCCGTTATACAGGTGGTCGTCGCACCAGGCATGGCAGAGGGCGTCGATATGGGTGCCAATGTGCAACGGCAGCACGACCGTGTCCTCGGCGAACTGGAAGCCGCCGGGCCGCTTCGCGCCGGCCGCGTAGTCGCCGCCATCCCGCCCCATGAAGTGCATGATCCCAGGCCGGTGGCCCGGCACCGGCAGCCGGTCCGAGATCTTCTGGCTTAGGCTGATCACCTGGCCCGTGCGCACCAAAGCGGTTGCCAGCCGGACCTGCTCCGGGCCGATCAGGTTGGGTGCGCCGGCCTCGTCGTCGTCGCCCCAGCGTCCCCAGGCTTCCCGACCTTGGGCTTCCCGACCTTGGGCGTCCTGTCCTTTGGTGTGTTGCGTCACGGGTCGGCGTCCTTCCGGGGTCAGGCGGGCGGCCACGTGAAACCCCGGCGCAGCACACCAAGGGACGGTAGCCATTCCCATGAGTAGCGGAGAGTGCTGAGCCTAAAGTCAAGGGCCCGGTGGGCTACGCCGGGCGGGGATGTGGGAAATGCCGCTGCGAGGACAGGGCGCAATCACCGGGATCGGGGAGACCGCCTATGTGCGCGGCTCGCCGAAAAGCGCCTTCGAGCTGCAGATCGAGGCGTCGCTGGCGGCGATCCGCGACGCCGGGCTGGACCCGAAGCAGATCGACGGCGTCATCCCGATCGGCATCACCGGCGCACGGCCGAGGCGTTCGTGACCAATTTCGGCCTTCCCGACCTGCGCTTCTCGGCCCTTACCCCGATGGGCGGGGCGAGCGGGATCGCCGCGGTGCAACGCGCGATGGCGGCCATTTCCGCCGGGCAAGAGACGGGCCTCGTCACCGGCTATGGCGACATGGGCGACGGCGCCATGGCCATCATGCGGCGGGGTTGATCCGATGAGCACAGAAACCGAACCCAAGCCGCTGCCTCATCCCACCACGGAGTCGCAGCCCTACTGGGACGGCGCGGCGCAGGGCAGGCTGCGGCTGCAGCGCTGCACCGGATGCGGCGCCGTGCGGCACTATCCGCAGCTGGTCTGCGCGCGTTGCTACTCGCTGGGCGTTGAGTGGATCGATGCGAGCGGGCGCGGCGCCGTGCATAGCTGGACCGTGGCGCACCATGCCTTCCACCCGGCGTTCAAGGCGGACCTGCCCTATACCCTGGTGACGGTGGACCTGGAGGAAGGGCCGCGCGCGCTCGGCCGATTGGCGGCCGGGTCGGAGGGACGCTTGCGCATCGGCCTGCCGGTGCAGGTTTCATTCCAGCGCAACGCCGAGGGTGCTGCCCTACCCGTGTTCGCGGCGAGTGCGGAGGCATAGCGGCATGCACTGCGCAGCCAGCCGGGTTGTCTCCTCGGGCAATTGCTCGAACCGGACGGCATGCGCCTGCGCCGCGGTTAATCCGGTTGTCGATGCGTGCGGGCTGCTGGCGTCCATCGATGCGTTCCTCTCGGCGATCTCAGGCACCGAGGCGGATTTCTACCCTCTCCATCTAGCGGCCCTTGAACTCGGGTTTGCGCTTCTCGTTGAACGCCGCCACGCCTTCGCGCCGGTCCTCGGTCGGGACCAGGCGGTTATAGGCTTCGATCTCGAACATCATGCCGGTGTGCAGGTCCATCTGCAGCCCGAAATGCACGGAATGCTTGATCTGGCGCGTGGCGACCGGCGCATTCGCCCCGATGCGGCGCGCGGTGTCGAGCGCCTGTTCCTGCAGTTCGCCGGGCGGGCAGACGCGGTTGAGCATGCCCCATTCGAGCGCCTCGTGCGCGCTGAATGGCCGCCCGGTGAGGATGATCTCCTTCGCCCGGCGTTCGCCGACTGCGCGCGGCAGGTTCTGCGTGCCCCCCGCGCCCGGCATGATGCCCAGCGTCACCTCGGTCAGCGCGAATTTCGCCGTCTCCGCCGCATAGGCGAAATCGCAGCACAGCGCCATCTCACAGCCGCCGCCATAGGCCGCGCCGTTGACGGCGCCGATCACCGGGACCGGGCAGGCCAGCAGCGCCCGGATCGAGCGTTCAAAAATCAGGTGCTGCGCCTGCCAGGTCTCGTCGGTCAACCCGTGGCGCTCCTTCAGGTCGCCGCCGGCGCAGAACGCGCGCTCCCCGCTCCCGGTCAGGATGATGCAACGGTACCGTGCCGGCGCCGCGTTGACCCGGTCCCAAAGGTCGAGCAGGTCGAGGCCCATCTGCGTGTTCATCGCATTGGCGGACTCCGGCCGGTGCAGCCGCACGCGCAGCACGTGCTCCGCCGGCTCGTCGAGCGCCAGCGTCGCATAGCGGAGGCCGGAGGTTTGAGTGGTCATCGCGCACCGCTCGCGTCGCATGGGCCGGATACCGGCAGCACCTCGGCGTCGTGCTCGCCGAGCCCCGGGGGACCGCGTTCAAACTCCGGGCGCACGCCATCGAAGCGGAGTGGCAGGCCGACCAGGGACAGCGCGCCACCCGGCGCATCCTGGATCATGCCGAGCGCCTTGGTTTGCGCATGCGCCACAACCTGGTCGACAGTTTGGATGGGTCCGCAGGGCACGCCGGCGGCATGCAGCCGCGTGTCCCACTCTGCGGCGCTGGCACGGGCGAACTCCGTTTCGAGGATGTCGATCAGCGCGGCGCGGTTCCTCACCCGGTCGGCGTTGGTGCGGAACCGCGGATCATCAACCAAACCGGGCCGCTCGACCGCGCCAGCCAGGCGGCGGAACAGGTTGTCGTTGCCGGCCGCGACCATGACATGGCCGTCCGTGGTGGCGAAGGCCTGATAGGGCACGATCTGCGCGGTGCCCGATCCGGTTTTCTGCGGCATCTCGTCCGAGCATAGATATGCGGCGATCGGCACGCTCATCCACGCCAGCGCGCTCTCATACAGCGAGGTGTCCACGAGGCCGCCGCGCCCGGTGTGCGTTCGCCGTTGCAGTGCCGCGAGGATGCCGATGACCGACCACATGCCGGTGGAAAGGTCGACGATGGAGACGCCGACGCGCACCGGGGGCCGGCCCTCCTCGCCCAACATGCTCATCAGGCCGCCAAAGGCCTGCATCAACGGATCGTATCCCGGACGGTCGCGCAACGGTCCCACGGCCCCGAATGCGCCGAGGTTGCAGTAGACGAGGCGCGGATTGGCCGCAAGCAGCGCGTCGGCCGACAGGCCGAGCCGCTCCATGGCGCCAAATTTCAGGTTGTGGATCAGGACGTCGCACTCCTTCTCGACAAGGCTGCGCAGGCGGCTTTGTCCCCGGGGATCGGCGAGATCGATGGCGACGCCGCGTTTGGCCCGGTTGACCGCCTCGAATGCCGAGGCGGTGCCGTTCGCGGAAAACGGCGGCCCCCAACTACGGGCATAGTCGCCGCTATGAGGGTTCTCGACCTTGATAACGTCCGCGCCGAGCTCGCCCAGTATCATTCCAGCATAGGGCGCCGCGATGCTGTGACCGATCTCGATCACCCGAATTCCAGCAAGCGGCTTTCCCGGGGAGCTTAAACCAGACGCTCCGCTGACGTGTGCAAGAGCCTCCATGCATCCTCCCTTGGCCGCCTGTTTGAGCCAGCGGCTTGATGCGATGGCGTCTCACGCCGTGTAGCTCTCGGGCCGGACGACCGTCAACGCCGCCAGCGTTGCGCGACTAAGACGAAGCTGCCGGCACTAACCCCAAACAAGCTGCCGAAGCTGCTCCGCCATCCGCCGGCTCTCGGCGGAGGAGAACGACGTCACGCCGCCGATGCCAAGCTCCCCCAGCACGGGGAACTTGGCGCAGACACCGCGGACCCGCTCACGTGCTGGAGCGCTTCTTGCGGCAGCACCACGCAGAGGGACTGTCTTCCCGCCTGCTTTCGCCCGAAGAGCTGTTCCACCCCGCCTCGCTCGAGACGCACCGCATCTAGCGGCCCGATGCGTGGAACACGAGGCATATTTTACCTCGACGCAGGTACATCGGGACTCGGCGTTGTGCGAAACGGGACTATCTGAGGCTGCATGATATTTCTCCCGGTCCGCACCCTTCCGATTGCCATGAGTTCGCCGACGGTTCGACGCTGATGCCATATCGACCAACAGGGGCATCCGCCTCCCTCCTGCCGGGCACGCTTGCGCGGCCGATCAAGGATGCGATCACCGCCAAGGTCGTCGCGCTGTTCAACGACCGGTCGCGCGGTGAGAAGCCGGTCATGCGGAGAGTCGATGGGCTGTTCGGCCCGCGCTCGGTCGCATGGCGGGTCCATGGCGACGTGACCTCGATGATGGTGGGCGGCATCGCCGGGTTGCTGCTGCAGATGCTCCACCCGGCCGTGCTGGCGGGTGTGTGGGATCATTCCAACTTCCGGACCGACATGCAGGGCCGATTGCGGCGCACAGCGCGCTTCATTGCCCTTACTACCTATGGCGGAAAGGCGGAGGCCGAGGCGGTGATCGCCCATGTCCGCGGCATCCACGATAGGGTGCGCGGGGCGCTGCCCGACGGAACCTCCTATGCCGCGAACGATCCCTCGCTGCTGGCCTGGGTGCATGTGACCGAGGCCACCAGCTTTCTGAATGCATGGATGCGTTACGCTGAGCCGGGCATGACCGCGGCCGACCAGGACCGCTATTTCGCTGAGATGGCCCGGGTTGCCGATGCGCTTGGCGCCGACCCGATCCCACGCTCCCGTGCTGAGGCACGGCATCTGCTGGATGCGATGCGGCCGGGGATGCTGTGCGATGCGCGGACGCGGAAGATCGCCCGGCTTGTCTTGACGCAGCCTGCGCCGAGCCTCATGGCGGAGCCGTTACAGGCGCTCACCATGCAGGCCGGCGTGGACCTGCTGCCGGACTGGGCGCGTCGCATGCACGGGCTGCACAATCCGGCGCTTGGCCGTCCGCTTGTCCGTGCCGGCACGCTCGGCATCGCCCGGACGCTGCGATGGGCGTTCGAGTGAAGCGTCTTGCTGCTACGTGCGGACGCTTGCGGTATAAGTTCGACACCGGAACATCGACCCGCCATGAATGAAACCTGTGGCATTGTTTTGAGGTGGTCCCGTCCGGTTGGACAGTTTAGCGGCCGAGTTAAGCTTGGTTCTAGTTGTCGTCAGGCCGCCAGTCTCTCCGTCACGCTTGCACCGTATGCCTCGT
>JAABUK010007620.1_pt1 | contig 15554 bp, 17 predicted proteins | sample 5559141 | NCBI WGS metagenome assembly JAABUK01 (sample SAMN10711869, study PRJNA513367) | rock metagenome | isolation source: Antarctica rocks | place: Antarctica: Victoria Land, Pudding Butte nord | collected 2016-01-03
GACCTGGACGCGGGGGGACAGCATCTTCAACCTGTTCAGCATCCCGGCCTACGATCCCGCCGACAAGGCGCTGCCGGACCAGGTGCAGGAAGTCCATGGCACCATCGGCCTGCTGATCCTGGGGCTGGCCGGGCTTCATGCCGGGGCGGCGCTGGTCCACCGCTACCTGTGGCACGACGGCGTGCTCGCCCGGATGCTGCCGCGCGGCTAGTGCGGCCGTGCCAGGCATAATCCGTGCGGCGACCCAGCATGGTGGCAGCGGTGTTCGCGGTGCCTGCCGCTCACGGCCCAGGTCGCGGCGCTCATGGAGATACGTCCGCGTTGAACTGCGTGCAGGCGGTGTTGCGGGAGCGCGGCCAGGGTATGGCGCACGCCAGGCGGACCTGATGCGGCAATCTTAAAATCGGGTTTATAGCGGTGTGTTGGACGGTGGGCACGCCCTACCTGCGTTGCGGACCTTACGGGTCCGTACAAAACAAGGATCGTTCAATGCGCCTTACTCCAATCCTTCTCGCGGCGACCATGCTGGCCGGCCCGGCCCTCGCGCAATCCGCCGGCGGCGCCGGCGCGCAGCCGAACCAGGCGCCGGCGGCCCGCAGCATCTCGCCGAACTCGGCCATCAAGATGTTCCAGCCGCTCGGCACCTTCCCGACCAACACGGTCACCAACCGTCCCTTCGTCGGCCCGCAGCGGGGCAGCGAAGGCTACAAGAAGACCGTTGCCGCCCTGCAGAAGACGCTGACCGAGCTGCAACAGCTCCAGTTGCAGTTGAAGCAGTCGCACTGGAACGTGTCGGGCACCTTGTTCTACCCGCTGCACCTGCTGTTCCAGCAGCACTACGAGGGCGTCTCCAAGTACGCCGACATGGTGGCGCAGCGCCTGCTGGCCATCGGATCGTCGTCCGACGGCCGCGCCACCACCATCGTGCAGACCTCCGCCATCCCCGAAATGCCCGGCGGCTTCCTCGACGACGCGCAACTGATCGTCTGGTGGACCAGCACCTACAAGGTGGTCGGCGACGAGATACGCTAGGCCATCCGCGACACCAGCGAGCCCGACCCCACGACCAGCAACCTGCTGCAATCGGTCGAGCAGGGGATCGACGAATACCAGTGGTTCTTCCGCGCCATGGTGCAGGCGACGCCGACGGACAAGAACACCGGCTGGGACCTGAACGACAACAAGCCGGTGGATCTGCCGGACCAGGTGCCCGCAGGCCAGCCGCCGGCCGGGGAGCCGTCATCCGGGCAACCCGTCAACCCGCCGCGCTAGTCGTGCCACGTCCGGGGGAGTGCCATACGCAACCTCCAGGCGTGTCCGCTCTTTCAACGAAAGTGACGTGTGACCATCCCCCGTTGCGGTGGACAACGGGTTACTGCCTACGGCGGACTCGACTGGTCGTCGCAACACCCCTGGCGGAGAAGGTTGCGATGGGCATACGGAAGCGGCGTTCGGATCGGCCTGGGCGGGAGGTGATACGCTCTCCCGGCCGGCCACCGGTGGCGCGGCGTGAGGACCGGCGGCGGTTCTGGGCGGTGATTGCGGCGGGGCAGTCGAGCGAGGACGCGGCGGTTGGCGCGGGGGTGTCGCCGACGGTAGGAGTGCGGTGGTTCCGAGTGGCGGGCGGCATGCCGCCATCAACGCTTGCGCCGTCGTCGAAGCCGCCGTCGGGGCGGTATCTGTCGCTTGCGGAGCGGGAGGAGCTTGCGATCCTGCGTACGCAGGGCCGGGGCGTGCGGAAGGTCGCCCGCCATCTGGGTAGAGCGGCAGCGACAATCTCGCGGGAGTTGCGCCGCAACGCCGCCACGCGCAGCGGCGGCCTGGAGTACCGGGCCACCACCGCGCAGCGGCACGCCGAGCGGGCGGCACGGCGCCCAAAGCGGGCGAAGCTGGCGACCAACGCGGCGCTGCGAAGCTATGTGCAGGAGCGGCTGGCCGGCGTCGTCACTGCTCCAGGCGGGGCCGGCGGTGCCCTGAAAGGGCCGCCGGCGTGGGCCTCGGCAGGCGCGGCGGTGGGCCAAGGCGTGAAGAACGGGCCTGCGCTGGCCGGGCACGGCGCTGAGGCGGTGCGCGATGCGATCGCGCGCGAGATCGCCACCTTGCCGGCGCAGCTCCGCCAGTCGCTGACCCGGGACCAGGGAGCGGAGATGAGCCGACATGCACGGCTGCGGATAGACACGGGGCTGCCCATCTACTTCTGCGACCCGCACAGTTCCTGGCAGCGCGGCACGAACAAGAACACCAACGGACTGCTGCGGCAGTACTTCCCGAAGGGCACCGACTTGAGCGCGCACAGCGCAAACGACCTCGCCGCGGTGGCCACAGCCCTGAACACCAGGCCCCACGAGACCCTTGGCTGGAAAACATCCGCCGAGACGCTGGACCAATTCCTACAGTCGGCGCAAACAGGACGTGTTGCGACGGCCGGTTGAACTCGGGCAATACACGTCCGTGGCGTTCGGCAAACGCTGCACCGAAGCCGGCGTGCGGCCATCCATGGGATCGGTCGGCGACGCCTACGACAACGCCATGGCCGAGAGCTTCTTCTCCACCCTGGAAGCCGAGCTGCTCAGCCGCCGACGTTTCGCCTCCCAAGCCGAGGCCCGCATGGCCTGCTTCAGCCGCATCGAGGGCTGGTACAACCCCGTCCGCCTGCACTCGGGCCTGGGCTACCGCTCGCCCATGGCCTACGAAGCCGACAAGAAGGCTGCCCTGACCGAGACGTAGCCCCCCAAGCCTGCAAACTGTCCAACTGTTCACCGAACCGGGGCAATCCCAGCCACGGAACAGCCGTGTCAGAAGACGCGTATGTCAGTCTTGATGCCTTGCGTCTGCCCCGCCTCCCGCCACACCCCCGGGATCGCATCCCACCGCTCCCGGAACCCTGCCCGCACCTGCGGGCTGGGATGCGCGCTGGCCAGCACGCGCACGCCGCCCAGCAACGGCCGCGCCGCCTCCGCCGTCCGCCCCACCAGCACCGCCGTGTCCAGCCCCGGCAGCAGCGCCAGCAGCCCCGCCAAAGCCTGCACCCCCGCCGCACGCTCCGCCGCCGTGACGGCCGTGGTGCCGTTCCACCACGGCACCAGGTTCCACAGCGCCACCTCCCTCCGTGGCAGCCCGGCCTGCGCCATGAAGGCGCGGATCGCCGCCGCCGTGGGCGTGTCGTTGTCCCGGCTGACGAAGCCGCCGGGATGGATGCCCGGCCCGGGCTTCTCCAGCACGAACAGCACGCGGGCGGCGGTGCCGCCGTCCAGCGGGTCGAAGTCCGGGACCTGCACGCCGGACCGCCGCAGCCCGGCGGCATAGGCGGCCAGCGGCGCGGCATGGGGCAGGACCAGCAACTCCCGCCGCCGCTCCCGCTCGGCCGGGTCGCCCAAGGTGCCGTTCGCTGCGCCCTTCATGCTGTCAGTGCCGGGTGCGGCGTGGCGGACAGGTTGCACAGCCTGGCGCTAGGCCGGGCAGGGCGTGGCCCGGCTGCGCCCTGGCGCCGGCCTGCAGGAGATGGACGGGCGCGCAGGGTCGGCTAATGTCATCGTCACCATGCCTGACCGCGCCGCCTGCCGCTGGGCTGGCTGCGCGACCACCCCTCCGCCATCCGAAGCTCCCGACCTGAACCCCCGACTTGAACCCCCGACTTGAACCCCCGACTTGAACCAAGGAAACTCAAGATGCGCCTCGGCCACCTCGCCTTTGCCCTTGTCCTCATGCTGCCCGCAGCGCTTCCCGCCGCAGCGCAAGACCTGACGGGCACGCTCAAGAAGATCAAGGAGACCGGCACCATCACGATGGGCGTGCGCGACAGCTCGGTGCCGTTCAGCTACCTCGACGACAAGCAGCAGCCGGTCGGCTTCGCCATAGACGTGTGCCTCAAGGTCGTGGACGCCGTGAAGGCGAAGCTGGCGCAGCCGGGGCTGAAGGTGGTGATGACGCCGGTCACGAGCAGCACGCGCATTCCCCTCCTGGCCAACGGCACCATAGACCTGGAGTGCGGCAGCACCACCAACAACGCCGCCCGGCAGCAGCAGGTCGCGTTCAGCAACACCTATTTCCTGACCGCCAGCCGGTTCGTGTCCAAGGCCGCAGCCGGTATCAACGACATTGACGGCCTCAAGGGCAAGAGCGTCGTGTCCACCAGCGGCACCACCAACATCGTGCAGCTCAACGCCGCCAACACCGCCCGCGGCCTGGACCTGAACATCCTGACGGCCAAGGACCACGCCGAAAGCTTCCTGCTGGTGGAGACCGGCCGCGCCGCCGCCTTCGTCATGGACGACGTGCTGCTGGCCAGCCTGGTCGCCGCCAGCAAGGACCCCGCGGCCTACCGCATCAGCGCCGACGCTTTTAGCCAGCCCGAGCCGTATGCCATCATGCTCCGCAAGGACGACCCGGCGTTCAAGCAGCTTGTGGACGCCACCACCTCCGCCCTGTTCCGCAGCCCCGAGGGCACGGCGCTGTATAACCGCTGGTTCACCCAGGCCATCCCGCCGCGCGGCCTCAACCTGAACCTGCCGATGGCGCCGGTGCTGCAGCGCGCCTTCCAGAACCCGTCCGACAACCCGGACCCCGCGCACTACGGCAGCTAGGCCCGCATCGCCCGGTGAGGGTCCGGGCCGCGTCCTGGCGTGGGACGCGGACGGGCGGAGCTGCGGCGGCGACGGAGCGGAGGCGTGCAGCCTTCCGTGCAGCCTCCCGGGCCGCCACACGCCGCCGGGCGCCTGGCGGCGCGGAGAGGCAACATTTGCTGGCGTTTCTTGACGCCCATCCGCGTGCAAGGGGTTAGGCCAGGACGCGCCGTCAGGTAGAACAGCGCGAAGCGCCGGTTGCTGCTAATCCTGTCGCCACACGCGACCGCCCGCTACCAGCCATGCCGTCCGCTGCCAACCTGCAGGAGACCCCGATGCGCCTCGTCCCCCTGGCCCTGGCCTTGAGCCTCGCCCTGCCTGCCCTGCATACCGCCAACGCGGCGGAGGAGCTGACGGGGACGTTGAAGAAGGTCAAGGAGCTTGGCGCCATCACGCTGGGCGTGCGCGACAGCTCGGTGCCGTTCAGCTACCTCGACGACAAGCAGAAGCCGGTCGGCTTCGCCGTGGACATCTGCATGAAGGTCGTGGATGCCGTGAAGGCGCGGGTCGGGGCGCCCGACCTCAAGGTCGTCATCACCTCCGTGACCGGGTCCACGCGCATCCCCTTGCTGGCCAACGGCACCATAGACCTGGAATGCGGCAGCACCACCAACAACGCCGCCCGGCAGAAGCAGGTGGCGTTCAGCAACACCTATTTCCTGACCGCCAGCCGGTTCGTGTCCAAGGGCGCCGCGGGGTTCAACAGCATCGACAGCTTGGAGGGCAAGACGGTCGCCTCGGCCAGCGGCACCCCCAACATCGCGCAGCTCACCAACGTCAACCTGACCTGGAAGCTGGGCATCAACATCCTCACCGCCCGGGAGCACGCCGAAGCCTTCCTGCTGGTCGAGACCGGGCGGGCGGTGGCCTGCGTGATGGACGACGTGCTGCTGGCCAGCTTCATCGCATCGAGCAAGGACCCGGCGTCCTACAAGATCAGCGAGGACACGTTCAGCCAGCCCGAACCCTATAGCATCATGCTCCGCAAGGACGATCCCGCGTTCAAGCAGCTCGTGGACGCCACCACCGCCGACCTGTTCCGCAGCCCGGAGATCACGGCGATGTACAACCGCTGGTTCATGCAGCCGATCCCGCCGCGCAACCTGAACATGAACCTGCCGATGTCCCCCGAGCTGGCGCGCGCCTTCCAGAACCCGACCGATAGCCCCGACCCCGATCACTACGGGTCATAAGCGGGTCATGGCCGGGCTGCGGCGGGGGTGAGCTACAACTGGAACTGGCGCATTTTCTGGGAGCCGTCGCCGGAGGGCGCCGGCACCTACTGGGACATGCTGCTGCAAGGGCTGCTGACGACGATTGAGGTCTCGGCGCTGGCCTGGATGGTGGCGCTGGCGCTGGGCTGCCTGATGGGCGTGCTGCGAACCCTGCCGAGCCGCCTGGCGCAGGGAGTGGGCGCGGCGTGGGTGGAGCTGTTCCGCAACGTGCCCCTGCTGGTGCAGTTGTTCCTGTGGTACTTCGTGCTGCCGGAGGTGGTGCCAGCCGGGTTCGGCGACTGGATGAAGTCGCTGCGGAACGCGCCGTTCGTCATCGCCGTGGCCGGCACCGGGTTCTTCATGTCGGCGCGGGTGGCGGAGCAGGTGCGCGCCGGGCTGGGTTCGCTGCCGCAGGGGCAGCGGCTGGCGGGGATGGCGCTGGGGCTGACCCTGCCGCAGACCTATCGCTACGTGCTGCTGCCGATGGCGTTCCGGGTGATCTTGCCGCCGCTCACGAGCGAGCTGGTCAGCACGGTCAAGAACACCTCCGTCGCGCTCACCATCGGCCTGGCGGAGCTGACGGCGCGGGCGCGGGCGATGCAGGAGTTCTCGTTCCAGGTGTTCGAGGCGTTCACGGCGGCGACCGTCGGGTATCTCGTCGTGAACCTGGCGGCGACCCTGCTGATGCGCTGGCTGGAGCGGCGGGTGCGGGTGCCGGGGTATATCGGCGCGTGACGGGCGGCTTTGCCACCCATGACGTTCGCCCCATGACGTTCGCCCCATGACGTTCGCCCCATGACGTTCGCCCCATGACGTTCGCCCCATGACGTTCGACTGGGACGTGATCCGGCGCAGCCTGTCCTACCTGTTCCTGGACGGGATGCGCTTCACCCTGACCCTGACCTTCCTGGCGGCGGCCGGAGGCGTCGTGCTGGGCACCTTGCTGGCGCTGCTGCGGCTGGCTGGCGGGCGGGTGCTGGGCGGCATCGCCACGGGATACGTGAACCTGATGCGGGCGCTGCCGCTGGTGCTGGTGATCTTCTGGTTCTACTTCCTGGTGCCCTACATCGGCCAGTGGGTCACCGGCGCGTCCCGCCCGGTGCAGGTGGGCGCGTTCGCCAGCAGCCTGCTGACCTTCACCCTGTTCGAGGCCGCATACTTCTCGGAGATCATACGCGCGGGGATCGGCAGCATCCCGCGCGGGCAGATGGCGGCGGGCTACGCCCTGGGGCTGACCTACCGGCAGGTGATGGGGTCCGTCATCCTGCCGCAGGTGTTCCGCACGATGCTGCCGGTGCTGCTGACGCAGACCATCATCCTGTTCCAGGACACGTCGCTGGTTTATGTGCTGTCCATCACGGACTTCATGGGCGCGGCTAGCAAGGTGGCGGAGCGGGACGGGCGGCTGGTGGAGATGTACGTGTTCGCGGCCGTGGTCTATTTCACCGTGTGCCTCCTGGCGTCCCAGGCCGTGCGGCGGCTGGGAGGGCGCATTGCCATCATCCGCTAGGGGGCCGCATGTCCACGATCATCGCCATGGACCAGGTCAGCAAGTGGTACGGCCCGGCCACGCAGGTGCTGCGCGCCTGCACCGTGCAGGTCGCCCGTGGCGAGGTCGTCGTGGTCTGCGGTCCCTCCGGGTCCGGCAAGAGCACCCTCATCAAGTGCGTGAACGCGCTGGAGCCGTTCCAGGAGGGCAGCATCACGGTGGACGGCGTGGCCCTGCCAGTGGCCGGGCGCGGCGGCCGGGGCGTGGACCTGCCGCGGCTGCGGGCGCGCGTCGGCATGGTGTTCCAGCACTTCGAGCTGTTCCCGCACCTGCGGATCACCCAGAACCTGTGCCTGGCGCAGCAGAAGGTGCTGCGCCGCCCGGCAGCCGAAGCCCGCGCCAAGGCCGGGGCGCTGCTGGAGCGGGTGGGCCTGTCCGCCCACGCCGATAAGTATCCCGGCCAGCTCTCGGGCGGCCAGCAGCAGCGCGTCGCCATCGCGCGGGCGCTGGCGATGGACCCGGTGGTGATGCTGTTCGACGAGCCGACCAGCGCGCTCGACCCCGAGATGGTGAGCGAGGTGCTGGACGTGATGGTGGCGCTGGCCGGCGATGGGATGACGATGATGGTGGTGACGCACGAGATGGGCTTCGCCCGCAAGGTCGCGCACCGCGTGGTGTTCATGGACGCGGGCGAGGTGGTGGTGGACGCGACGCGGGACCGCTTCTTCGGCGGCGCCACGAACGAGCGGGCGCGGGCGTTCCTGTCCAAGATACTGACGCATTAGGGGCGGTCTGCCCTGATGCGACGCTGGCCTGCCCACGGGGCGGAACAGCGCAGCGCCCGCCGCCTTCATGTTACCGGCTCTGCCCTTTGACGGAAGGCGCTGCGCTGTTCCGCCCGGCCCGGATGACTCGCCAGGCGGCCCGCTACTTCCATTTCGCCGTGCGCCCGCGGGCCGCTCGGGTGGGCGCGTGGAAGTCGTCGGGCTTGGTCCGCACCCAGGCGACGAAGCGGGCCAGCTCCGGGTCGTCACGCAGCGCCGCCGGGTCCGCGAGCCGGCGGGCGATCTCGGCCTCGGTATAGCGGGCGTGTATGGCGGAGTGGCAGATCTGGTGCAGCCGCACGGTGCCCAGGTGCGTGCCGCCCTTGAGCCGCGGAACCAGGTGGTGCCGGGACGACCGCGCTTGCGGCGGGATGGCCCGGCCGCACAGGACGCAATGCACTGGTTCCTCTTGCGAGCCGACGCCTTGCGCGGCTGTGTCCGCAAGGTGCTCTCCCATTCGATGCCGCTGTTTCATCGCACGGGAAATAAGCGTGAAACAAAAGGTTGGAAGCGTCCGTGGTGCGCTGCCCGGCGCAGGGCCGGTCCGTCCTGAACAATTCCTGACCTTGCACGTCATGCCCCCGCATCTGCTTGGGTGGTAGCAACGGGGTGCGCCCGTCCTCTGCCGGGTCGCAGCAGGGGCGGGCGGCATGAAGGTTTCGGTTGTCATCCCGGTGTTCAACGAGGCCGAGGGGCTGCCGTCCCTGTATGCCACCCTCTGCGCCGCGCTGGACCCGCTGCCGCACCCGTCCGAGGTCGTGTTCGTGGATGACGGCTCCCGTGACGGCTCCGCCGAGGTGCTGGAACGGCTCGCGTCCGACGACCCGCGCGTGTGCGTCATCCGCCTGCGGCGCAACTACGGGCAGACCTCCGCCATGATGGCCGGGTTCCAGCAGTCCACCGGCGACGTTATCATCCCGATGGACGCCGACGGCCAGAACGACCCCGCCGACATCCCCCTCCTGCTGGCCAAGCTGGACGAGGGATACGATGTTGTGTCCGGCTGGCGCACGCAGCGGGAGGACAAGGCGCTGACCCGGCGCCTGCCGTCCGTCCTGGCCAACCGGCTGATCTCCTTTGTGATGGGCGTGCGCCTGCACGACTACGGCTGCACCCTGAAGGCATACCGGCGCGACATGCTGGAGGGGGTGCGGCTGTATGGCGAGATGCACCGCTTCATTCCCATCTTCGCGTCCTGGGAGGGCGCGCGCGTGGCGGAGGTGCCGGTGCGCCACCATCCCCGCCGGTTCGGCGTGTCGAAGTATGGCCTGGGCCGGGTCGTGCGGGTGCTGCTGGACCTGCTGACGCTGTTCTTCATCGGGCGGGCGCTCGACCGGCCGATGCAGTTCTTCGGCAAGGTCGGCGCCGGCGTCCTGGCAGCCTCCGTCCTGGCGTTCACCTGGGCGCTGGTGCTGCGCTTCGGCTTCGGCACCTCCCTGATCCAGACGCCCTTGCCGCTGCTGGCCGCCACGCTGGGACTGTCGGCCGTGCTGTTCCTGCTGCTGGGGATCATGGCGGAGATCATGAGCCGCACCTACTTCGAGGCGCAGGGCAAGGCGCCCTACAAGATCAGGTCCGTCGTCCAGCACGCGGCCACGCCGCCGCGCCTCGTTGCCGTGAGCCGGTGGTAGATGTGCGGCATCGCCGGGTTCTCCCCGCCGGGCAGGGGAGCGCGACAGCACCTGCGGGCCATGCTGGATGCAGTGGCGCACCGTGGACCCGACGGGTCCGGCCTGTTCCTGGATGGGGGCGTGGCGCTCGGGCACTGCCGGCTTGCGGTCATTGATCCCAACGGCGGCGCGCAGCCCCGGGTGGACGCGGCGTCCGGCGATGCGCTGTCCTTCAACGGCGAGATCTACGGCCACCGCGCCCTGGCCGACGACCTGGCCCGCTCGGGCGCCGCGTTGCGCGACCGCTGCGACACCGAGGTGCTGTTTGCGTTGATCCGGCGCGACGGCATACGCGCGGCGGTCGAGCGGATTGACGGCATGTTCGCCTTCGCCTACCGCGACGGGCGCAGCGGCGACATCCACCTGGTCCGCGACCGCTACGGCGAGAAGCCGCTCTATTATGGCATCGCCGGCGGCCAACTGGTGTTCGGGTCGGAGGCCGGGGCGGTGCTGGCCCATCCGGCGTTCCGTTACGCCGCCCCGGACCTGTCCGCCGCCTATCAGCTTCTGCAATTCGAGTATGTGCCCGGCTGCGCCTCGGGCTGGACCGGCATACGCAAGCTGCGGCCCGGCACGATGCTGCGCTTCGCCGCGGGGCGGGCGGAGGTGTCGGAGTACTGGCGTCCGCAGGTCGGCGGTGGTTCGGCTGTCAGCAGGCAGGAGGCCGTTGACCGGCTGGACACGCTGCTGCAAGCCGCTGTCGAGCGGCAAAGCGTCGCCGACGTGCCGCTCGGCGTGTTCCTGTCGGGCGGGCTGGACTCCAGCCTGCTCACCGCCCTGGCGGCGCGTCGCAACCCGGGGATCACGGCGTTCACCGTCCAGGTCGGCGGGCATGGCTTCGACGAGACGCCCTATGCCGCCGAGGTCGCACGCCACCTGGGCGTCGCGCACGAGGTCGTGCGGCTGGGCGACGCCGATGTGGTAGGGGCCGCGGACGCCGTGGAGGCATCCCTGTCCGAGCCGCTGGCCGACTCCTCCCTGCTGCCGGCCTGGCTGGTGTGCCGGGCGGCCCGGGCGAGCATGAAGGTGGCCCTGGGCGGGGACGGCGCGGATGAGCTGCTCGCGGGCTACCCGAACTTCCGGGCGCAGCATCTGGCCGGGCTGATGCGCCTGCTGCCGGCCGCGTCGGGTGCCGCGCTGGCCCGGATGCTGGGACGGCTGCCGGCCGGTGGCGGATACATGCCGCTGGCGTTCAAACTCGCGCAGTTGTCCCAAGGGTTCGGCCAGGCCCCGGCGCATCAGTCGGCCTACTGGATGGCCCCGTTCGGTCCGGCGGGCATGGCCCGGCTGTGGGCCGCGGACGTGGACCAGGCTACCTTGCGGGAGGAGGCGTTCGCGGCGCTCGGCCCGCAGCCGGGTGGCGGCGTGGATGGGCTGCTGCACGCCTTCCTGACTGGCTACCTGCCGGACGACATCCTGATGAAGACCGACCGGGCCGCGATGTTCAACGGGCTGGAGGTGCGGGCGCCGTTCCTGGACCGCGCCTTCGCCGAATACGCCTGCGCCTTGCCCGTGTCGTTCAAGCTGCGGGGCGGCACGGGCAAGTGGGCGCTGAAGCAGGTGGCACGCCGCTATCTGCCGGACCGCATCGTGCATCGCCGCAAGCACGGCTTCGGCGTGCCTATCGGCGCCCTGCTGCGGACCGCCCTGCGGGACCGCTGCCGCGATACCGTCCTGTCCCGCCGCAACCCGGCTGCGGCCTGGTTCAACCGGACCGAGTTGGAGCGGCTGACCGGGGAGCACATGTCCGGCGTGCGGGACCACGGCAAGCGGCTGTGGGCGCTGCACGTCCTGTTTACCGTCGCGGGCCGGCAGCCGGCCCATCCGCGAGCGGCCCTTCATGCCGCGGGCTAGCCCCTGATCGGGATGCACGCATGACCGAAGCTTCGCTGTCCTCACTGGACCAAACCGGCTCCCCTGAGCGGTTCGGCTATGAATGGGGCGCCTACTCGGAACTTCTGCCCATCCATGAGGAGCAGTTCCGGCGCTGGACGCCGCATCTGTCCCGGTCGGACTGGATGGGGAAGACGTTCCTGGACGTCGGCTGCGGCATGGGGCGCAACAGCTACTGGCCGATGCTGTACGGCGCCGCGGGCGGGGTTGCGGCGGACCTCGACGAGCGTTCCCTGGCGGCGGCGCGTCATGCGCTGGGCCGGTTCCCGGCGGCGGAGGTGGTGCGCGCCAGCGCCTACGACCTGCCATACCGGGACCGCTTCGACATCGTGTTCTCCATCGGCGTGGTGCATCACCTGGAGGACCCCGCCCGGGCGCTGTCCCGCATGGCGCAGGCGGCACGGCCCGGCGGGCAGGTGGCGGTGTGGGTGTATGGGGCGGAAAACAACCGCTGGCTGACGGCCGGGCTGAACCCGCTGCGCCGGGCGCTGTTCAGCCGGCTGCCGGTTGGGCTGGTGCATCACCTGTCCTTGTATCCGGCGGGGCTGCTGTGGCTGCTGCTGCGCCTGGGCGTGCGGCCGATCAGCTATTTCCGGCTCATAGCCGGGTTCGGCTTCCCGCACCTGCGGTCCATCGTGTTCGACCAGATGCTGCCGCGCATCGCCCATTACTGGACCGGGGCGGAAGTGGAGGCGCTGATGCGCGGCGCCGGGCTGAGGGACGTGTGGCTGGAGTGGGTGAACGAGATGTCCTGGGCGGCCATCGGCACCAAGCCAGGCGGGGCATAACCGGTGGATGAAAGGGGCGTGCCGGCCTTCATCGGCTGGACGGTTGGCGCAGACCTGTTGCCCAAGGCCGGCGCGACGGCTTATGGCTGATGCAACGGCCTCAAGCCGCGCCTGCCCGCCGGGCGCTGAGTGCGGCCCTCATGTTGGACAGGCGGTCCACCACGGACAGGGGCAGGGTGCGTATGAACGATTGCCGGATGCGCTCGGCAGCCGTCCAGTAGTTTGGAAGCGGCTGCGTGCCGGGAAGGATGGCGTCCCTGGCCGAAGGCGCCAGGCGGGCGACAGCGGCGTCGTTCACATACAGGACCGTGTTGCAGCAGTACCACCGCTGCACCCCGGCGTCCCCGCGCACCGCGGGCCGGACCAGGTCCACGGCGCGATACCCGCGTGCGGCGAACAGCCCGCGCCAGAAGGCGAGCGGCTGCTCGTTCACGTGATGCTCCCCGCCCTGGCCCGGCACGGCCGCGGAGAACAGCACGGCGTCGCCGTGGCGCGTGAGCATGGCGATGAAGGCGTCTGCGCACGCCGGGGGCAGGTGTTCCGCAACCTCCAGGCTTTGGACCAAGTCGAACCGGCGGCTCAGGTCGAGCGGGCTGGCCAGGTCGGCCGGCAGGAACGCCTCTGCAGGGATGAGCAGGCGGCTGCGGTCCACATAGGGTCCGTCAACGCCAAGGATGTCCGCGCCGGCATCGCGCCAGACATGAAGCCACGCGCCCTGGCCGCAACCGAAATCCACGACGCTGGCGATTGGCAACGCCGCCATGACCAGAGGCACGATGCGCCCTGCCGAGCGCACAGCAAACGAGTCGAGGAACGAGTAGAACGTGGCGCCATACTCGTACACGCGGTTCATCCCCGTCTGGCGGCGCTGCGCCCTGCCGGCCGGGCAGGTGCGGGCCATGAAGCCAGCATAGAGGCCCTATCATGAAAGTCACCTTCGCGCAGGGTGCGGACGCGCCCTGCCGCGCCCGCCTTTGGCCTGTGAGCCGCACGGCAGCCTTGTGGACCGCATACCTGGCGCTTGCCGCCCTGCTTGCAGCGCCGCTGCTGCTGGTTGAGGTCCCGCTTGGCGTGGACACCCTCAACCACCTCGCGCGCATCCACGCCCGGGTGCACATTGCCGATGACCCCGACATCGCCCGCCTGTTCGAGCTTCGGGACGTGCTTGTGCCCTACATGGGGCTGGACTGGCTGCTGACCCCGCTTGCGCGCGTCATGCCGACCCTGGTGGTGGGGCGGGTCGCCACCGTGCTGCTGCTATGGGGCACGGTCGGCGCGGTGGTGGCGCTGCAGCGCGCCTTCGCCGGGCGCATCGGGTTCGAGCCGCTGGCGATGGGCCTCGTCAGCTACAACGCCGTGCTGGCCTGGGGCTTCCTGAACTACATGCTGGGCGTCATAGGCGCGCTCTTGGGCCTGGCAGCCTGGCACGCGATGCGGGAACGGCCGTGGCTGCTGCGCCTGGTCCTGTTCACGGCCGTGGCGACGGCGCTCTACTTCACCCACCTGCTCGCCTTGGCGCTGTATGGCGTGATGCTGGGGGCCTACGAGGTGTTCGGCCGCCCGGGGGCCTGGCGCACCCCGGTCCGGGACTGGGCGCTGCTGGGCGCTCAGTTCCTGCCCGCCGCCCTACTGTGGGTGCAGCTTGCGATGCCGCCGCCTGGCGGGGAGACTGGGATGTCCTGGCTGCCGGCGGCGAAGGCCCTGGCGCTGACCTCGCCGTTCCTGTTCTCCGGCGCGGCGGGCGGGCTGGACCCCGGCATGGCCGTCTTCGTCGGATGCGTGTTCCTGCTGGTCCGCCTGACCCGCACCGGGGCGCTTCGCTGGGACCGCAGGCTTGCGGCGCCGGCCGCCGTGCTCGTGCTGATGGGCCTGGTGGTGCCGACCCGGGCATTTGGCGTGTTCTTCGTTGATATGCGGTTCCCTGTCATCGGCGCTTATCTGGCCGCTGCCGCCATTCGGGCCGCACCCGGCGCAACCAGGCGGTGGCTGCCCCTGGTGCTGGCGCTGACGGCTGCGGCGCTGGTGCAGGCCGGATCTGCAGGAGAGGCGATGCGCGCCTGTGACCGTCAATACGGGGAGTTGCGCGCAGCCTTGCAGATGGTGCCCCGCGGCGCGACCCTGACCGCAGTGCAGGAAACCGAGGCGCCCGCACCCGGCGTCCCCTGCACGAACTTGCGCGTCTATGACCACATGCCTCAACTCATCACGCTGGAACGGTCGGGCTACAGCCCAGACTTCTTCGCCCGCGTGACCGCCGTGACTGTGCGCGACGGCCAGCCTACCGACCGGGACCCGTGGCCCGCGCACCTCGTCACGCCGGACATGCTGCCGCCAAGCGGCCACCTGCTTTGGATGCACCTCGGCAACCATGCCCGCCCGGTGCCGCCGGGGCTGACGCTGCTGCGTGGTGGCAGCTTCTTCGACCTGTTCTCGATCCCATAAAGGCTGTTGCGGACCGGGCGCGGCATCAATGCATCCCAGGCGCTGTCGCCTGCCACAATTCCTGCATCCCGCGGCACCCCGTCACCGCCACCCCGTGCCGCGCGCAAAGCGCCTCCAGCCCGCCCCCGGCCAGCCACTCGTACTCCCTGAACCGCCACCCCGCATGGTCCGGCGCCACCTGTGCGAACTCCCCGGGCACCGTCGCATGGAGCGCCAGGTGCGTGACGCCCGGCGACAGCCCCGCGATGACGCCCGCCCACCCCGGCGCCAGCGCGTCCGCCTCCACCGCCAGCGTCCCCCGGCAATGGTCCGCAACCGGCCGCCCCGCCGCGTCCAGCGCCGCGACCGCCGCGGCATAGGCATCCGGCTCCGGCGCCCAGCGGATCGAGCGCGGCAGCACCGGCCACAGCCCATGCTCCTCCGCCAGCCGCACATGCGCGGGCAGCAGCGCCGGAAGCATGGCGGCGGCCATGTGCGCGTTCAGGGTAAGCGTTGCGGCGCGGCCATTCTTCCGGGGTAGATGCTGAGTGTGGTTGGTCTGCTTGAGGCAGGGAGCTTCGAGCTGACGCTATGTTTAACCTTAACGACGACGCGAGGGCTGGGTATTGCCGG
>JAABUK010007621.1_pt1 | contig 15551 bp, 19 predicted proteins | sample 5559141 | NCBI WGS metagenome assembly JAABUK01 (sample SAMN10711869, study PRJNA513367) | rock metagenome | isolation source: Antarctica rocks | place: Antarctica: Victoria Land, Pudding Butte nord | collected 2016-01-03
AGCCTTGGCAAAAGGAACACCAAAAGATCATTAACAAGGCCTGCAGCATAATTTTGGCCAAGCCACTATGTTCAAATTGGATCGTCACCCATTCAGTGACACAAGGAATAAGTTACTACAGCTATATATAATAGCTATATATATAGATAATTACAGACAGGACCATAAGAGTTCTAACAGTTCGTCGTATCATGCGTACGGCAAAATATCGAGGGCTTAGCACGCGGGCTTAGCGCTTTAGGACTACGCCTCCCGATGGGGTGTTAGGGCCAAGGTACGGCTAGTCCCCTATTAGGACTAGCGGCCGCAACTTGCATCAGAGCACTTCTGCGGCTTCTCAGTATTCAATTCTATTGACTATTGAATCTATCTAGCTTAAGCTGTTACAGCTATTACTATAATACAAAGATTACTTTTAAAAGCTTTTTTCGAGATAGTTTGTCCGCTGTAGAGTGCGCGTCGCAAATAAGTCGTACGCGACGCGGAGTATGGACAATAGTATTTGGCTCGCGAGGAGAGGCAGGGTATAGAGAAATCGATAGATCAGCTATTCAACAGTTTCTTCTATACGCGTTTGAGCCATTTTATAGATAATTTGAACTTGATTTGATGATCCTAGTTGAGATAGAAAAAAGGTGGTTGCTGTGGAGGGCGTGGGAGGTCCCGCTATTTCTTGATCCTGTCGTAGGACTGTGGCATCCATCGCATGTGGAACAGGCACACGTCCAGCCTATTGTCTCAATGGGAACTTTGGTAGGTCCGGTTACAGTCTCCTGGCTGCGGACGCGCGCATTGTTCTGTATTGCCTCTGACAGAGGTAGAGAATGTTGTGAGGGGAACAAGCAGAGCAATTGGGCAAACGTTTACAACTATAAGAAGATGAGAATCATACGTGACGGTCCAGAGTGGCGGACTGATCTGCACGCAAGTACCTTAATATGTATGCTTGAGATAACCATTTTCTTTTTTGAATGCCATGTTATTGTCTAGGAGGATGCAATTGATGTGTTGGGAGCTATTCTTTCTCTTCCACCTGATATCGTAGCATGTTCACACTCTTCTGTCTGAGAGCACAGTGACAATCTTCGTGGCTGTCATGAGCAGCTCCAAAGACATTTTGTCTATACCTCCTGGTCATGCAATCGTATGTTGAAGCTCGAAGCTATGAAAGTTCGCAATGCCGAGCTCGAGGTGGCAAAACACACTGGAAAACGTCAGGCGCCATCGATTTAGAGAATTCGATGCATGGTAACTTGAGACGACCTCCCTGACGCGTGTAATCCGCCCATCCATCACGAATTCTGGAATGCATTGAATGCTTTGTAAGTGTACCCAATGAAAGGCAGACTCATTTCTGCATCCTGCTCGGGTAGAACAGCCTTTGCTTGCCGTTGATGAGCAGCAGTGTTGTCTTCTTGTGGAATCTCATCAATCGGAAAATAGCTGACATCTACATTCGACGAAAGCTTCGGCTCAAACGGAGCTCGAATGCGCCGAAGCTGATCCCAGATGACACCCTTGAAGAATGGATGCTTCTTAATTTGTGAAGCACCGTCATGTGCGCCACCTTCTCTTCCAACCCGGTCATTGGCATCGCAGAGGAAACTACAAAGTCAGTATCATCATCCAGATGAGGATCGTGCAACTCACCTTCTTATCATGTGTTCTGCCTCCCGGCCCAACACCAGCTCATCTGGAAAGTACAGTGACTCCCGCCAGTTGACAATCTTCCGGTAGGTGTCATGGGTGTCTTCTGCACAGAAAGGAGGCCAACCCACAAGACACTCAAACATGATGGCTCCGACAGACCACCAGTCGCAGAGATAGGTGTAGCCTTGATTCAAGAAGATCTCTGGTGCGATATAATCCGGCGTGCCCACAGTTGAGTAAGCCATGTGTCGTCTCGATTTGCGCCACGTATTGACCAGTCCACGATTGCTGACAGTGAGGTTGATCTGCTCGTTCAAGGCAATCGAATTTCGGTTTCCAGATTTATCACTTTGACTTGACTTCATCAGTGCTTGGTAGTAGGAATTTTCATGCTGCTTCCGTCCGCCGGTCGACAGTCCGAAATCTGTCAGCTTGATGTGGCCACCACGATCTAGAAGGATGTTGTCGGGTTTGATGTCACTGCAAACATTAGACAAATTTCTCTCCATATGTGATCTGCTCACCGGTGTAGGAATCCCAGCATGTGAACAGCCTCGATCGCCATTACGATCTCAGCCATGTAGAACCTGGTGATGTCTTCTGAGAAAATCTCATACTTGATCAACATAGTCATCAGATCTCCTCCTGGTAAGAACTCCATCAGCATGTACAGATAAGCATTGTCTTGAAAGGATGCATGTAGCTTGACAAGCCACGGATTGTCTTTTGAGTCAGCTAGAATATCTCTCTCTGCTCGGACGTGAGCCAACTGATCCTTCTTGAACATCTCCGTCTTGATCAGTGCCTTGAGGGCATAGATCTTTCCGTCACTCTTTCTTTGCACGAGTTTGACTTCTCCGAAAGCGCCTTTCCCAATGACTTTCAACGTCGTGAAGTTTTGAGGTGACTCCTTCGTCCGAATGAAGCGCAAGAATCGGGCCTCCTTCTGTGCCAGCTCATTGACCTTTTGTTGCTTCACCGTTTCAGAAACATTTTGATCGTTCAAAACCAGGTCAAGTTCTTTCGCACGAGAATTCCGATCCCTCGCTCTCTCGATGTTCTCTTGAAAGAAACTATTGACAAGTTGTTTGGCAGCAGTACCTCTCTTCAAGACATTGTCAGAGTATTTGTTCGGGTTGGGTCTCTCCTCCTCTTCAGGTTTCGGGCTTCGGCTTGGCATTGGTGGAGCAAGGTGATTAGCATACTGCCCTCGTGCGTCACCAGCAGTCCTTGGACGGGGATTTATAGGCGAAGGTGTTCTGTTGAATCCACCACGCGGAGAACTAAGGTCCTGGTTTGAGAATTGCTGGATCATCCCATTTGTTGCATCGTTGTATTGCCTATTTCCTTGGTATGCTGGCTGAGGTGACTGGAGATGATGGTTCTGATACTGGTACTGTTGACTTTGAAGCTGGTTCTGCTGCTGCGGAGGATAGGGATTGTTCATGAAATATCCACCACTCTGCTGGTTTGAGTGATGTTGCCCACCGAGATAGTCCTGTTGTTGATTTGGGTAGATCGGCTGCGGAAAGGTCGACGGAGTGGTTGGGTAGACTCGGTGGTTGGACGCATCGTAATTGTTCTGGTTCTCAAACGGGAAGTTAAGTCGCAGGCGGTTGTTGTCTGGCTCCATCTTGAATGGTCAAGAATGTAGAAGAGAGTGGTCAGGTCAGGTTAAGAAACGTAGCCGTAAAATGCGGTACCGGCCCTGAAGATCGGCTTCGTGAATAACTTACAATTCTTCGACAACGGCGGACAGTTGATCTCAAAGAGACGGCGCAGTCACACTGGCTTCAGAGTGACCGCCTGAACGGGTAGGCGCTGTAAAAGAGTGCTGAGGGATCAAGATGGTGCTTTGTGCGTGCCGTCAATTTCCTGTAGAAAGGGCAGACGAATATCCGATCCCGTCAAGGCAGATGAGAAATTGAACTGAAGCAGAATCGGTAGATATTGTGATGACCGGTGGGAAGATACGGACGGCCGTGACTGCGTTACAGGGTCAGGTACAGGAAGAGCTCGGGGAGAGTGGAGGGTGGAAAGTGGAAAGTGGAAAGTGAAAGGGGAGTGGGTGAAGGTGGTGAGGGACCTCCTGGCAAACTCCTGCGGGAAGTGAAGGGAATCGATAGTGGATACTGGATACTGAAAACCTTATTCAGCCCACGCAGTGCTAGGCAGATAAATGCCAAGCGCCGACCAGCATTGGCAGTGAAAAACTGTGACTCTCTGTATTTAATCACCCGTAATCAATAGTCAGTCACTCCACCACATTGCACCAGGGCTTTGCTGTCTCCAGCGCCCTGGAACTCTATAACCCGGCGGCCCCAATACCCGTAGCGGTAACACAGCTAAAGACCCCCTTCATCACCCCTCCGTCGTTCCCACGGGAGACCCATGCAGCCCATACAAGTATCTCCCCATCGTTCCAAGTTGGTGACCGGCAACACGACTGCACCTCCTCCGCCCGCCCGCAGGCAGGTCCGCCATTCTCTTACTCCATCCAGAAGGCAAACCTTGTTGCAGTGGACCCAATCCAAATTCCCCATAGTTGCCATTGGGACCACAGTCACTTGGAGAAGCCCCCCCGGCGTACTGGTACTAACCACTGTAGGACCGAAGGACCCTTGACCTGGCGGCGGAAGGAAAGCTTCGAGGCTCCGCGACGTGAGCTTAAAGCTCTACTAGCTTAGAATTTTGGGGCTGGCAAGAAGAAGCACGAGCCTGTGTTGATGACGAGCGGTTGCTGTCGTGTTGATAGAAGAGGAGTGTATTTCATCGTTCTTCCATCAAGGCAAGACTCGACTTGCAATCTCCCTCATGTCGAATCCTTCTTCACCGCTTGGGGCGCCAGAAGCACCAAAATCTGAACCTCCGAAGCCTCCTCCAAAACAGAATCCTGCATTTCGAATGCTGGGAATGCCTAACTTCCGCTTCAAACTTCCTTCTCGAAACTGGCTGATATTCCTCTCCGTAACCGCTTCTTTTGCTGCAGCCGTCACCTACGATCGCCGACAAAAGAAAGCGGCCCAAAAGAAATGGTCTGACCTTGTTTCACACATCGCCCAGCAACCTTTGCCTGTCAATCAGATGCCCCGGAAATTGACGATCTTCCTGTCAGCTCCACCCGGAGATGGGATCAGGCCGTCACGAGAATACTTCAGGGAATATATAAAGCCGGTGCTGGTAGCTGCGGCAATGGACTACGACGTCATTGAGGGAAGGAAAGAAGGAGATGTCCGGTATGGAGCTGCTGAGCAGATTCGAAGGTTGAGGAGAAGGAAGCGAGAGCAATTAGAGACCTCGAACGAGGAGGAGATGGATTCTGAACGAGTTGTTGAGAAGGTGAGAGAACAGCTGGGAATCCATCCAGAACCGGGGAGCAGAGGAGACCTTGTGATTGGAAGACACACCTGGAAAGAGTACCTTCGAGGTCTTCATGAGGGCTGGCTTGGACCGCTTGACGAGCCAAAACAATCTCCCAAAGAATCGCCGCCTCCCTCCGACGATGCATCACCTTCAGAAACCACAGATCCTCCATCAGAAAAGCCGGCGGAAGACAAAAGGCTCGCCGCAGAAGAAAAGAAGCCTCCATCACCACCTTACGCCTACATCTCAACTTCCGCCTACGAATCTTCCTCCGCATCCTCCAGCCTGCCCGTCCAACTTGAACCATCAGCAGCAATACCTCACCGGCACATCCTCGGCTTCTTCAACACCCCCATCCGAATCTACCGCTTCCTCACCCAACGCCACCTAGCCAACTCCACCGGCCGCGCAACAGCCGCCATCGTCCTCGGCCTCAACAGACCATACCATCAAGCCTCCAGCTTCGCAAGCGAAACCACCGGAGAACTAGACGCCTCGCCGATCGCAATCAGAGCTCCTGAAAATGACGCTGCGTCCGAATCAGCAGTAGCAGCAGCACCGTCACCGGCATCACCAACAACAGTCCAAATATCCCAGACCTGGGAACAACAATTCCTCCTCCAAGCCGAAGAAGCAGATTGGCACAAATCCGCCAAAAGGCCACGGAACGACGATCTCGAACGAGTCTGGCTGGATAGAGTAGTCATAGACCCCAGGATAGCGGAGCGGATGCGCAAGTTTGTGCTGTCGCCCGAGGAGGAGGAGCGCGCGAAGAGGATAGGCGAAGGCATGGAGAAGTCGAGGGCGCTGGAGGTGCAGAATCTGAGGAGTGAGCCTGTACTGGTGGAGAAGCTCGAAGAGGACAGGTCTAAAAAATCGTGGGCAGCGCTTTTCTAGGCTAAGGGAAAAGATAGGTACATGGTGCAATGAGTCTTCAAAGGGGTTGCGCCCGGTACGCATCAGTCATCTCAGTGGGTCGATATCGATGATCCCGTGGAATGTGGTTTGTAACACTATTTATTGTACATGAATATACCAGTCCCAAATCCATGCTATGTATGCTAAGTTTGCAAACCGTACCCTCCTTCTTTTCCTGTGCAACTTCTGTCTCTCAGGTAGTTGTGAGCGGAAAATCTTCCTCCTAGACCGGAACGGATTCCTTCCAGCAACAAATTTCGTACTTGCCATGCCACCGATCACGACCTCACGCAGCCATCATCATCAACCTCGACAAATCCATTCTCTCGCCCTCCTCCCTTTCCCCTTTCTTTGACTTTGACTTCGACTTCAGCTCCGGCCTCAACTTAACCCTGAAGTCACACTCCCTTACCCCTTCTCCAATCCAATCCCCTATCCTCCTCGTCGAATCCGGGATTTCTTCCCCCTCCTCCTTCCCCATCAGCCCTCCATCTTCGCCGTCCTTGCCCGAGAAAAGCTCGAACGCAAACCCTAATGGTCTCAAGCCCCACTCTCGTGGTGCCTTTCGCATCAACAGCCCTTTTACGCGGTAGACGTCTAGAGTTCGGGGGAGGGTAAGGGACACCGCTTCTTTGCTTTTGTGGTTCGTGGTGGTGTCAGGGTGAAGGGGAGGACGGAGATGGAAGGCGATGGTGATGAGTCGTGCGCCGAGGGAATTGGCTGGGTACTTGGATTTCTGCGTTGCTGGAGTGGAAGAAGTGTTTGCAGTAGCCGTAGCAGGAGTGCTGGAATTATGGCTTGCCAGCTTTTCAAGCACATTTTCCCTTTCGTACTTGCTGCATAATTCGGGATATCTGGCCCAATATTGCTGGATTCTTTTGAATTCGTCGCTGGCCAGAGACGCGGTGCTAAGCGAAGCACCCTTAAATTCCTTCTCCGCCACGCTGAGATAGTAGAGTTCACCGTCCATTCTGTCCTTGTTCGTTATGGCGCTGTAGTTTAGTATGGTGAGGGTTGGAAGACGAGCGAGCGTGAGCATAAAGGTGGCATCTTGGGTGCGGTGAGCGCTGTTTGCGGGATTTGAGAAGAAGGGATTGCCTGATACTCGGAGGGAGGTTAGATTCGGGAAGAGTTGACGCAAGGAGGAGATGATGGAGGCTGTCGCAATGGCGTTGTGTGAGAGATTGACCGTGGTGATTGAGGAGTAGACTGGAAGTTGCTCTTCCAAACTTAACGTCAGAGAATTGAATGTTGAGATCTGATTGTGTTGGAGCGAGAGGTTGTTCAGGTTCGGGAAGAGTGGCATGAGAGACACACAGAGCGGCGCAAGGGACGAGAAAGCATTCATGTCTATGACTAGGCTTTTGACAGTTGGAAATACGAGGTTGGCCGGAGATGAATGGAAAGTAGAGAGGCCATTGCCAGCAATGGACAATAGGCTGAGCGATGGGAACCGCAGATCCAGCGTATCACCTTTCGTTCGTCTGCAAAGAATTTCCAATATCTGCGTAGACGGTCAACATAGAATTGAAAACTAATGGCAAGCCGCAAACCTGATCTGGCTTCAGGAAGCCTTCATTCAGATGAAGCTCTTCCACATTCCGGAAAGCAGATGACACTATGGAGTCGAATCTCGAAAGTCGAAGCCCACTTGGATCAGCAAGAGTCAGCTCCCACCTTGTGCGAGGCGTGGGTAGTCTTAGACACACCTAGCTTTGAGAACCCGTAGCTTTTTCAGAGGCGCACAAATGTCAGCTATGTCTTCCCAGTGCTCGAAGAGATTTCGACTCAAATCCAACTCGGTGATATTGGGACAGGTGCTGGCAATCTCGTCTTGAAGCCTCTCGACCTCTGCTTGCGGACCAGGGCCACGAATTCGCAAGCCATCTAGAAGAACAATTTTGAGATCGTGAAGTACTGCTTGTTGCCTTCGTATTCTTTCGAAGCCCACCTCCTCCACCATCTTACCTGAGATCTCAATCGATCCGGCAGCATCGACTGTCGTCCGTTCAAGACCATCCTCTGCATACTTATACCTCAACGCTTGCAGGAAGCTTCTCGGCTGGCCAGCTACCCGTGTGGCACGAATAAATGAGGCACAATTTGGTGAAGACGACAATGTCTCGAATAGTCGCTGCCCCTTGTACTGGCCGTCATGCTTCCCTCGATCTGGCTCGTCCCATTCAACCCCTAGCCAGACCCGGTCTTGATCAGGCAGAGGCCCGGAGTATCTTACTGTGCACAAGGCATTGCTGAAGGAGAGTCTCTGGCCGGGATACTGTGGAGTCATCGCTTTGAAATTTCATAGAGCGGATATAATCCAAAAGGCAACTGGCGACATCGGGCGGAGGTCGTGGCCTTTGTATTGGTTCCGTGCAGCATCACGACAACCTAGAGACACAGCCTGAGGCCATTTCTAGCATGGATGGTCTTCTCTCAGCAGGCGTCAACAGCCTTTAAGAGCTTCCAGTCTGATCGCAGCGTGGAGGAGTGTGTTTTAAGCGGGTTGTTGCGCCTGTAAGTCGCAATTTGTGAGAAGAAATACTGGTCTCCGATTGGTCGAAGCTTTCCACGATCTCCAACTCAAAGCTTCGAGAATCTTGCATTGAGCTACTACCATCATTATATTCTGCTCCAGACAACATCACCTCTGGAATGTCACGAGCGGCTCAGCCTATCTCTTCGAACTTGATCGCAATCATGCTTAGCTAAAGTGTAAGGCGTGGCAGGGCCTCACAGCTCGTGGCACCTCTACCTAAATTTCAATCCATCATGCTTCAACCGCGAATACCCATCCGCCAGCTGCGGCAGACCTATTCCAGATTCCTCCCCCCCCTTATCTTCCGCAACTACGCCTCAGTGATCGAGACACCCACTTCCCCTCCCCTCGACCCATACGCCCCTCTCGATCAAAGCAGCCTTAATGTCGAACCACCACCCATCCGCGACGCCTCCCTAACCGGCCAATCCGCCCTACGCCGGTACACGCCGCGAACCCCTGGTCTCCGCCATCTCGTCCGCCCGATCAACGACCACCTTTACAAAGGCCGACCAACATTTAACCTCACCTTCCCTAAGAAAGGTCAATCCCGCGGCGGCCGCAACCACACAGGGCACGTCACCGTCCGCCATCGCGGCGGCGGCCACAAGCGGCGAATTCGGATTGTGGACTTCCATCGCTTCGCGTCAGGTGAGCACTACGTTGAAAGGATCGAGCATGACCCAGGACGGAGCGCACATATAGCGCTTGTGACCCATAAACAAACAAGGGCAAAGAGTTACATCGTCGCGGCGGAGGGACTACGTGAAGGAGATACAGTGCAGAGCTACCGTTCCGGAATCCCGCAGGACTTGCTGAATAGTATGGGCGGGTCGATCGATCAGGGTGTCCTTGCCTCGAAAACAGCGTGGAGGGGAAATTGTCTACCTCTGGGGATGATCCCGCTAGGGACGCCCATCTTCAATATCTCGCTCGAGAAGCAGGGGAGGGCAATGTACTGCCGTAGTGCAGGGACGCATGGGTTTATCATTGGGAAAGGGGAAGATGCGGTGCAAAAGGAGCTGATCAAGCAGATGGAGACCAAAAGGGTGAGGGATAAGGCGAGGGCGGCGAAGAAGGCACAAGAGGAAAAAGCAGCGCAGCTTGCTGAGAAGGAGGCCAAGGAGGCGAGGACCAAGGAGGCAGCGGAAAAGGGCACAGCTGAAGACGCAGAGGAAGCAGCAGAGGAGGTAGAAGAACAATTCGACAACAAGGCAGCAGCAGACAATGAACTCGAAGCCAAAGAGGAAGACAAAGTCGAAGAAGAACAAGGCCAGGACCAGGATGACGGCAAGCTCAAACTCTCCGACGAAGACATCCGCAAACTCGAAAAAGCAGCCCAATACGTCACCGTCCGTCTCTCAAGCGGAGAAGTCAGACTGATAGACAAAGAAGCTGCCGCCACCGTCGGCGTCGCCAGCAACGCAAACTACCAATACCGCCAGCTCGGCAAAGCAGGTCGAAAACGCTGGCTGGGCATTCGACCCACGGTGCGAGGTCTGGCGATGAACGCGAATGAGCATCCTCATGGTGGTGGAAGGGGTAAGGGGAAGGGGAATAGGGATCCGGTTAGTCCTTGGGGTTTACCGGTAAGTCTGTCGCCTTTCTTCCTGTCTATTGTCAACGTGGAGGGAAAGTTCGCTAATGAGTGGTGTATGGTTGCTACTTAGGCGAAATCTGGGTATAAGACCAGATCGAAGCACAAGGTTGATAAATTGATTGTGCAGCAGCGGCCGAGGAACCAGGGGAAGAGGAGAAGAGGATACAATTAGATTATGAGAGACACATAGATCTGGTTGGATGAATATCAAAGGATCGGTGGCTCGGATCCTTGCCGTGCAGAAAACACTGTGGCGAGTCCATTTACTGCATCTACGATTGCGGTCTCTTCAGAGCAGAGGCCTTGGTCTCTCTTGTAACGACCCTACTGGCTGTATCCATGCTCGGAACATTTTCGAGCTTCAGCGTCAGATCGGCCAAATGTGCCTTGCGTAAAAGAATAAAAGTAGGTTTTCACATGGAAAAGCTGCGCAAGATCAGGCGTCCTCGCCCTTGGTTGTTCAGCGTTCCTGAACGAACAGTACCTGAGTGTCGATTGGAGGTCCAAGAGCCACGTGGCTCTCACACCAGCATGATAACTTCTCGTTGCATAGAATAGAATGCTTTTCCGACCCCTGGCCTGCCGATCTGACCCTGAGCAATCATGCATGAAAAGACCATGACTCTCGTACGGTCCAACATTGTCACCTCTAGCCACACCATGTAGTACAAGTCCAATGAGGTGTCGCAAAGATTCGTTAGTCTTCTGCAGCGCGATTGGAAGACAGTGAAGGCGTATTTCGACATCCGACGGCAAGATGTCCGGCTATATCCTTGCCCGTTGAGGCAGACTCCCCGTTCTTATACTTATTTCGTAGCCGCCCTTCTCACCATATAGCGTTTTCGCAGGGATCAGTTTGCCTTCGAGCATGACAGCATCATTATCCGGGAAGCCCAGTGAAGTGGTAGCGTGCGCTTCGCGAATTTCGATTTGTAAAGGCTTAAGCAGTCCTCCATCGCGCACGAATTTGCAGTTCAGCTCTCCGTCGAGACATGCCCATGACCATGAAGGAGCACGATGTGAAGAGCTCCTTTTCGTCTCCTTGTCATAAACAACATACCACAGCAGCTGCCGTGCAAGGTTCCATTCCCACATGCCCGCGAGATAGCTGTCCTGCGTCATCTGCTCACATCGTTAGGCGATTCTGGACAGCGCCACAAGCTGATCAACTGACTCAGTGAAGGAGCATCGGGAGTACGCTTCGAGCAGCCTGTAGCAGAATACTTGAGTATCCACAGAATGCTGCATCGATGTGTCTTTGGATTGCAAGATCGCATAGTCAATTTTAAGATCATCGTATTTCATGCCCGTTGGCATGCCGGTCGGATAAGTCTCGCAAGCAGATTTTTCGAAGCACCCCCAAAAGATCTGCTCCCTCCCAGAATGAAGTGAACATGGAGGAAGGAATCTTTCTTGTAAAGCCCAAGCTCGCCTGTTGAGAGGGGCAAGGGCAATGCAGTCAGACCATAAGTGAGTGTCAATGAGCAAATATTCCTTTTCGCTTTCCCATTTTATTTCGATCCTAGCGGCAGCAACGCGCCTCGGATCTCGGTCATGAAAGCAACCCCCACCGGCAGCACCAGACCAATTCGCAGAACGGCCACAGTATCAGTTCGAATAGACCTCTTTCCTCTTTAATGACTTTGCCAGCCAATCCTCGGGAGAATCTTGGAATATGAATAGCGAATCGATCCATAAGAAGCGTACCCCAAACCTTCTTGTCACAATGATTGCATCCTGAAAACTGTTGGGAAGACTGGAGAGTGACGAACCCGCACAGAGACTGCTTTGTGTGGCACTTGTAAGGGTAAGGAAAGGATCCTTCTCCCACCGATGGCTGGAGGTCATGTACAGAGCTTTTGAAATGCAGTCCTGACCTGTAACGTAGAGTCTCCAGTCAGAGCTGTCGTCTGGCTCAACATCAATAACTCGACTTGGGAAATATCCGGCACCGTTTTATTGCACATTTCGGTGGTAAGAATGTGTCTCAAGGCAATCTGTGAACCAGTCAAACGCTTGATCAAGACATTCAGTAGAAGATGTGGAATTGGAAGCAGCAGATGCAGATGGTGGTGGATCGAAGTCATCCCAAAGAATATCGTAGTCTAGTCAGTATCATGAATGCTGTTTGGGCTCACCTTTGATAGGTGCCAGAATGAACCTTTTTCGTGGAACATGGCTTCCCATATATATCATCCTTTTTCAAAGACACCTATAAGATTTCCAACAAACTCCCACATGATCCTTCCCCGTAACATCTCTCTTCCACACGGAATACGCAGAATAAATGGTAGGTGTTTTGGCTCGGACTGTGTCAGAAAGCAGAATATCTTGGGAATTCAATTCTCGCCCATGGAACAGGCAAACGATGCAGTGCTCTTCAATGGCAGCCTTCATATTCTTCACTGTTTTATGATGAAGTTCCATGTAAGACAACGTGGGGGAAGGCCGCCTTGGAAGATCTGCGAACATGGCTGGCAAAGCATCTCCAGACCCAGCTCAGAGCCGAAGTGGTACACTTGTCCTGCAACTGATATATCCGACAAGAGAGCACGCCGGATTTCACCGGTATGATGCTTTGTTGAATGTGCTTATGGGTGCCGCAGTAAATAGAGGAAATGCCGACTAGATGTAGTAGATGATAATCATACATACAGACATGGCCCTTTCCCCGAGCAAGAAAGGAGCCAGTCATAGCTTCAGATATTATAGACGAGTGACTTACGTAGTCGTTGTACCCCGAGTGCCTCACAGCTGGACATTAGTGAAATGTGTTTTGGTGTTGATTGGATCGTGGAGCTTTCAGGCGAGTTCTATCCCAATGTGATCGTAGTCGAGCTAAGAAAGGAGTGGGTCAATCTGTTGAGCTAAACACAACATTATGTACCTCCTCACAGCGAATACTCCAACACAGTTCCCGTCAATCCCAATTGCCAGCTGCAATAATAATACAGTCCTTCGAATGCCAATGGAGCAGAACTAGCAGAGATTATACATGTGGGCGCATTAACAGTACTCGAAAATCCAGGATGGTATGGACGCAGCGTGCTCAGATCAAGAGATTGGGACTACGCTGGGAGCTTGTTTATTCCTCAAGCACGGTTGAAGCTACTACGGTCCCGTTCCGATTTAGGGATATCGCAGTTGCCGCGCAAGCTATGCTTTGCAAAGACAGCGTGGTGCGACTGCTCTGATGCGTTTTGAATCGCAGATGCAAAAGGCTTCGTCAACAGCGACCCAGTCCCGCATGACCGAACCGGACTAGTCATCTTCACCCTTGTTTTTCTTGCTCTTCTTCGACGATGGAGCAGCACCTTCTTTCTTTTGGTGTACGACGAGTCGAGTCCATGATTCTTCCTTGTCCCACTCGAAACCAGCAAGGACCGGGTTTTCGAGCTCGTCGTCAGCCTGCATCAGGTCAGCAATATTCCCAGGAGACACCGTTATCGAGATTTCTCTCTGCGGCAACTGACTTTCTTCTTGAATTGCTTATGGATCGCGTCCAGAGCGTCTTTGATGGTGACGCCTTTCAGGTTTCGGGCAGTCACTTCCAGTCCGAGAGGAAAGTGAAGGTCGATCTTCTTGACAGGCGGGGTAGTCAGCATCTTTTTGAGGGCATCCCTGTCGTCGATCGTTGACGGTGAGGTGTTCAGCTTCCTAGAGGCTGTGTCAGCGAGATTGATCAGGCCCTACTGAAGACAGGTACGAGCTGATCTAAGCATGGCTTCAACAGATTGACGCAAGGATGAGGCATGGTAGATGAAGATGAGAGAGGGTCGGGTCGAGGGGGAGGGAAGTCTATTACCAGTTGAGCTTCTGCGTCTCCTTTGCTATTTGTATTTCAACACCGTCCTTTTCTGTGTGACCATCAGCTCCGCTCCTGCGTCCAATCCTCCCACTCCTTTGAGTCGCAATGGCAGTCTGGAAGAGATCTGGGCTGATGGCGAACAAGGCGAGTGTGGACATACCCAGGTCATTGATGTTCATTACCCCAGCTGCGCTCGAGCTTGTCCTCTTCTTTGCCGGTACATGCTTATCGTCTTTCGGGGATGTTGAGAAACCGCTGACGGCGGAGTCAACCTTGGAGAGATCTTGTGCGTCGGCAGCCATTGTTGTGATGTGTGAGAGCAAGGTAAGACGAGGCTGTGCAGCTGAACAGCCTATGCTTTGACAGAGATGGGTTCTATTGCTCTCGGGTCAATGATTGGAGGTTGACATCTGGGAGACTGAGGACCAACCGATATGCTGATGTCGGTCGATGAACGTGATGAGTCGGTGTGATTGTGTGATGGTGACTTGTAAGGAGTGAGAGCGCCAGGAACAACAGCTCCTCCGGTCACGATAGAGTTGAGGAGGTGGGGTACGAGGGTATCCGATCACGAGCTCTGGCGTAGCCGGAATACGTGCCAAGGCGGATATTCCCCGAATCCCCACAAATCGAAAATCCGGGGTAAATGGACCAAGCTCTGGATGGATTCTACCCAACGTACGACGGGGAGTACTAAGCATGGAGTGTTCATATTCATAGCGCTCGACTCCCTCAGTATCAGTGTTTACATACTATTTATTTATTCATTCGTGTCTGTGTTCTACGCATGCCCCATGATATTCTTGGGTCGATAGGGTTCTTCGAGATACCTCATCTCCTCCTCCGTCAATGTCTTACGCTTCACCTCCAATGCTTCATCAATTCTCGCTACCTTGCTGAAACCAACAATGGGGATACCACCCTTCTGAATGGACCATGCCATTGCTACATGACTTATTTTCCATTCTTTCTTGTTCGCTAGCTCTTCGACGCGGTTGACGATACTGTGGTCGGTGTCATTGAGCTGGGGATATTGCTGGCCTTGCGATCTCGCGGTTGTGCCTGTGGCAGAGAGCGGACGTGTAAGTATGCCCCTGTAGAGGAGTGATCACGGGATTAACCCCACGCCAGTCTCATGACAGTATTTGTTCATTTCACGCTCCTCCTCTCCGTATAGAAGGCTGTGCTGATTTTGCATGGAGATGAACTTGGTCCAGTAATTCTTTTCGGCACAAGCTTGCATCATGGCAAATTGATATGCCCTCATACTGCTAGCTCCAATATATCTGACCTTTCCCATCTTCACTAGGTTATGAAGAGCTTCCATGGTCTCTTCAATGGGGGTGTTCGGGTCGAAACGGTGAATCTTGAGCAAGTCCATAATCTGTTTCTAGGCGTGCCAGGGAAGCATTGGCAGCGTTGAAGATGGCGGCCCGGGACAGTCCTATAGAGGTTTCAGCGCGTACTCATTGATCGTAGAAGTACCTCACCTGCTTGGTTAGCGTAGTCCTTGCTCTTCTCGATCATGTCGGGGTCATTGATGGAGATGGCTTTCGGTTCCTCGCCCACGGGTCTCCGGCATTTGCTTAGTATAACCAGCTTTTGTCTCGGAATTTCATACTTCTTGATGGCTTTGGCGATCAATTGTTCTGATACGCCACGTGAATAGATAT
>JAABUK010007622.1_pt1 | contig 15550 bp, 3 predicted proteins | sample 5559141 | NCBI WGS metagenome assembly JAABUK01 (sample SAMN10711869, study PRJNA513367) | rock metagenome | isolation source: Antarctica rocks | place: Antarctica: Victoria Land, Pudding Butte nord | collected 2016-01-03
TTAATAATCATTTCTAACACCGATATTATAATATTAGCGTAATTAGTATCTTATATATTATTTAATTCTTCTATCATCTTTTCTTTTAATTTACTTATAATTATGTGTAACTGTTACTTATTTAGATATTTATTAGCTTAGTATTTCGATTTTCCGTAATAAAGATATAAATTCTTTTTCATTCTCTCTTCTTATTAAATCGGAAAGAGTTTGTCTTAATTAGATTTCTTTTCAAATCTTTTATAATTCGTGATATTTAAATTTATTTTCTAAGAATAATAAATTTATTTCGCTTGATATTCGCCTTTCTAATATTTATTAGAAATGAAGATCTGAGAGCGTTCTTATTCTTTTTTTATCTATCTTTTATATAGATAATTGTCTATCTTAATAGATATATTAATTAGACTTTTCAGTTCATCTAATCTCTTAATTTAAGTTAGTTTATTCTTAACTAAATCTTTCAGTTCTAAATAATATTTTATTATAAGTACTGCGTTATCTTATTTAATTCTTAATATAATCTATTAAAACTTAAACGCATACTTTATTATTAAGTCTATTTACCGAAGTTTTTAAACTTCTCGTTCAGCGATTCGTTCTTTATCTATTTCTTTATACATCTATCTAATACACTTCTTAAAATAGAGATAACTAATAAAGATTCTTTTTATTTCTACTTTCTTATCTTTAATCATCTTCTTTAAATGATTTATTAAATGCGGTTTAAATTAATTAAAGGCTCTATTCCGGAAATATGTAATTGTAAATATTATCTTAGCTTTAACTATTCTCAGCTTCTAAGTGTTAAACTAAATATATATATTAACTTAAGTTAAGAAGATCTGAAGTTTCTTTCTATTTTTATAAAACGTGTTAGGAATATTAACTTTTAAGAAGGCGTGATTTATATTAGTAATTCCTTCTTAAGATTATTCTCGTTTAGAATGTAATATATTTACTTTAGTAAGACTTATTATAATAGAGTGACTAGTATTTAATAATAAATAGTTAAAGTATTAGAAACTATTAAGATTAATTATAATAAGATTTAGATATTAGAAATTTATAAATAGAAATTACTATTCTTATAAAAGTATATTAAAGACAGATTATAATTAATAATATAAGTTGATTATAAAAGAAAGAACTATAAATCTAAGAGATAAACGTTTATTTATATAATTATTAGCTGTGATTTGTGTTATTTACTTCTGAATACTTTTCTTAAGTATTCTTGAGCACTTACTTCTAAATACTCTTCTTAAGTATTCTTGAATACTTATCTTAACGTCTTAGTCTAAAGCGCCCTTATTAATTATAGTTAGTAGAGTTCTTCTGAGTGATTATAGTCCGCGCCTTAATCTAGAAGTCAGTAAGATCAAGTCTGTAAATTGCGGAATTCATGCTGTAATAGACTTATAAACTATTAATCTTATTATTATCGCAGTAATATATTTTAGTATAAGAAGTTTATAATCTTCAGTATTAATAAAAGAGTTAAGTAATACTCCCGCTATCTCGCTAATATATATCATATTATTTATATAAAATATCGAAAAATTATTAGTTTAAGCTTCTTTAAGACTCACAATATTATTTAAGCTGATATAATATAGCATTTATATAGAAGAAGATCTTACATCTTTAATTATTAATAGATCAGCTCTTCTATTGAGAAAAACTTGCGGAGAAGCTTAAGAACTCGCTAATATCGCATTAATATTTCAACTTCTAGGCACAGATTTTTTGCGGTAAATAAACATCTCATTCTTTGCTAATATCTTATTAAAATCTAAAGAGGTGAATATCTCATCTATATTTAACATCTTATTAGATTCTCGCCACTAACTCTTCTATATAGAATTATTACGCAAAATTGATTTCACACTAAAATCTTAAGAGATGAATATTTTGTTCTTACTCAATATCTTGTCGAAATTTAAAAAGGTGAATATCTTATTTATATTTAATATCATATTAACTTCTTAATACATTATATTTTATATAAAGATATTCTAAAGCTTATTTCTTAAAGTAAATAATATAATAGCTGCTTATTCTTCTTCTGAAACTTTATAATCTAATCATCTTAATAATAAATCTATAGAATTTGACTTACTTAATTAATATTTAATTTCAAAGTTATACTTTAATAATTCTAAAGTCTACCGCGCCTGATATTTATTTAATATCATAATAATCATGAAATATTTTAAATTGTTATGATCACATTAAATTTCTGTGATTTCTTTCACTTTTTATAAATAATGTCGTTATTATTTAAATAACTTAATGATAGCTAGAAGTTCTTTGTTATAAGTTTTATAAACCTCTTTTATAATTATAAGCTTATAAGAAAAATAGACTATTAGATATTATAACAACTTGCTTTCAGCATTCTTAAATAATTATGATAAGATCTCTTTTACTATATAATTAAAAGTATCGATCTTCACATATATTAATTTCTAAAAGTTGAAATGACGCAATATCGGCGCTTTATTAAAGACTTGCTTAAGTTCTTTAAAAGCTTTCTTGAATTCCGCATTAAATATAAAAAGATTAATTTGTTTATTATTCTTAATACTCTTTAATAAATTAATAAGAAAAGAGATGATCTGAAAATAATTCTATATAAATCTGCGATAAAAATTTGTAAATCTCAGAAAAACTTGGAGCTCTTTAATAAATATAGATGTAGATTATTTAAGAATAGTTATTATATGACTTGATTTCATTATTATACCGTCAATATTTATAATGAATCTTAAGAAATTCACTTGAGTTATTATAAATTTACACTTTAACAGCTTAATATATAAACTGAAACGACAAAGTCTTTTAAATATCTTTTTAACGTGAATGATATATTCTTTTCTATTCTTTAAAAAGATTAGAATATCGTTAAAATATATTATACACGAAATATTGAGAAGATCTTATAGCGCTGTATTAATATATAATTAAAAGATCGCAGAAACGTTAATTAATCTAAAGAACATCACTCTATATTCAAAATGATTATAACACGTTTGAAATATTATCTTTTATTCATCTCTTTCTTAGATGCGAAGTTAATAATATATATCTCGCAAATTGAGTTTAATGAAGATTGTAACTCTAATTATATAATTTAAAGTTTTACTGATTAAAGATAAAGAGTAACGATTCTTAATCGTTATTTTATTTAATTCTTAATAATTAATATATAATCTTATCTCTTTATTCTTTTTAAAAATGAACAGAATAAACGCTTCTGCGAAACTGAAGCTTAAATGAATTCATCTCTTCTTTAAAGCGGCGTTAAAATATTCTCGCAGTATTTTTAATTCTCTTTTTAATAAGATATATAATGGGCCAAATAATGATTACTCGTCAGATATCAATTTAATATTGTGCTTTAATTGATTATGCTCCGAAAGACTATTAACACTCTTATCTAAAAAAACATCAGAGTATTCTTAGAATTTCTTTAAAAGATCTTTCTAATCTACGACAGCTATTATAATTAATATTAATGTGAATTTGATGTGATGATTATTAAGCATCTCTAATACACAGCAAAGAAAAATCTGTTTATTCTTCTGAATAAATCTTTTTAATAAGAAAGATTCTTGAACTAATTTAATATCGTTGATCTTTAATAAGAATCTCCATTAATAAGTCTTAAAGAAGAAATCTGAATTCTCGATTTCTAATTAAAGAAGATTAAGAATTGTATTAATATTCAAACTAAATAAATTCACCGCATAAAACTCAACTTTACAGATTCTAATAACTTTATTGAAATCTTTTATCTTAATAGAAAGTAAATAAGCTTCTAAAAAATGAAAGATAAAATTATTTCTTCATTATAATATAATAATTAACTTTATAGATAAGTTTAAAAGACTTATTTTCTTCATTATAAGTTACGAGATTAAATTTAGATTCGCGATAATATTAAGAAGATATTTCGCAATATAAAAGTTATCTTCAATATCTATATTCGCGTTAATAATATATCGCTTCTTATTTAAAGTGATCGATTCTAACAAAGTTATTAGAAATGGGTTCTCTCTTTTCTTAATAATACGATATTGATAATGCAGTTATTAATATAGTGTTCAAACTTATAATATTTATAATATTCAATTTTAAACTTATCTAAAGAATTAAAAGAAATATTATTAAGATTGAAATGGCGAGTAACAGACTTATCTTCAATATTTTAACTGAAATGTCAACTACTTTTCAATTTTAGCTGACCTCTATTAGTAATTTTAAATAGAACAGACTTAGCTAAATCTTTCTTATGATGTTAATCGCGGCTGTCAGTCTTTATTATTTCCTTAAAATATTGCGTTAACGCCAGCAATTTTTAACATGATAAAGATATATTTTCCTTCGATAATATATTCTTTCTTAATAACGACTTTAACTTTACGAAAAGATGTTAAACTTTCTATTTTTTATTATAAGAAGAAAGAATAGCTTCGAGTTCTTTAAGATGAAGAGTAAATTATTAAGCGGACTGATATTCTTGTTAATACGCTTCTTTATATTGTTGGGCGGTAATAAGTCGATAATTTACTGGATTAGACTGTAAGTTCTGAAGGAAATCTTTAAATTCTTTTTAGATAAAGACGTTATTATTTTTATTATAGATATTCTTCTTATAACGCTCTTATATTTCTATTAGATTCTTCTTAAGAAAAGTGATGATTTAATATATCTTTTACGCTTTACTATTAAAATAATATAATTTCACTCAGATAATATTTTTATAGACTTAAAGAAATGTTTTAAACTTCTTTAAAGATCTATTTTTATATTTCTTAAAGTTTTTAATCTTTAAATTATATTATAAACGTTTGTTATTTTCTATATATCTTCTTTTTACTGGCGACTTAATATTATAATGCTGAGATATAGATAAGAAATAAGTTATTAAGAATGTAGATCTTTTAATATCTTTATTATAAAATAAGGTCTGTACGCTTTCTCTAATCTATTATAATTCTTGAAGTATTTAAATAAGAAGTTATTCTTAAGCTAATTCAGTCTTTATTTCTATTAAATTAGATTGACAGGAAGTTGCAGACGTAATTCTAGCAGATAATCTTGAAAAGAAGGATTGAATTGTCGGACTTTTTAATTAATTAAAAGGAGGCATCATCATTCTTATAGATTTAACTATTATCTCTACAGATAATTATAAAATTAAAGAGATTAGAATATCAAGATAAGTTATATAATAAATAAATAGTGAGGATAGAGTAATGATGTTGAAGTGCTGACTTAATATTAATAAGGATATTAATTAGTTCTATGTAATAGAAACTAATCTCTAAAAGATCTCTTCAGAGATCTCTTCCCTTCTCTCTATATCTATTTAATATGATAGTTGAAGAGGGAAAAGTGAGGTAATTATAGCTAACTACCAATTATAATAGTAGTTAAGAGGAAATCTTCGGATGAAGAGAAGATATTAAGAAGCCGAAGATGCGAATGCATTAACTAATAAGTGATTCGTTAGCTGAGATCATAACATCTAAGTATAATATTTACTTAAATATTAAGAATTTATATATTATTCTTTATATTGATTTTCTATTTCTTTAATTTCAGTCCCGCTTTTATATTAAAATTCTTCTTTATATAACTGAAGTAAATTAATTTATACTTATTTAAATAGAATTTTAAGTTATATTTTCTTATTTAATTAATATATTTCTTATATATTTTAGTGAGTACTTAATAACTTCTTTCTATATTTTCATTATATATTAGAATATTAATATTATTAATAAATTCTATTGCGCTTATATAAAGTCTAATATTATCACATTTCTTTAATAAATTAATATTATAAAAGAGATATAGAATTTAAAATATTAATGAGTCTTGCGAAATTTCTATTATTATTAATGCTTTTAAAAGTATAAATTTATTAACTTTCACTTTTATATAATGATTAAAGAGAAAATCTATTACTTATTATATAAATAATCTTACAATTTTTCTCTTTCTCAGATTATAAGCTAACTATATATAAAAGATCTTATTAAATATCTTTATTATATTTAATAAGAAAAGACTTATCACTCTTTTATTTTCTCTTTTTTAAATTATATATATCTTCTTTATTATTATAGTAGATAACAGACGTTATAACTAAGATAACTTAATAGTCAGAAATAGCTTAATTAAGTTAAGTATGACTAAGTGATTATATTATTAATATTAATTTAAGTGAGAACGGAGAAATAGAAATAAGGAAAAGCGCGATCGCGTTAAGTTTTTACTTAAGCTTTAAAGCTGAATGCGACTGTATTTTAGCGCAAAAGTAAATCTTAATATAAGATATAGTACTGTTAGAGCATCTTCAAAGCTTTAGTATCTTATTAGATCTAGTATTACCGCAGCTTATATAGATAATGTAGAAACAGAATCGTAATAATTACTTATTATGAAAAAGATTCACGATTTATAAATAATCTTCTTAAGAGTAATCTGTTTTTATTATCTTCTATAATCATTATCTGATTATTTATATTAATCTAACACGCCAGCTACTCTTAAGACTTAATATATAATATAAATCCGTCAGCTTATCTGCACTATTATAATTAAAAGTACTTCAGAGCTTCTTTATACATCTTCATAATTTATTAGATCTGAGCTAATATCTCTTAATCTTTTTAAATATTATCTTCTTCTTCAAAATCATATTATCGCATTTTATATATTATTATCTCGTTATTAATAAGCTTATTTATTATTTTATTTATTTTTCAATACTTTATTTCTTTCTTATTAATATGATTTATTATAGAGAGAATATTTTAATAATATAAGTTCTGATTAAAATTAATTACAGAATTAAGATGTATCTTATTAATAATAGAATGAATCTTTTAGATTATAAAGAGATTTATTCGCAGTATAATTCTTTTATTAACTGTCTTAAGTATCTTAAAAGTCTTAATATATTAAGAGAATAATATGAATTTTCGTGTAAAGAGTAGAGAGTAAGTCTTTGAGAATAAATATAATTATATTTATTCTGATTTAAATAAATAATTCTTTATAATTCTATTAATTATTAAATCAGCTGCGATCTATAAATCTTTAATAATTATATCTCTTATCGCCTCTCTTTCTTAAATAAGTTACTTAGACATCTTAAATATTAATAAGATTAACTGTGTATTTAAACTAAATTTATAAATAATCTGAAATAACGTTTAATTAATAATAGATAAGTAACTGTTATTAAAATAGAATTTTATAGTAAATAGAAATTCTCTTTAATTAGTCTGAGTGATATTAATATAAAATCGGAGTGCTATCTTAAGCTCTTAATTTACTCACTCTAATTAATCATCTGCGGAAGAATGATATATTATTATATAGATTAGTTATATTTCAGTAAGCTTAAATATCTTTTTTCATAATTTAGTTATAAATTAAGTATTTTAATTAGTAGTAAGCGTATTAAACAATTTATAATCTCTTTTATAAATAATATTATCTTAAAAGCACTTAACTTATTTTATAATTAATTAAGTCTTTTTTCTCGTCTTAAAAGCAATTCTTTTAAATAGTTTATTTATTATAATAAGAATTATATTATGATTATTCTTAGAAGATAGATTAGTGATGAAATTTATAATAAGTAAGTAGAATGATCTTAAGAATATAGATAGTAATTATAAGAGCGGAGTAAAGTCTATTTAACGAGACTTATTTATTTCATAATAACTGTAATGACATATATATTAAAGACTATTTCTATTCATTTTTAGTTATTATATATTTATAAGAATCTCTCGTAATCTTATATAATTATTATAAAGCTGATTATCGTGCGCAGTTTATAATATAATAATTTAAAAGCTTTTAAGAATAATAATACGAAATTACTCTTCTCTATTAATTCAGATCAGATTCATATTATCTTTTTAATAAAGTAAGATATAAAAATGATTAGTTAAATATTATATTCTTAATAAGAGTAGAGATAGTTATTAAAACTAATTAAATAGCTTAGCAAATTTCTTCTTCATTTTCTAACGCAGACGGATAAGCTCTATATTCTTTAGATTAAGTAATATAATCTCTATAAAAATAAGATTCTCATTCTATAATTCTCGATTATTATGAAGTCTAATAGTAGTAAATTCTATTTATCTAATCCAGACTAATACTAGTCTATATAGATCTTCTTGTACGAAATTCAGATCTTAATTTAAACTCCTTTTCTCGTATATCCGTTTATCATTTCCTCTGATCTCATTCTTCCCTCATTCTTCTATTCTTATTCTCTCTATCCTCTTCCATTCTTATTCATAAGCCTTCCTCTATTAATCTAAATTAATTAAGTATCTTTGTACGGAGCACTAATTTAATAGCTGCTCTACATCTCTTTCTCTTTAAGAGAATCTTTCTTAGATCTATTATATAGAGGGGACTTAGAAGCTTCTTTCTTTTCATAATTTATTATAGATATTTTAGTAGTATATATTTCACTATCATATTATCTTAAGTGCATTTATATAAAGAACTCTTAATTTCTAGTATCTTTCTTTTATATAAAAAGTAATTGAAGTTAATCTTATTTATATAAAACTGCGTGAGTATAACGCTCTTATACTTCTTTAATTTTTAATATAATCTTATAATCTTTTTATATAGTTTTAGAAGAATTATTTTTAAATATCTTCTCTTCTTATAATCTTTTTATCTCTCTTTTCATCTATAGTTATAGAGAGAGAGAATTTCTTTATATATTTTTCTTAACTTTTAAATCTTTATACATTCTTTTAATTCTTTCTATAATAGATTTAATAAGAAGAACTCATCTAATTCTTCTTTATCTTAATTTATATGATTAAATTATTTAAGTTATTACATTATTAAATCGCTCGATATCGCGCGTGATCTTATTATATAGTCTCTATTTCCTACTATTTATTTTATAATGCGGGCGCATGTATTCTTAATATCTTTATTTACTTTAAATAATTAGATTTTAATTATTATCTTAGCTGTAAAAGTCTTAATATAAAGATTAAGAGATTAAATATAAGTTTCTATTTTTAAAGCTTCTATTGCGATTGTCTTATAAGCTTCTATAATTATATAGAAACACTTATTTTAAAGAGATTATAATTTCTTACTCACTCTCTTATAATATCTCTTAATCTCTTTTAATATATATTAAATACTGATCTCATATATAATAATCGATTATATAATAGTTTAATATATCTATCTTTCTATTTCTAGAGAGACGCTTTATATAGATTCTATAATTATATAGAGAGCGTTAATTAGATAAATAGATTTGATCTTAACTGCGCGGAAATGAGACTGCCATCTTAATATTATATTCAATTAAACATCTAAAATTCTTATATTATTCTTTAAATTAATCTTCTATCTCTTTAAATTCAATCTCGCTCTTATATTAAAATTCTTCTTTATATAACTAAAGTAAATTAATTCATACTTATTTAAATAGAATTTCAAGTCATATTTCTTTACTTATTTAATACAGTTTTAATGAGTTTTAGTTAAGACTTAATAATTCCGTTCCATACTCTTATTATATATTAGAATATTAATATCGTTCACGAACTTAGTTACACTTATACGGAGTCTAATATTATTACACTTCTCTAATAAATTAATGTTATAGAAGAGATATAGAATTGGAGATATTAATAAGTTCTGCGGAATCTTTATTGATATTAAAGCTTTTAGTAGTATGAATTTATTAATCTTTATCTTTATATAATAATTAGAGAGAAACTCTATCATTTAATATATAAGAGATTCTGAGACTCTTCTTTTTCTAAGATTATAAGTGAGCTATATATAAGAGACTCTATTAAACGCTTTTATTATATCTAAAGAAAGAAGACTTATCACTCTTTTACTTCTTTTATTTTAGATTATATATATCTTCTTTATAATCTATTATAGAGCAATCTTTATTACTCTTAAGAGATGTGCTCTATATTACAAATTTGAGAGAAGATTATATAATTTTATAATATACTTTATTTAATTAGATATTATCGCTTTTAAAATCTTTTTTAGAATATTTAGTAGAGTGATTAATTTATATGCGGACAGATTTAAGTAATCTTCTTTATTAAATTTTTTAATATTATTATACAGGCGGTTTTAAAATAAATTAATTAGATTTCTTAAGTAAGATAGATTTGAAATAATCTTTTAATTAGATTTATCTTTTCTTATATAAGAATTTAAATAATTCTATTCAATATTTTATTAAAATCTAAGATCTTATCCTTTCTTATATAATTAATCGCTCTTAGAATTTCTCTTTTCTTAATCATCTTATTTTATAAGATTCTTTAAAGATATGTATATCTCTTAATATCTAAGAGATTCACTTCTAAAAGAGAAGAGAAATATAAATCGCGTAGAAGTTTCACTTTACTTTCTATATCTTTAACTTTATATATTTTCTATTTAAGAGTGAGAAAAGATATTTAAGTAGTTTATTCTTATAATCTCTATCTTATTTATTATATAATCTTTCAAATCTCTTATAATTTTACGGCTGCGTCTCTTATTATATTTCTAAAGTCTTCCCATTTTACTTTTATTAAGACTTTTCCTTTTCTATTACATTATTATATAAAGTCTTATTATATAGAGAGTAAGAGATTTCTTATAAACTTTCTATATATCTTTCTTATATTTTTAATTATTTCTTGATATTTATTTATTTAGAAGCTTTAACTATATAAGAAGAGTTGTATTCATGATATTAAATCCTCTATAACTGCTTATATATATCTTATTAGTTTATATATAAAATGATTAATCTCTTCTCTTATTTAAAGTATATGATTTTTAAGGACTTTTGTATAATTAGAGAGACTTTTAATAAAGATTTCTTAATTTATCTTCTTTTACGCTCTGCGTTCTTTTATACACTCTTTCATATATTAATCTAATTATTCAAACTTTATATTAATTAGAAGGTGATCTGAGAGTTGTTTTCTTTTTAATTCTACTTAATATTATATAAGTTGGTTCTCTAACGCTATTATTATAAAGATAAGATTAATAATTATTTATTTATATAAATCTTCTCTTTAATAGTCTCTTATAACTATTTCTAAAGAGAGAATTAATCTTATCTCAGTCTCTTATATAATATCTAATAACGTGTTTGAGAGCTTATATTTATCAGAAAGCGCCAAGACTTAGTCTTAATACATAGATATAAGCTAACTGCAGAACTAAATCTCTGCAGATCAGCGATCTATTCTTATAATATAAGAGAGCCGTTATTATACATTTACTATACACGCTTTTAGCATATCTTTCGCATACTACTCGCATACTTATAAACTTCTATATCTCGAATTCCTATATACACGTGAAGAATGTTTATTATTCGTCTGATCTTAAGCAGCCTTCTTAACATTCAGATCGCTCTATTTAATAAATTGTTTGATAGAGATTCTTTAACACGATAATAAAGACGCGAAACGGAATTGATATAATTAATGAAGACGAAGAAAAACTAATTGATAATATAAACATCGATTTAGTAATAGATGAGTAGTCTGCGCCTTTTATTGATAATAATAATGAATAGAAGACTATTAAGTAGCGTTATAAGCGCTTGCGCGAGTAGATTTAAGAGAAGAGAATGCTCGAAGATATCACTGCAATAGAATCTGAACTCGCAGATAAAACATCTGCGAACTTTATAGAAATCGCAGAACTACTCATTTATTATAAATAAGTTGTTTTCTCTATCTATTCTTACACTTCTTTATTATGTCTGATTCGCATTACTAAATCTTTATATTATTCTGTAAAGAATCTTAAAGACGCAGTTGATTATAAGAATAATTAAAAGATTTATATACGTACGCTATCATTTATAAATGAGATGAATCTTATTAATTAAGCAGTAATTTATTTACAAAATAAAGCGCGCGAATTTTAAATTAATAATACGATTCTAATTATAATCTAAGATGAATATATAAAGTAATATTAAAGTCTGATCATTAATTCTGTTAATTATATGCAGTACGCATTAATTTAGCTTAAGATTATTGAGCAGTAATTTTAGTAATTAGTTCGAGATATTATAACTCTTATTAAGAGTTTTAAAAAAGATATTTTATTAATAATTAAGAAAGAGTATAAGATATGATAACTACTTGCTTATCTTATATTAAAGACCCGCCGAGAGATCTTAAAAGAGAATAGAACTATCATATCTTGTGAGTAGATTATAATCGCGACGCAGTAATAAGAAGAATTAATTTAAGAGTCGCTCTTAAAAGATAAAGATAAGTTTTATATTGATTTAATTAATACTGTATTAAATAAAAGCGCACGCGGAACGCATGTTTCTCGCGGGCGTTTTTAACGCGGATACGGATCTAATTATAATATAGGTTATCATTTCAGTCCGACTTTAATCAAAGTAGACTTAACGCCTGCTAACATGATCTGCTATAATTGTGAAAAGTCTGATTATCTCTCTCAGGATTATAAAGTGCTGAGAAAGATCAACTTCTTATTAATATTAATAAAAAAATAGACTCTGACATTATAATAACGTCTGTAATATTAAATATGAATTTTAAGAACGCAAAGCTGACATAATATATAATTATTAATATCGCATTATGAAATAAGTATGATATTCGCAGACTATTTATACTCTTAAATATAGATGCTTAAGAATACTTTTTATTATAGAAAGTGATTATTGAAGAAGATATTTAAGCGGACTTTATATTCGTGAGCGCAATAATCTTAAATAATCGATTTATTATGATATATAATTAATATATGATTAAAGCGAATATAATAAACTTAGTAGAAGTATTACAATTCTATTAAATAGACTTTATAATTACAGATATTCAAAGATATAGTATTATATTGAATTGATTCTAAATCTTTAATGTAGATTTAGATTATTACTTTAAGTAACGCGAATAATTTTATCGCAAAAATGAGAAGAGTTATGAAATAGATATTACAAAGATATTAAAGCTTAAGAGAGTTGATGTTCCGATTTATATAATATATATCATATCTGCGAGAATTATATTAGAGACATACGAAGACTTAGAGAGTATTATGCGAGACGTATGCGGAAACTCTGCGAATTTAATACAGTATTATTTTATAGATCTTCACTTTATAAAAGTGATTACTGTGTAATTATTAAAAGAGCTTAAAGATTATATTAATATATTCTTAAAAGAGAATACTACGAAATTATCTGATAATATATATATAAAACACGCTATTCTTATTAAGAAAGATAAGAAGATGTTATATAAATCTATTTACTTCTTATTTATAAATAAGTTATAAGTATTACGTAAGTATCTTAAGAGTAGTATAATAAAAGACTGAATAAGAAATTCGAAGTTATTTATAGAGACTTCAATTCTATTCATTTTTAAGAAGAATAATAGTCTGCGCTTATATGTGAATTACAGAAGTCTGAATTAAGTAACTATTTAAAATAGATATTCATTATTATTAATTTCTGAGATACTCGATTAATTAAGCGGCGTGAAGAGATTCACGTTAATAGATTTACATAACACTTATTATCGAATATATATTAAGTAAGAAGATGAGTGAAAAACTGTATTTCACACGCGATATAATTATTTTAAGTATATAATTATATCTTTTAGACTGATCAATATATTAATAACGTTTTAAGTCTATATTAATTAAGTATTAGTAGTAAATTCTATTTATCTAATTCAGATTAAAACTAATCTATATAGATCTTCTCGTACGAATATTTAAACGTCTATTAAATCAAATTTCCTATTTCTCACTTAATTTATTCTCCCTCTCTCTCTTCCTCTTCTCTTCTCTTCTCTCTCACTCTATAGAACTTCCTCCGTCGATCTAAATTAATTGAGCAGCTTCGTACGGAATATCATTCTAATAGCTGCTCTGCATCCTTTCTTTTCTGAGAGAATTATTCTCAAATCTATTATACGAAGAGAATTAATAAGTTTTATTCTTTTCGTAATTCATTAAGAACATTTTAGTAGAATGTATTCTACTATTATATCATCTTATATACACTCACATTAAGAGCTTTTAATTCCGAACATCTTTCTTTTATATAAAAACTGATTAAAGCTAATTTTGCTTATATAAAGCTGTGTGAGAAGTGTGCTCTTATATTTCTTGAGTTTTTAATATAATATTATTGAATTTTCGTTTAGTTCTAAAAGAATTATTCTTAAATACTTTCTCTTTTAATCGTTCTTTTATCTCTTTTTTCATTTTTGTTCGCAGACTGAGCGAATTTCTTCGTATATTTTTCTTAACTTTTAAGACTTCGTACATTTCTTTGATTTCTCTTATAATAAATCTGGCAGGGAAGTCTTATTATCTAATCTTATTATATTCTGATTTTTTAGATTGAATTGAGTGAGCCACTTAATTATATGATTTCTTGATATTGCGCGGATTATTATTGTACAATCTCTTCTATCTGTAATTTGTCTTACAATTCTAGCACATATATTATTAATTTCTTTGATAACTTTAAATACTTGAATTTTAACTGTAATCTTAGCTATTAAATTCTTTATATAAAGATTTAGAGGTTAAATATATATCTTTATTTTTAAGATCTTTGTTAAGATTGCTTTATATACTTCTATAATTGTATAGAGATATTTATTTTAAAGAGTTTATAATTTTCTACTTATTTCTTTACAATATTCTTTAATTCCTTTCAATATGTGTTAAATACTTGCTTCGTACGTAATAACTGAATATATAACTGTTTAATATACTTGTTTTCCTACTTTCAGAAAGATGTCTTAGATGAATTCTGTAATTATACAAAGAGTGTCAATCAGATGAACTGATTTTACTTTAATTTTTCGAAAATGAAATTATCATCTAAGTATGATATTTAATTAAATGTTAAGAATTTATATATTATTCTTTAAATTGATTTCTTATTTCTCGAGCTTTAATTCCGCCTTTATATTAAAATTTCTCTTTATATAACTGAAGTAAATCAGTTTATATTTATTTGAACAGAATTTCGAGTCATATTTTCTTATTCAGTTCGTACATTTCTTGTAAATTTCAGTAAGTACTTAATAGTTTCTCTCTATACTTTTACTATATATTAAGATATTAACATTATCTATAAATTCTATTGCGCTTATATAAAGTCTAATATTATCGCACTTTTCTAACAGATTAATATTATAAAAGAGGTATAAAATTGAGAATATCGATAAGTCTTATAAGATTTCTATTATAATTAGCGCTTCTGATAATATAAACTCGTTAATCTTTATCTTCGTACAGTAATCGAAGAGGAAATCTATTACTTATTATATAAGTAACTTTGAAATTTTTCTTTTTCTTAGATTATGAGTTAGTTATACGTGTGAGATCTTATTAAATGTCTTTATCACGTCTAATAAAAGAAGATTTATAACTCTTCTATTTTCTCTCCCTCAAATTATATATATCTTCTTCGTAA
>JAABUK010007624.1_pt1 | contig 15538 bp, 13 predicted proteins | sample 5559141 | NCBI WGS metagenome assembly JAABUK01 (sample SAMN10711869, study PRJNA513367) | rock metagenome | isolation source: Antarctica rocks | place: Antarctica: Victoria Land, Pudding Butte nord | collected 2016-01-03
CGCCGCGACACCATCCACTGTCCAGCCGAGGAAAACGGCGTCGCTCATCGGGGCGGCGTTGTAGGTCGCGACCGTTCCCGCGTCATAGACGATCAGCCCGCCCGGACTGACCGCGCCCGCACCCTGGGCGCTCGCTGCCACACGATACCGCACGCGCGGCAAGGGCGACGGAGTGGGCGCGGGGACGAAAGTCGGCGCGGGGGAGGGTGTCGGGGGAGGCGTGGCGGAAGGAACCGGGACGGGGGGAGGCGTGGCGGAAGGAGCCGGGACGGAAGGAGCCGTGGAGGGGCTCGGCGGCGACCCGACCGGGACGAAGAGCGCAGTGAGGTCGAGCCCGCCTGCGCGCATCGTCACATTCCTTTGTGGATGCGTATCGCCATCGGACCAGCGCGCGAAGACATAGGATACGCCGCCGAGGGTCTGCGGCGTGGGCGCGATGATCGTGCGGATGCCCCCGATGTCGATCCGCTGCGTGACGGTCGGCGCGGAAGCCTTACTCCCGTAGATCACCCCGAGTTCGGCGGGGGTAGTCGCCAGGGTCAGCGTGGCCTGCTGCGGATCGAGGCGGATCGTTTTGGTGGCCGTGGCACCGCCGCTATCGGTCGCGGTCAGCAACAGTTCGAGGTGCGTATCGTCGTCGTGATCGGACACGACGAACGTGCCGCGCGCGCCTGGCAGTGTGGCGGGGTGGGCATGACAGGCACTGTTCGGGCAGTGACGGGTGATCAGTTGCCAGGCCAGGGTCGGCGCGGGGCCGCCATCGGGATCTGTCGCCCCACCGCTATAGGCGATCGTGTCGCCGACGTGGTAGGTGCCGCCATCCTGGGGGGCGCTGATCGTCACGACCGGCGGGGCGTTCACGTCGCATCGGGCCTCGGCCCAATCGGCATGATCCGACGAGGGGCCGTCGCCCGCATCGGTGACCACGAGCCGCAACTCGGCCCGCCCGGCCAGATCGACGCGGACCGCTCGTGCGGGATCGGCCCCGGTCAGTACCCCGCTGTCGTAGAGCTTGGTCTCCCCGGACCAAACCTGGAAGACCACCGAGCCGACCGTATCGCCCACCTCGTCATCGAGCCCCACCCGGGCCGTGAAGGTGTCGCAGCCCGCTCCCAGCGTATACCGCACATTCGCCGGCGCGTGCATCCCCAGGCCCCTGGCGTAGGTGATGCCATCGAGCCGTAGAGGATTCCCATCGCCCGCCGCATTCTCGCCATTGCTGCGATCCAATTCGACCGGCCCGTATCCGTTGCTCGCGGTGGTCCATTTCTGGGCGCTCAGATACCCGGTCGTCGTCGCGGGCGGGGGCGGGGGCGTGCCATACCGCAACCGGTACAATGTCCCCGTCTCGATCGAGAGGTAGTAGAGATCGCCGTCCGGCCCCATCTCGATATCGACCGGGGCGCTGACGTTGGTGGCGAAATCGGCGACGCTGCCGGGGACGAGCCGCTGATCGGCATCGACGCGCAGGGTACTGAGGAAGTTTTGTGCGTAGTCGCCGTAGAAGTATGCCCCCCGATACTGCGCCGGGTAGCTGGTCCCGGTATAAAACGTGCCGCCGGTCGCCGCCGCGCTGCCATAATCGACGTGAAGCCACTTGATGAGCGGCGGTTGCACCGCGCCTGCGCCGCGCGCGTACAACGCCTGACATGTCGCTTTCGGCGCGTAGCCGGGTTGCCGATCGTCCCCCTCGTAGCAGGGCCAGCCGAGATTTGCGCCGCGCGTAGCGACGTTGATCTCCTCCCACGTCCCCCAGCCGACATCGCCGAGGTAGGGGATATCGGTGCCGGGACGGAGGTTGAAGCGGAAGGGGTTACGCAGCCCGAGCGCCCAGACCTTCGAGCGATTGTCACCCGGAGTCCCGTTCGCGAAGGGGTTATCGGCCCAGCCGGTGCCATCCTTGTTGATCCGCAGCACCTTCCCGGCCAGCACATCGAGGTTTTGCGCCCGCAGCGCGTCGTCATCGACCTGGTTGTAGTCGCCGCTATCGCCGATTGTGGCGAAGAGGGACTTGTCGGTGGCGAATTTGAGCGTGCCGACGCTGTGGGAATAGCCATCGGAGGGGAGGCAATCGGCACCGGGTACGTCGTTGCACGAGCCGCTCTGCGGCGTCACCTTCCCCACGAGCACCTGCTCGCTGGCGGGTTCTGCGGTATCGCCGCTGACGGTGAAGCGGGAGATATGCGCGGTCTTCCGCGCATTATCGTTGGCGGGGTCGGCGTCCTGTGCCTGCTCGTAGGTATAGATGAGGTATAGATAGGGACTGCCGGTGGCGAAATCTGGATCGAGGGCGAGGCCCAGGAGACCGCGATCGCTGTACTGATTCACCCGGTTGCGGATGTCCAATAGCGGGGTCGGCAGCAGCGCGCCATCTTTGTATACACGAACGACGCCCGGTTTCTCGGCGATCAGGATTCGCCCGTCGGGAACGAAGACGAACGCGGTCGTCTGATAGGCGGTGGCGGTGGCGACCGTCTCCTCATAGAAGCCGGGAGGCAGTGTGCTCGCCGCAGAGACCGCCGCTCCACCCCCGGACGAGCCGTTGAAGGCCGAGAGGGAAGCACCAAGGGCGGTGAGGAACACCAAGAACACGCGGAGGAATCGCACGCGGCGAGCGCGGGGGCGGCACATCGGGGCACTCCAGGTCTGCCGCTGGCGATCGCAGCCAGTCGGCAACAGAACCAGACGAAACAACCGACACAGCTGACGCTGGCCGGTTGCACTACTGGCTCCGCACAGACCAAAGTGCCCACATACAGGTCTGTGCTTCATCGCCGCCACTATACTGTCGTGCTGTGCTGAACGCGAGCGAGACGATGTGCAAACCACGAACAGACACTGTTCAGTGGCCGCCACACCACATCGGGACTTGCACCGAGTGGGGCATCGACACTTACAGATTGTCGCCCGAGACATGGACAAGGGGGACTCGCTCCCATGAGGATGGTAGGGGAATAGCAGCCGTCATGCAATGGTGGATTAACACCAGTGCCTTACCACTACCCTTGTTTTCGCCCGCATACCACCATCCTGTCAACGCCGATCGGCTGAGGGGGCGCTCAACTGACGCGCCGCCGCTGGCGGCGCGCATTCGCCAGCGCCTGCCATCTGCGCTATAGTGCCAGAGGGCACGGGGCAGACGGGACCGCGCGATGCCCCCCCGCTGATACGGAAGTGACGAGCGCGGCGCTGACGGGCGGGCGGCCAGACCGACCGACCGATGACAAGGAGAGACAGCATGGGACTGGTACTCGAACCACGCGCGGCGACGGAGGCGGAGCGGATCGCCGCGCTGCGGCTGATCGACACCGACATCCACAACGACTTGCCGAGTCTGAATGCATTGCGGCCCTTCCTGCCGCGCCAGTGGCACACCTGGCTCGACAATGGCGGGCCGGGCAACGCCTCGCGCTACTACGCCAACATGGGTTCCGGGCGGATGGACGACGCGATCCGCGAGGAAGATGGCCTCGCCGCTGGCGATCCTGGCTGGGTCGTGCAGCAGCTGATGACCAAGTACCGCATCGACATCGGCGTCCTCACCGGCTCCAACGCCGGCCTCAGCATCCAGCACGATTACCGCTTCCAGGCGGCGGTCGCCGGCGCCTACAACGAGTGGACGCTGGAGAAGTGGGTCCGCCCCTTCGATTGCTACAAGGGCTCGATCGCCTGCTCCGCGCAAGACCCGGTCGCGGCCGCGCAAGAGATCCGGCGACACGGCGATAACCCCGGCATGGTCCAGGTGCTGATCGCCAGCGCCGCGCGCCTCCCCTACGGCAACAAGTATTACTGGCCGATCTACGCCGCCGCCGTCGAGCACGGCCTGCCGGTGGCGATCCACGTCGGCGCGGAGGGGACCGGGCTCGCCAACGCCCCGACCGGCGTCGGCTACCCGAGCACCTACCTCGAATTCCACACCGACCACTCGCAGACGATGATGGGGCACTGCGTCAGCCTGCTCAGCGAGGGGGTCTTCGAGGAGTTCCCGACCCTCAAGTTCGCCTTCATCGAGGGCGGCACCGTGTGGGCACCCTACATCATGGGTCGCCTCGACCGGCAGTGGCAGGCCAATCACGCCGAGGTGCCGTACCTCAAGCGCCTGCCGAGCGAGTATCTGCTCGACCATTGCTACTTCAGCACGCAGCCGATCGAGGAGCCGGACAATCATCAGCACCTGCTCCAGATGTTGGCGATGATGCGCGCCGAGCGGACGGTCGTCTTCGCCAGCGACTACCCGCACTGGGACTTCGACAATCCGCTGATGGCCTTCAACTTCTTCCCGGCCGACCTCAAGCGGCGCATCTTCGTGGAAAACGCGCTGGCGCTGTACGGCCCGCGCCTACTGACCACGAACGCGGGGGCGTGATGACGGCCACCACGAGCGCCCAGGGGACCGGCACCGCCGCGCGCGCGGCGCGGCTACGCGCGATCGATGTGGATCTCCATCCGCAGATCACCGACTGGGGCAAGATCGCCCCTTACGCCCCCGCCGGGCAGCGCCACCGCATGACCCGCAGCAGCGGCCCGCCGATGGCGAAGCACGGTTTCAAGCAGGTGGGCGCGCCCTTCGGTGCCGCGCCGCGCCCCACCAACGCGGACGGCCAGCCCGGCCAGCCCGCCGCCGATCCGCGCTGGGTCCAGGAAGGCTACCTCGATGCGCGCGGCGTCGATCTGGCGATCCTCACCACCGACCTCACCAGCCTCGGGGTCCAGCCGAACATCGACGTGGCGGCGGCGGTCGCCACCGCGATCAACGACTGGACCCTCGCGGAGTGGATCCGCCCATCCGCGCGCTTCAAGGGCTCGATCCTCGTCGCGCAGCAGGACACCGCCGCGGCGGTCGCGGAGATCGACCGCCTCGGCGACGATCCGGGGATGGTCCAGGTGCTGATGAGCAGCGCGTCCGAGTCGCCGCTCGGGCGGCGCCAGTATCACCCGATCTACGCCGCCTGCGTGCGCCACGGCCTGCCACTGGCGCTGCACAGCGGCGGCGAGGGCGCGGGGATGTCCCCGCCATCGACCGCCGTGGGGCACCCCTCGACCCATTTCGAGTGGTACGGCTCCCTGCCCCAGGTCTACATGGCCCACATCATGAGCATGATCACCGAAGGGGTCTTCGAGAAGTACCCGACCCTGAAGGTCGTCCTCTACGAAGGGGGCATCGGCTGGCTCCCCCACATCATGTGGCGCTTCGATAAGAACTGGAAGGCGCAGCGCGCCGAGACGCCGTGGGTCAAGGAGCCGCCGAGCGCCTACATCCTGCGCCATTTCTACTCGACCACCTACCCGCTGGAGGCGCTGCCCGGCCCGGCTCTCGCGGCGCTCTGCGCGATGATCGAGGCGGAGCACACCCTGCTCTTCGCGGGCAATTTCCCGCACTGGGAGTTGGGCGATCCGTTCGCCATGCTCGATGAGTTGCCGCAGGAGTTGCGGCGGCGGGTGACGGTGGAGAATGCCCTCGCCCTCTACGGCGAGCGCCTGTTACAGCCCAATGTGGCGACCGGGTCGCACTAGAAAGGGTGGGGGGCGGAGGAGAACGATGGCACAGCATATCGTCGCGCAAGTGGGGGACATCCCGCCGGGCGGGCGCAAGATCGTCCGCGTGGCCGGGCGCGAGGTGGGGATCTTCAACCTCGAAGGCACCCTCTACGCGCTGAAGAATGTCTGCGCGCACCAGGGCGCGCGCGTCTGCCTCGGGAAGGTCGTGGGCACCACCCTCCCGTCCGACGTCTACGAGTTCAAGTTCGGCCTGGAGGGGCGCGTGCTGCGCTGCCCCTGGCACGAGTGGGAGTACGACATCGCGACCGGCGAAGCGCTCTTCGACCCGAAGGTGCGCGTCGTCACCTACCCGGTGGAGATCATCGATGGCGCGGTCGCGGTGACGATCCCGGAGCGTTGAGGCGGTGGAGTTCGTGATCTACTACGACACGGCGGGCGCGTTCGAGGTTCAGGCGCTCGCGCTCGCCCGCCGCCTCTTCGCCGTCTACGACGAGGCGATCGACTCCCTCGCCCTGCTGCCGACCGACGACGACGAGCTGGCCCTCTACTTGGACGGCCAGCTCGTCGCCTCGCAACGGCGCGATGGGGTGCCGCCCACCGTCGCGGCGGTCCGCGCGCTCATCGCCGGAAACTGAGCCCGCACAGTCACCGCACGGGTCCGCCAAAGAGAGCCGGAGCCACGATGGCCCCGGCTTTGCTCCTATTGCGACGATGGTGGGATCGCTGGAACCAACAGATTGTAGCCAGTGAAAAGAGGGGGAATCATGCGTGTATGTGTGACCGGGGCGGCGGGGAAGGCCGGGCGGGCGGTGGTGACGGACCTCCGTGCCAACGGCCACGAGGTCGTGGCGACCGATCTGGTGACGGCGAACGTGCCGACGGTGGGGCCGATCCTCCAGGCCGATCTGACGGAGTACGGGCAGGCGGTCGAGGTGCTACAGGGCGTCGATGCGGTCGTCCATCTGGCGAACATCCCCGCACCGGGGCGTTTCACCCCCGCCGTCACCCTCAACCGCAACCTGGCGATGAACGCCAACATCTTCCTGGCGGCGGCGCAAGCGGGGTTGCAACGGGTCGTCTGGGCCTCCAGCGAGACGACACTCGGCCTCTCGTTCGCCCCCGAGACCCCGCCGCGCTATGCCCCGGTCGACGAGGCGCACTACCCCTACCCAACATCGACCTACGCCCTCTCGAAGGTCGCCTCGGAAACGCTGGCGGAGCAGATCGCCGGGTGGTCGGGGATCCCGTTCGTCGCGCTGCGCTTCTCCAACATCATGGGGCCGGACGATTACCGCCGCTTCCCCGGCTTCCAGGGCGACGCGGCGCTGCGGCAGTGGAACCTCTGGGGCTACGTGCGCGATGCGGCGGCGGCCTGTCGGCTCGCGCTCGACGCGCCGCTGGTCGGGGCGCAGAGCTTCATCATCGCGGCGGCCGACACGGTGATGGATCGCCCTTCCGCCGACCTCCTGCGCGAAGTCTTCCCCGCCGTGCCGGTGCGCGGCGAGTTCGGCGAACACGATACCCTCCTCGCGATCGACCGCGCCCGGCAGGTGCTCGGCTTCGCGCCGCGCCACTCCTGGCGGGATCAGTTGCCGCTCAACGATTGACCCGGCGTGCGCCATCCCCGCCGCGACCGCCTGAGCGTGAGACATACACGCCCCACACCACCACGAGCGCCCGACATCTCAGGATGTCGGGCGCTCGGTACATCCCGGCAAGCGCACGACATCCCTCCCGGCTCGCTGGTCATACCAGATGCTTGACAGACCACCGAGGCACTCATACCATGCCGTCGTCTGGCAAGGCGGTCGCACAGCGGCGACGGTGAATGAGATGCGCGGCGCGACAATAGCGGCGTGTGGGAGAAGGGGCGATGGCAGAACGGGTCAAGCTGGCGATCGTCGGGTGTGGCGGGATGGGGCGGCGACACCTCACCGGGCTGGGCGAGTTGGCGCGCACCGAGCACAACAACATCGAACTCGTCGCGGTCTGCGACCTCAACCGGCGCAACGCCGAAGATCTGGCCGACGAGGCCAAGGAACTCCTCGGCACGCGACCGCGCGTCTTCGAGGATGCGGCGCAGATGGTCCGCGAGGTCGAGGGGTTGGAGGCCGCCGATTGCCCGGTCGATACCGCCGCGCACCACCGCGTCGCGACCGCGCTCCTCGATCTGGGGCTGCATACCCTCTGCGAAAAGCCGCTGGCGCTGACGATCCGCGCCGCCGATCGGGTGATCGCGGCGGCGCAGCGGGCGGGCAAGATCCTCTCGATCGCCGAGAACTTCCGGCGCGACCCGATCAATCGCCTCATCCGCGCCCTCCTCGATGACGGCGCGATCGGCGAGCGCCAATTCATCATGGAGACGAGCGTCGGCGGCCGCGACAATCTCTTCATCACCCCCTGGCGGCACATGAAGCTCGGCGGCGGGCTGACGATCGATGCCGGGGTCCATAATGCCGACATCCTCCAATACTATTTCGGCGACCCGGAGCGGGCCTACGGGCAGGTCCGCCTCTACGAGAAGCTGCGCTATCACCGCGATACGGGCGGGCCGGGCGGCTTCTACGAGAAGTGGGCCGAGACGATCCCGGACACGATCGCGCCGACCGGCGAGGACGCGATGTTCGGGCTGCTCAACTTCGCGAACGGTGCGATCGGGCAGTGGACCTTCCATCATGGCGGGCACGGCCAGCCGTTCGCACACCGGATGGTCTTCGGCACGCGCGGCTCGATCGCCGCACCCGGCGACCGCAACGGTCGCCCGATCCGCCTCGTCCTCGATGACGGCACCGACATCGCCGACGAGCGGATCCTAGACTATGCGCCGAGCTACCGCCTCTCGCCGGTCGCGGCGTCCCTCTTCGGCGGCGAGCGCCCCTGGACCTACGAGTTCAATTTCCCCGTCACCGACCGCAAGATCCTGGCGCTCGAATACCACGAGTTCGCCGAGTGCATCCGCAATGGCACCGAGCCGGAGGTGAACGGCGCGGTCGCAAAGCGCGCGATCGCCCTCGTCTACGCCCTCTTCGAGTCGGCGCAGGAGGGGCGCCCGGTGACGATCGCGGAAGTCGAGGCGGGCACGGTCGATGCCTACCAGCGCGAGATCGACGCGCACCTCGGCCTGCTGGGTGGCACCGCTACGAGTCGATGAGTGCATTGGTCGGCGGGCGGGGTTGGCCCGCCCGCCGACTGCTGCGAGGGAGCAAGCCGCCGTCGTGAAGATCACTCACATCACGCCGTATCTGGTCGAACGCTGCCTGATCGTACGTGTCCACACCGATGCCGGCCTCGTCGGCACCGGCGAGGCCGGGCTGTGGCCGTACCATCGGCTCGTCTACGAAGCGGTCAACGATCTCGCGGACTATTATGTCGGGCGCGATCCGGGGCTGATCGAGCATCATTTCCAGTCCGTCACGCGCGACACACACTTCAGCGGCGCGGTCCTCAGCGCGGCGCTCAGCGCGATCGACATCGCCCTCTGGGACATTCTCGGTAAGTCGGTCGGACGGTCGGTCGCGGCGCTGCTCGGCGGCAAGGTGCGTGACAAGGTGCGCGTCTTCGCCAATGCCTCCGGCGACACCCCCGCCGCCTTCGCGGCGAGCGCCCGCGCGGCGGTCGAGCGCGGCTACACCGCCCTGCGCGCGACCCCTTTCCTGCCCGGTTGGGAGGAGCGCCCCGGCAGTCGCACGATCGGCGAGGCGGTGGCGATCGTCGCGGCGATCCGCGAGGCGGTTGGCGACGAGATCGACCTCGGCCTGGAGATCCACCGCAATCTCGGCCCCGACGAGGCGATCGCGATGGCGCGCGAATTAGCCCCTTTTCGGCTGCAATACTACGAAGACCCGACCGCACCGGAGAGTCTCGAAGCATTGCGGTATGTCGCGCGGCACGTCGATCTGCCGATCGCGTTCGGCGAGCGCTGCCACACGCTTTTCCAATTCAAGGAATTGCTCGATACCGGCGCGGTGGCGCTGATCCGCCCCGATCTCTCGCTGGCGGGCGGCTTCACGCAGTGCAAGAAGATCGCGGCGCTGGCCGAGTCCGCGTTCATCGGCATCTTCCCGCACCTGATGGGCGGGCCGGTCAACCTCGCCGCCTTTGCCCAGTTCGGCGCGGCGATCCCGAATTACGCGCTGATGGAGAGCGGGCGGAGCGAACTGAACGCGATCGTGGACGCGCCGCTGGTGCCGGAGGGGGGCTACGTCACCGTCCCCGACCGCCCCGGCATCGGGGTCGAACTGCTGGAGGAGGAGTTGGCGCGCTTCCCCTACCGCCCGCACCGGATCGCGCCGTCCCTGCGCGCCGATGGCGGCGTGGCCCACTGAGCGCCAACCACCGGAATGCGACCGGCAGGGGCACGACAAATGATCCCGTACACGGGATCGGTGTGTCGCGCCCCGGTCGGGGAAGCGTTGCCCTACCAAACCCAGGCGGTCGCCCGGCGTCCTGGGGGAGACCCGATACAGCCGGGTAGGGTGCTCGGTCGCCCCGCTACACGCGGCTCGAGAACGCCAAGCGACCGCGAGCCGCGCAGCCGACTGGCAACGGGTGGCGCACGCGGACGACTGGTATAGCGAAGGAGTACAACGAACGTGAAGATCACCGCTGTACAGGCACACGCCGTCTGGGGCGGCGCGCGCAACTTCCTCTTCGTCACGGTGGACACCGATGAGGGGATCTCCGGGGTCGGCGAGACCGGCATCACCGGGCGCGAACTGGCGATCATGGGCGCGATCGAGCATCTGCGCCCGCTGCTGATCGGGCTCGACCCGCTGCGGACCGAGCACATCTCGCAGCTGCTCTATCGCGGCGGCTTCTTCCCGGCGCAGCGAATCATCGGCAGCGCCATCGCAGCGATCGACATCGCCCTCTGGGACATCAAGGGCAAGGCGCTCGGCGTGCCGGTCTACGATCTCCTCGGCGGCCTCGTCCGCGACAAGGTCGTCTGCTACCCGCACAACGGCGGCGACGGGATGACGACCGCATCGCTGGTCGAGTCGTGCCTGCGCTCGAAGGAAGAGGGCTGGAAGTTCGTCCGCTGGGGTCTGCCGCACGACGGCGACGTCTTGGAACCCCGTCGCGCGGTGCGGCAGGCGGTCGAGCAATTCCGGGCGGTGCGCGAGGCGGTCGGGGACGACATCGAGCTCTGCTTCGACGTCCACACCCGCCTCGATCTGCCGGACGCCGTCACCCTTTGCAACGAGGTCGCGCCCTTCCGCCCCTTCTTCATCGAGGATCCGCTGCGCTCGGAGAACCCGGACTCGTTCAAGACGCTGCGCCCGCGCACGACGGTGCCGCTCGCGGCGGGGGAGCACTTCAGCTCGAAGTATGAGTTCCGGCAATTGATCGAAGAGGAGTGGATCGACTACGCACGGATCGATCTGTGCATCTGCGGCGGCTTCACCGAGGCGCGCAAGATCACCGGCTGGTGCGAGACCCACTACATCGGCCTCGCGCTACACAACCCGCTCGGCCCGGTCTCCTCGATGGCCTGCCTCCACCTCAGCCTGGCGACGCCGCTCCTCGGGGTACAGGAGCAGCCACGCCGTCCCGGCACCGCGCTGACCGACGTTATTCTCGGGCAGCCGACCTGGGAGGATGGCTATCTGCTGGCGCCCACCGGCACCGGCCTCGGCATCGAGTTCGACCGCGAGGCGGCGAAGCGCTACCCCTATCGCGCCGCCGAGTTGCCGACACTCCGCCGTGCGGACGGCAGCTTCACCAACTGGTAACCCGCCATTCGAGGCGCTGGTGGGTCGGGGTGATCTGCCCCCCGGCTCACCGTCACACCCTTTCGCTCATCCGCCCTCTCATCACGCCCGGCGCGAACTGTGGTGTATAGTGTGTGCCAGCGTACCAGTGCCAGCGCCGTACACGATCGCGGCGTATGATGGGAGACGGGGGCCGGGAAATGCCAGCACATGCCGCACTCGAAGCATTCCTCTCCGCGCAACTCGAGCCGCTGCGCGGGCGCTTCCGCGAGGTCAACATCCGCCTCACCCCGCCGGAGGGGGTCGAGGTCGTGCCGGGCGAGGCGCTGCTCGATCCGGACACGCTCCGGGAGACGATCGCGCGCTTCGGCGAGCGGATCGGCACGAGCAGCCAGCGCATCGCCGGGGTCCACTGGCTCGGCCAGTTCGGCTATGCCGTTCTGCCGCCGATCGAGATGGCGATGACGCGCGCCGGGATCGGCCTCGATGCCGGGCTCGCCAACCTTGGCATCGTCCAGCCGAACGGGCAACCCGCCGACATCCTGATCCGCGATCGCAGCGGCACGGTCGTCCTGCCGGAGCGCTACACCGGCGATCTCCCGCTCGACGCGGTCGGGCGCACGGTCGCCTCGGCGGACGAGTTGCGCGCCTTCGTCCTGGACGGCCTCTTCGGACGAACCTTCCTGCCGCTCGTCGGGCGCATACACGCGCTGACCGGCGTCTCGCCGCAAGTCCTCTGGGGCCAGGTCGGCTACGAGGCCGACCTCTTCTACGGGCAGTTGCAGCGCGCCGCGCCCGATGAACTCTCCCCCGCCTGGTACGACGACCGCGAAGCCCTCTTCGCGCGCCGCTGGTGGAGCGTCACCCCCGGCCAGAATCCGCTCGATGGGCCGACCCGCACGGTGACCGTGCTCGACAAGACGAGCGGCGAGCCCGCGATCCGCGTCCTCCGTTCCAAGTGCTGCCTGATCTATCAGGTGCCGACCGGGAAGATGTGCGGCGCGTGCCCCCTCTCGGTCAAGAAGGAGCGCGTCACCGAGAAGCGGGCCACCGCACCGGAACGGCGCGCGGCGCACGCCTCGTAGCACCCACAATATCGACTGCTGGAGAGAGAGGTGGGATGGCATCGTACGAGTTGCTGCGCGAACTGATGGAATTGCCCGGCCCGACCGGCCAGGAACACCGCGTGATGGCCTGGCTGACGGCACGCTGGAGCGGGTGGGCCGAGCGCGTCTGGCAAACGAAGGTCGGCAATCTCCTGGCGCACGTCGGCGGGCAGGGGCCGAAGTTGCTGATCACCGGGCACACGGACGAGATCGGCTTCGTGGTGCGCGGCATCGACGAGCGCGGTTTCCTCTGGCTGGCGAGCGGGCAGGCGGGTGGGCAACCGCGCCTGCGCTTCCCGGTCGGCCACCCGGCCCTCGTCCTCGGGCGCGGCGAGCCGGTGGAAGGGGTCTTCGCCACGGCGACCGGCCACGTCGTCAGCGAGGCGCAGCGCGCGCGTGACCTCACCTTCTCCGAACTCTTCGTCGACATCGGCGTCTCCTCGCGGGAGGCAGCGCTCGCCAAGGGGCTGCACGTCGGGGCGGGGGTGATCTGGAACCCGCCGACCCGCCGGGTCGAGTCGCGGATCTATGGCAAGGCGATCGACGATCGCGTGGCGCTGGCGATCATGACCGAACTCCTCGAAGGGCTCGACCCGGCCACCCTGGCCTACGACCTCTACTTCGCCGCGACGGTGCAGGAGGAGATCGGGCTGGTCGGCGCGACCTCGTTGCGCGCCGATCTCGACGTCGATCTGGCGATCGCGATCGATAACGGCCCGGTCGGCGACATCCCGACCCTCAGCCCGCAGCAACTCCCGACCGAGCTCGGCGCGGGGCCGGTGCTGGTACACAAGGATCGCTACGTCCACTATCACTACGATCTCCTCTGGCGGATCGCCGATGAGGCGGCGCGGCAGGGGATCCCGATCCAGCACGCGGTCTGGGAGAACTTCGGCAGCGACGGCGCGGCCCTGCTCCAACAAGGGATCCCGACCGCGCTGATCGGCCTCTCCACACGCTACACCCATTCCGCGTTCGAGATGATGGACGAGCGCGATCTGGAAGCGGCGATCCAGCTGCTGCGCGCCTTCCTGACAACCCCACCTCGTTAGGGGCGGTTTGCAGACACGGACCGGGATTGAAATACCCATAAAGGGGCTGCGGCCACAAAGTACCCCTGAAGGGCAGTAGCTCCTCTCCGGGGGACACTGTCCCCTGCGGGGACTAGGGGGCTCCGGCGCAGGGTCAAACTTGCTGTGTAGCGCTGTCGAGGGGGCGCATCGCCGCCCCGCGCACAACGATTAGCCCGACGAGCGCGGCACCGTACGCCTCGGGCCTTCTTTTATCTGGGAAACAGCGGCGCTGATCAACGTGCGGCGCTGGGCCTCAATCGTTATTGTACTTCGTCGCGATCGGGCCGGGCGGGTCGCTGATCCGCCGGGTGCGCTTCGGGCGCGGCGCGGCGGGGGGCGGCGAGTCTGGTGCGTGATCCTCGACCGGGAGCCCCGCATGTCGCGCAAGCTCCTCGATCGCCTGCGTGATCGCCTGCCCCTGCGTCACATGTAACGCCGCCGCCAGTCGGACGATCTGGGCGATCGTCCGCACGGGGAGCCAGAAACTCGCCGTGCGTTTCTCCATCGACATCGTGTTCCCCTCCGTATCGCAGTCACTGGCGCGGTGGGACGCAACGGCGCGCCGATTCCGGCAGGCTGCCTACCCGGTCTCAGGCGGACCCGGCACGACTCCACGCTGAGCCGCGCCGCTGAGCTAGCGGGTGCCGCACGAGATTGACAAGGATGCCGAGCATTCTTTACACTCATCGTTACTTGATAAAATATAGCATTTTTATCAAGTATGAGCGGCGCGTCTGGGGAAAGGAAGGAGAACTCCTGACAACCGTAGCAAGCCGTTCGCGCGCGGCGATCACCCCCGCCTCGGCGCTCGCGCACGTCGCCACCCTCGGGCACTGGCCGCGCATCTACGCCCGAGCGCGCGGTACGGCGCGGCGCGCTGCTGCCGGCCAGCCGCACACCAGATAACCTACACCATAGCGCCCCATTCCGGGCGCGATCGTCACGCAACACGCGAGGAAGATTCACGATGAGCACGCTCGTTCAAGAAGTGTTGACCGCCAATGAAAACTACAGCGCCGACTTCGGGGCGAAGGGCGAATTGCCGATGCCGCCGGGTCGTCGCTTCGCGATCCTGACCTGCATGGACGCGCGCCTCGATCCGGCTAAGTTCGCCGGGCTGGCCGAGGGCGATGCCCACGTCATCCGCAATGCGGGGGGCCGCGCCAGCGACGACGCGATCCGCTCGCTGGTGATCTCCTACAAGCTCCTCGGCACGCAGCAGTGGTTCGTGATCCACCACACCAATTGCGGCATGGAGACCTTCGACAACGCCACGATGGCCGATCTCCTCGCGCAGAGCCTCAAGACCGCCTCGGTCGACGCGACCGGCTGGCACGATGGCGGCGCGGGTCCGGGCTCGGCGGTCGGCGCACAGATCGACTGGCTCACGATCAGCGATCTCGCCGCGAGCGTCGTGCAGGACGTGCAGAAGATTCGCAACCACCCGCTCGTCCCCAGCGATATCCCGATCTACGGCTACATCTACGACGTGCAGACCGGCCACTTGAACGAGGTGCCGGACGCGACCACGGCCGGCGCGACCGCCTGAGCCGCGCTACCACCACGTACCAATACACAGATAACGAGAGGGCGGGCCAGTATGGCCCGCCCTCTCGCCCATTGCCGCTGATCGTCCGCGAGCAGGAAGCGCCCTACCCCGCGACAGTATTGGCCCTGATGTAGTCCCAGTTGATGTCGTAGCCGAGGCCGGGCCGCGTCGGCAGGTGGACGTAGCCCGCGCTATCGAGCGCATCGAGCGAGCTGTTCAGGTACGGCAGGGTGGCACCGTAATCGACGCCGGGCGCGAGCAGGCCGTGCTCGTAATATTCGCTCGTGTCCTCGTGCGTGGCGGCGATGACGTGCAGATTGCCGATCCCGCTCATGTGGATCTCGCAGCGCACCCCGTAGGCCTCGCAGACGACCGCCGTCTTACGCGCCCCGGTGATCCCTCCGCGCAGCACGTCGATCCGGCTGAAGTCGGACGCCTTACGCTGGATCCACTCGGCGCGGGTGAAGACGTGCCCTTCGAGGATCTCCGGCGAGCAGATCGGGATGTCGAGCGCCGCGCAGAGCTTGATGTACGGCTCGATCCGCTGTTCCGGCATCGGGTGCTCGTACCAGTGGAAGTCGAGCTTTTCCAGCGCCCGCC
>JAABUK010007626.1_pt1 | contig 15537 bp, 25 predicted proteins | sample 5559141 | NCBI WGS metagenome assembly JAABUK01 (sample SAMN10711869, study PRJNA513367) | rock metagenome | isolation source: Antarctica rocks | place: Antarctica: Victoria Land, Pudding Butte nord | collected 2016-01-03
AGATCTGGCACATTGTACAACTTGCTGGAGGCCAGTCACTGTGTCAGGCTGTGTGTGCATGATTTTGCAATGATGCAATGCAACAGGGGGTCAATGACACCCCATTGCTGCCTTGACTACTTGTATGTATTCAGACTGCTTACAGCTGTTACAAGCTCACACATGCAATGAACACAAAGCGCATTGGGATATTGCATTCACCGTACACGCGTCACCTGTGCACTGTATTTACTTGTAGCTTGAGCCAATGAGTCTGTGAACTATATATGATAGGACCTTGCGGAACATTGCCAATGCCAATGCCAATGCCAATGCCAATGCCAATGCCAATGCCAATGCCAATGCCAATGCCAGTGCCAGTGCCAATGCCACTTGTGGGTCAGCTGATCACCTGACTGTGAGACTGCATCAGTTCTGACCTGCATCACCGACATGCAGAGGTGCCCTTGGCAGGTGCTGGAGCATAGTCTGGCCCAGTCTCTGGTTCAGATCAGTCAACCAATTAACCAGCCAACTAACCAACCCACCCACCCACCAACCAACCAATCAGTCAATCGATCAATTGGCAGATGACTAAGACACACCTCATGGAACATGCAGTGCACCTGCATTCATAGCTCACTTGTGCTGCATGCGTGCAGAGGAGAAACGCGACTTGTCTCGCATGTACCTAGCTCATCATGAGCTGGAAAGCCAACTGTATCATTATTACTATCATTATCATCATCAATATTACTATCATTTTTGTCATTATCTTTGTTATTATTATTATGCAGAGGCGCCAGCAGATGACGACCTAGAAGAGGATGATGAGGTGGAGGACGAAGAGGATGACTACGAAGAGGAGAAGCCTGCAGCCAAGAAGGCCAAGGGAGCAGCTGGCAAAGCAGCTGGCGGCAAGAAGGGCGGCCAGGCTGCCAAAGGTATCATCCTCATGTATTTCTTAATATCAGCACAAGTATGTATTTTTTTGGTTCATTTTGTCAAGTGGGTATTGAGTCAAATGTGTGTTTTCTTAAACTTGGCACAAGAGCACACTGGTGCAGCTCTGACCCCCTTTAGGGAGGCTGAGAACAGGCTGTTGGGGAGAGACAAGACTTGCCATGCTTGTATCTAGCTCATTGTGAGCTGGAAAGCGCAAACAGTATGATCACTGTTGTGTTTGTTGTTACTATTCGAGTTGCATCACTTACTATATTTACTATTATCGTTTCCCCTTCAGGGCATACTCTGCCTGCCTGCCCAGTGAGCTTGCAGTTTGGCATTAGCCAGTTGATGCATGCCTAGATTTGCAGGTTGCTGGTGCTGCATGCTTCACAGGCCTGCTTCAGCTAGACTGCTGAAAGTGTACCAGTCAGCAGTACAGACAATGCAGCATTGAGATGCTGCAGCATAGTGCACAGCGCATATCATGCTGCACTAGCTCTGTCTCTCCTAAGCAAAGGTCACAAGCGCTGCAGATGGCAGCGGTGCAGCAGCAGCAGAGCATGCACGCTCTGCAATGCATGGGCCCATATAGCGTTTTGGCTTTGTTCCTGCTCACAGCCTCTGCAATCTGGCTGCAGGCAAGAGTGCTGCCGGCAAGACAGCAGCAGCCGCCAAGGGAGGCAAGAACAGCGGAAAGGTATGAGCTTTGTGCATGCTTCTTCTTGTCTAGAACAGTGTTGAGTGCTGTTTTGGTCAGTCCTGATCAACTGATAGTGTAAAAAATGTCTCTCCACTGTAAGGTTGACAGTCTGGCAGTGTCTGGTGCAGTGCACTTTCCTAGATTGGTAACATTGTGCTGCTTGTAGACTTGTACTGCCAGTATTGCATGCTGGTAAGATTGTGTGTCACGAGTATTCCTTGGTTCACCTGTTCCGTGTAGCTTGTTGTGTTGCGTTCAACAACAGGTGGAGTGAGCAAAGCAGAGGTGCACATGTGATGCGAGTCCAAAGAGTGCTTAAGACATGCTCTTGGGGTGTTCCAGCGTGTACAGGCTGGAGAACCATTTTGTTTGATGTGTTTTTTGTGATGTAGGCTGCCAAGAGCTCTCCAGCAAAGAAGGAGACAGCAAAGAAAGAGACAACGAAGAAAGAGACAGGAAAGAAAGAGACAGGAAAGGGGAAGTCTGCTGCAGGCAAGACTGCTGCAGCTGCAAAGGGAGGCAAGAGGAAGGCTAAGGCTTAAATACAGGCGCTGATTGCACAAGTTTCCTGCCTAGTTGCAAATTCATTCGCACAAGGAGGATTTAAAACGTGACACAGACGCAGACATGGATGCATGCGAGGTGTCCAGTAAAAGCTAACGAGATGTATCTATGCAGCTCTATAGCTATAACCTGTTTGGTCAATATAAGCAAAATAGATATGTCAAAGTCAGCAGAACTTATTTAATACAGCATGCATCAAGCCGCAAGGTATGAAATGGAGTACTGGAATGGATTATTGAAAAGGGGCATTCGGCACAATGGGCCCAGACGAACCCTGGACACTGAAAGCTGTCATGTGATTACATCATGACTTGATGAGACTACGGCAGTGCTTATCACTGTCGGACTGCATCCTTGTTTGTTTGCTAGGGCTCAACACTAAGACCTCACGGTTGTTGGGCATGTACATGTGCAGTAGATCCCTATGATACAGCCGGGTCACTGCTAGGGCCGCTATCGGGTCCATCTGTCTTCGGATTTGACTGGTCCGCATCCCGGCCCATAATGCCGCCACCACCAACTCCACCACCAAGGGCTGAGCTGTCAAAGCTCTGCAGACACACAACTAGTCAACAGTTTGGAAGAAGCCCCAGTGTGACAAAATTTATTGGTCCTGTGACTGCTTGACAACAAAGTTATGCAACAAAGTTGACCGTTCGAACTAGCATAGGCACGCAGGGGAGGCAACAAAATGTAAATTACAAATCATCACTGGTATTACAAACAGTGAAAGTGCTGTTCCAATGTTGTTGTATGCTGCCAATGGTGATGACATACTTTGCCTGCTGCTCCCTCATTGCCAATTCCTCCACCCCCTAGTCCTCCCACTCCACCTTTGCCCAGGGAATTACCTTGCTGCTTCCCACCCTCTGCAACAGGAAGCCATTTTTCAGGTTTTTAAAAAGCATTCTCGCTTCAGGGCGTGGCCACAATGCAAGCATGCTCATGCACCACTAGGGCTATTGGAGTGTGCTGTGCATAGCAAACACTGCTGTTCCGGTCACCAACAAATGCACGTGACACCCATTGGTGTAACGAAATCAATATCAATCCTGTGGTTGTTGGGGTACCAAGCAAAACACGAAGCAGAAGACTTTCCTTGCATGCAAAGGCATGTTGACGTGTCAGTTGGCGACACACATACGAGCTCAATTCAATCAGAACAAACCTGGAGTATTAAGCTTGGTCTTCTCGACCGAACCTCCAGTTTGAAAGGCTCCTGTGACTTCATTGCCGCCCTGGCTGCTTGCCATACCTTTTGGTCCTCCACTCGCCATGCTAACAGGTGATCACTTCTCACGATCGTATGTTGTAACTGTTTCACGCTGCGACTGTACACAATCACAATTTGTTGTTTTGCTCAAGATCGTCAGTACTCCCTGATCGTCGCCAAGCCTGCGCACTGTATTTGTATGCATACACGATGCATTTTCGACATTCGGGAATCAAAATGCTGCCAATTTGTCATGTTGCGTGCAGTACAAGTTGCGCCATGGCTTTGCAACCATCTCTACCACACTTACCAAGCACTTTGCACGTAGTCCGAAACTTGCGAACATTTCATCAATTTCCTGTACCTTACGATGTCATATGGATTGGTCAACAATTAAGTCTGCGCGAGTGCCATGCCAGATTTCTGCTGTTGGTATAAAATGTTTGCACAGCACATCAACTGCTTCTACTAGTGTACATTGAGCTAAGAGGGAAACAACTAAAGCAATTTCATGCTCCCCGCATATGTATGCTGTTGGCGCATATCGCATTGGGCCCCATGCAGCATCTGACGGAAACCCCTAGAAAGCTGCCAGCTGACGAACTTTGCTGCTCACATCAGTGTTAATGACAGTCAGCCTTGTAGTAGTCCTGACGGGGGTGGACTTTACGGCGCCCACACATTGTCCCAATTACTTCTGCCAGCAGGCTGGGGTGTAGGCCTATGGGTAGGGGCCCCAGGTAGACCGGGCAGGGGGTTGGTACGGGGCTGGCCGGGGGGTGCCCCAGGCTTTTGACCGTTTGGCTGCACCTGAGCCTCTTTTGCCTTTGTCCTGATACCCAGCATGCGGAAGATAAATCTAGCCAGCTCACCATACAAAGACCCAGCTCTGCATGCAAACACATTGTATTGAGCAGGACAGCAGAAATGGCCAGAATATGAAATGAGGAATTACGCATTGCAGTAGCAAGCAAAACATCACATGGCAAGCACCTGGCATCAATGGGCATGACAATTGTCAGCATTGTAGACACTATGTATGCATACACACAGAGGGACAGACAGGCTGCAATTGAGTAGCTGGCTATGATGACTGCAATCTCAACAGGCAAAACAAGCAATTGTGCATAACCACCACACACTCTGACTGGAAAACCTTTACTTGCACGTGATGCACTGTGCACTTTGCAGCTGATGAAAATCACTCCAGAAAGGTGATTTATTTGTAATAAACAAATCAGAACGAAGGTAACATACCTGTCAAGCAGCTGCAAGAGCGCAGAGACAAAGAAGTGTACGGCATGCGCATTCTCATCTACCAAGAAGGACAGGCGTCCAAAGAAATGCATGATGCCCCCGACCACGTGGAGCATGTGCTGCCACGCTGAGGGCGGCTGAGGGGGAGGGCCGTTGGGGTCATTGGGGTCATAAGGCCCTGCATACCAATGATCGACTGATTCCAGTAGACACTCCTGGCAAGCTGTAGCATTTCTATGCATATCATGCAGAGCCATCTGACAAACTGGCTCTGCACAAACAACAGAACAACTGAGTCTCACAGCTTCAATAAAGGAAAGGCAAATTTTGCAGTCAGTGCCCCTCCAAACGATAAACTGATTGCCAAGTGTAAGATTCTAAGCTGGAGATGACAAGACAGGGTTGGCGTCATTGCCAGCGGGCGGGATGCACCTTGCAGAATTTACAAAGGTGCCAGCATGGATTGCAATTGATTGCAATTCATCCAAAGTAGACATCAATGCATGCCAGGTGCTTGTGCATGCACAAGGGCAGCTGACAATAGCATGAACAGCCTGTTAAAAATGCACTGCAGATATGCCCCATGCAGAGGAACCACAGTCTCTGCACACAGCTGCAGCTGATAAGAACAGGCTGAAGAACAGAACATACCAGGAGGACCCATTTGACCCATTTGACCCATTCCTCCCATCCCCATGCCCATGCCCATCCCCCCTCCCATGCCTCCGCCGTATCTTGACGCATACGGCGTCATAGCACCTGCCCCATACTGGCCACCGTAACTACTGCCATAGGCTCCACCGTAACTGCTGCCATACATGGAACTACCCCCTGGCCTGCCATACATTGAACTGCCGCCATACATGCTGCTGCTGCTGCCATATGGACTTGACCCATACATACTGCTGCTACCATAACCAGTGTTGGCATAAGCGCTGCCATACCCACTGTTGCCATAGCCAGTACTGCCGTAAGTACTGCCATAGCCGCCACTGCCATATGTGCTACCATACCCAGAGGCCCCTACAGAAAGGCATTCATCACATCACACTGTACACAAACGGCCAGTAGACAAGTCACTCTCACTGTGTTCAAGAACTTCACATGACTGCCTCACATCAGGACATCAGCAAACAATAGTGCTCATGTTTTGTAGACCTTGCCGCAGACGCGGTTCCATAGGAAGGACAGTTGGCTTCTGTGTTGTACCCGCAATAGGACACAAGCCTATCAAGGCTTACCGACAGTGGAAGCTGGGCTATTGTATGTGGTGCCAGTGCCCTCCCACGGCCTGCTTGCAGCAGTTCTGGTTACTGCTGTTGATGCTGCTGCAGCGGCTTGACCTGAACATTGCAACATAAATAATTTTTAAAGTTATGCATGATTTGCCAGTGCAGCTCACTTGCACAGGTGCACAGCCGCATGCCTTGAACTGCATGTATGATTTGCTGATTCGAGTAGGCTGTGCAACAAAGCATGCAAGGTATACAGTGGAATCACATATACTATACAGTGGTATCTTGCTTACCAGGTGGCAGCTCCCATGGTTTGGGTCCAGCTGTGGCTGCGCCAAGGGCTGAGGTGGTGCTTGTGCTTGCTGCGCTAGCCCCAGCCCGCTCCCAGGGCTTGGGAGGCCGTGCTGTAAGGCACAGGTATTAATTAGCGCTGCAGAGGATTCACTGGCAAAACCTGTGTGTTGTCGCCTGTGCAAATCAGAGTAGGCAATCGTGGCTTACCTGACATTGAGGAGGGTCAGCGGAGCAGTAGCAAACTTCAGAACATACTACAGCGACTCAAAGCTCCGCAACGGCAGGGCTTTACAAGTCTATGCAAAAATACAAGAGGCTCAAGCCCTTCCTACTGACAGAGACTTTCTTCAAGCCAATGCGCGCACTCGTGACGCACGTTGGTGTGATGCCCACGCAGCTGTGATCTTTCCGCCTTAGGCCCGCACCACACTCGCTAAGCTGTGCTGTCATGACACACTGCTTTTCACGTGAGCACAGCAGGCGGAATTTACGGTAGGTCAGCATTCGCCGACGGCGTAGACAGACGAACAAGTCAAGGTTGTGAAAGCGTTAACAAAAGTTTTCGCGTCAACAAAGTTTCCGCGGCAGCAAAGCATCCGCTGTTCAGCTCGGGTATTTCACAAACAATCAATTATGACTCGCAATCAGACTGACCTGCTACAGTTGGGGATCTGCTTACTCGTGCTTGTGGTTGGTTGTACGTGGACCTGGTACATGACGTTCGTGCCGGACATTGAGTGATATGGCTTGACAGAGCTTCTGCAACAGACGTTCCGGAAGACAAGCTGGCAATCTGCAGTAGCATTTTCTTTTCGTTATCACGGTCACCTCTAAAAGTGGATTAGACAGGCATGCATGGAGAGGCATCTGTCTGCGACCCGTTTGACATTCCAGACGCTGATAGGCAGATGCCAGCAACAGACAGTGTTGGAGCTGCATCCTCCCCTTCCACTCCAGGCCTTGATGTGACTGGAGCTTCTATCAGTTCAGCTACAGGAGAAGATGGTAAGATACATTTATGGCCATGATGCATCTGCATGCCGGCATTTACGTTTGGACATGCCAGGATCTGTGTCTCGTGTTACATGTTATATGTTACACATGCAAAATCCACCCTTTTAACAACATGGGCAATTGTTACTTGCATCGGCATGTCAGCTGAAAGTATTATTGCCCTTTGCCTGCTAGCGTAGCTTTTCAAAACTTATGCAAAAGACGGTCTTGTCTCTGAGGTGCCTGGGACAATCATGCATGCGTCAGCAATGTCCTAACAGCCTTGCACATGGCAAGATGGACCACAAACACAGACCATGATGTAAAGTTCACAAGCACCTGCACGGCATTAGGCTGATTACTGTCCATTTCTGATTCAGGGAACAGAGATCGTGATGCCCCCAGCATTGTCCTACCTCATCAGGATGCTAGCTACATCAGTCACATTGCTTTGGACATTGGTGGATCTCTCATCAAGCTGGTCTACTTCTCATCTGAGAAGCCAGGATCTGATGAGAAACCTACCAGGTCCAGCAGCAGCGGCAGTAGCAGCAGCCATACTGGAGGTAAAGTCATGACACTGATGCTGAGATAACACTGATGCTACCATCTCCATCATAATTGTTGGAAGGGGAAACCCTAAACCTGGCATGCTTGACCTTCCCTGCTGAGTTTGCACATTCGCAATGAATCTCACCTCATGACATTGATGATCACATGCTCATCAGATTGCAAGTGCAAAGGAGTGTATACCTTCAGTACTAGAACCACTGTTACACAGCAAAAGCTGGTCATGCCAGTATACCAACAATAATCAAAGAATCCTCAACATCCAGCGCACATCACAAAGCTTGTGCATTCAGGTGCTTCACAATGACAGCTGTATCTCCCCATGTTTCAAAACAGACAGGCTGAGGCAAAGAACTCTTTTCAATCTCAAAGCGTCTATTTTGTTTCAGACATGTCATCCCCACACTGGAAATCTAAACTCAGAAATGTCTGGTGACAGTGAAAACCCGTTTCTACATGGTGGAGCTGTTTCAAGTGTGTACACATGCCGCAGGCAACCTACACTTTGTCAAGTTTGAGACGTCCAAGATTGGACAGTGCCTGGATTTCATCAAGTCAAAGAACCTGCACCACTGCCCAGACAATGGGCAGGGCAAGAAGCCTCAGATGAGGGTGCAAGCAACTGGTGGCGGAGCTTTCAAGTATGCTGACATGTTCCAGGTGACCACCTCTCTCGACCAGCTTTGCATTCCCGAGCCCCCCGCCTTCATCACACATTCTGTTGGCATCATGTATGCTACATGAGTAGAGTGGCCCTGGTCTGACTTTGGTAGACACGAGTAGCCTGACCCTGGTCTGGTGAGCAGACTGGTATATGTCCAACTTGAAAATAATCAAGAAATGGACTGGCGTGTAGAAGAGAAAACAAAAGACTACACCATTCGGCATCAATTTGATGAGAAGCCAAGTACTGTACGGGCTGCACAGTAAGTTGGTGTGTATACATGCAGGAGAAGCTTGGACTGATCTTGGAGTCCTGCACGTCCCGCATGTACCTAGCTCATCATGAGCTGCAAAGCATTTTTATTATTTGTTGTTACATGCAGGAGAAGCTTGGACTGATCTTGGAGAAGGAGGATGAGATGGAGTGCCTGGTGGGCGGCTGCAACTTTCTGCTCAAGGCCATCAGGCATGAAGCCTTCACATACGAGAACGGCGCTCTCAACTTTGTCACCAACACAGGCAAGTGTTTGTCTCATGACGGGTTAGTTCTGCTGTTGCCCATAGCAGCACATCTGCATGCACTGCAGATTGGCATGCGCTGTCGGCTGAGCCTGTCTTTAGGTTGTAGCTGTGGTGATGATTATCACTGTTACTGTTACTACTGTTAGTTTTACTATATTGTTTGCACTGCCAGTCTACACTGACTGCAGATGCACCAATCCTGGCTGGTGGCCCTACCAATAGCAGATGCTTCAATTGCAGCAAGGCTACTCTCCACAAAACAGTCAGAACGCAGGTCATGTGTGGCACATACCAAGAGCCCTCTCAAACTCCATGTCATCAACTTGAGTTGCATCTGTCAGTGATTCAGTCAGTCAGTCAAGGATGTCAGAGTTGTTGGAGTTAGTTGAGCCGTGGCCACTAAGCTGCACCATCTTTCATCGAGAACATAGATCAAGGATGACACAGACAAACGCAATCAGCGTCAACCTTTGACAAGACCATCTGCAGGTGGCTTGCATTGCTACACCTGCATGTATGCTTACTGCATGCTGAACTCATCAGGCAGGACACTTCTGATATGCTGCCTTTTGCTTGTGCAGCTGACAGCGACCTGTACCCCTACCTGCTGGTCAACATCGGGTCAGGGGTGTCCCTATTGAAGGTAGAGGGCGATGGTCAGTATGAGAGGGTGAGTGGGAGCAGCTTGCGGGGAGGTACCTTTTGGGGCCTTTGCAGGCTGCTCACCCGCTGTAAGAGTTTTGATGAGATGCTAGAGCTTAGTATGCGCGGCGACAACAGCAAGGTATGCATCTGACTGCATGCAACAGCAGCAGCACTAACATGATGAGATGCTCAAGCTCAGTATGCGTGGCAACAACAGCAAGGTATGCATCTGATTGCGTGCAAAAGCAGCAGCAACAACATCACTTTGCAAGCAACAACACTTTCTGTGCAACAAGTCCGCCAGCTGTTGCTGTCGCCCAGGTGACTGCATCAGTTCATGCAGATCTGGAACCATGACGTCTAAACCTCCACATTGCCAATCTTTTACCCCCACAACCCCAAGCTTCTTATATTGCTTGGGTCAATGCGTTGAACCAAGTTGGATTGCGTTTGGCTTTGAGTCAAGCAGCTCAAACTGAGACTGTGGAAGAAATGCTGTTTTTCAAGGCATCAGTTGAATGACGGTAATAATTGTGCCTTGACCAACTGGGGATTTTGGCCTCAGTCTGTTTGTATGGCTGTATTTGCTTCTGACACTATCAGCCAGTTCCTGCAAGCAAACAGGCATGCTTGCCCTTTGGCATATAGGGCACCTGCACCACTGGCATAGAAGGCACCTGTACATAGTTGCCTTTCGGCATCAAAGGCACCTGCATGTAGTTGCCTTTTGGAGCTAGAGGCACCTACCATCGTGTTTGCCAAAAATGCTTTTGCATGCCCTCCAGGTATCAAAACAGGAACTCATACAGGGAGGTCTTTAGGGGTGTTTCTACATCACTGTTGGGGAAGAACTGTGTTTAATGACTGAGACAATGAGTGGCACTGCAGGTTGACATGCTGGTGGGTGACATCTACGGGGACCGAGACTACTCCAACATTGGTCTGTCAGCCACAACCATTGCCAGCAGCTTTGGCAAGGTGGTTTCGGAGGGCAAAGACTTGGAGGATTTTGATCCTGCAGACATTGCCTTGGCACTGTGCAGGTGACCGCAACAGACATATACTCACGTACGCACGCACGCATGCACACACGCACGCACGCATGCACACCTTGCCCTTGCAGTGTGAGTTGGTCTACAACAGACACATAGACACATTGCCCTGGCGCAGTGCAGGTGGTCGTAACAGACATTTAGACACTATCTGGCTCCTTGCTGTGCATGAGACTGCAAAAGATGCATATGGCCCTTGCCCTGTGCATGTGAATGCAACCGACACACACATACCCATGCCACCTGTCAAGACGTACTGCTGGAATCTTTGGTGAACCGTGTCAGAGGCACCATCACCAAAAGCTCTGATCACACTGATCCATCCATGCCAAATATGATGTCTTCCATATGCATGCTGCCCATGTTCCTCGTCGCGAGCTGAGCCTGCAGTCTGTCTTTTGGGCAGTACACTAGCAATCTGCTATGGTGTGCTGTACCTTCATTCATTTCATCATTTTCAGCGGAATCTGAAATTGTTCAGGATGGTGTCCTACAACATCGGTCACTTGGCTTACCTGAACGCCAAGAGGTATGGGCTGCCTAGGGTTTTGTTTGGGGGGTTCTTCATCAGGGGGCACCCCTACACCATGGAGACCATCTCCTTTGCCATCAAGTTCTGGTCCAAGGTAAGCTTCAGAGACCCCAAAGTCAATGTTTTGCGCGCGTTTGTGTGTAATGATAATCATAGATGATAATACCAATAACAAATTTGCTTTCCAGCTCATGATGCGCTTGTGTGTAAGGTCATGCGGTCCCATGTTCAGCTTGCAACTAGATAGCACACTTACAGACAGACATGCAAATGCACACACAGACATGCTGAGAAAGACGTTTGCCTAGTGACAGACATACAGACAAATAGAGAGTTTTGTACTGTGCAACATCACAGTACTGAAGGTGGCCTGTGGTGTACTGCTGCTTCTTCCTCCTGATCCTCTTCCTCCTCTTCTACATCTTGTTTGTCATTTTGTGGACAGAGAGGCATCCAATGCACTCCCTGGCTGCACCTTCAAGAGAATGCAAAAGAAGAAGAAGAAGATGGTGATGTCTTCTTTGGCATTTTCTTGTTTCAGCACCCTCAGCAGGCGATGTCTGTCTGTGGGTACACACAGGGCGAGATGGCAGCCCTGTTCTTGAGGCATGAGGGGTTCCTGGGGGCCATGGGGGCCTTCCTCAAGGTCCACCCCATGACCTCCTCCAGCTTCCACACATCTTCCACCAAAGAACCCCGTAAGGTGCGTCACTGACTCATCAAAGTAAGCTAAAACATCTCCCCAGTGCAGAAACATGCTTTTACCATCTCCAGCGTTTTTGTGTTTAGACTTATTCCACTGTAGAATGGACGTCTGAATTGCACTAGACGTTATGGGGTTGACAAGAGCCCTTGCTCTGCACCTGGCTCCACACTAGCATTGGTTGAACAAAATCAGAGACATGCACGGACCTTTCTTGATGTCCTTAGCACAACACAACTACAATACTTACCTTGTGACACAGCTGATGCTGCTGGCTAGAATTTTTTTGCGCAGCCAGGGGCGCTGTGGCAAAGCTGATCAGCACTCGCGTGTGGCTGCCATGTGTGATGGCATATCTCATTTATGACATGCAGTACCTGCCAAGTCGCCAGGCCACTTCTGCCTTTGCCTCCTTTCTTTGGTCACATGCAGCAGCCAGCTTTCTTCGTAGAGCCATCACAGGCAGAATGTTGCACTCAGCGCGCTCCTCACACACACTATACCCTAAACAACACCAGCAGCACCCACAGCAGTATTGCTAGTAACAATCGCATTGTCATGAAAATAGCAACCAACAACAACGATAAATGTTAATGCTCATACTCAACTCAATACTCATACTGATAATGATAGTAACAGCGACAGTAACAACAACCAAAACAGTAACCTTATTGAAAGAGGTATTTAATGTCAACAGCAGTAATGATGATAACATTGTTAATGATCCAAAAGGTATGCAGGTGCGTGCCAGGTTTGTGGAGCGCTTCTCGATGGGGGCCCCCTTCTCAGCTGGGGAGGTGCAGGGGCCGCCCTTCGCAGATGTCTCCCACAAGGTGGACTGGGTGGAGAAGTTTGTGCGTGTGGGCACTGCAGCAACAGAAGCAGCACGCTCACAAGAAGACCAGTAAGCTTCCGCTGTCAAGCTGGCCTTGTGACTCACCCTATCAGATCTGGTGTGCGTGATTTGCTGGTACATCTCCGCAATGTAGAAACGCGTTCTTGCTGTCCCTAGACGTTTCTGAGTTTTAGGATTTCAGTGTAGGGATGTTGTTTTCGAGTGAAAGTAGACGTTTTGGGAATGGAAAGAGCTGTGGAGGCCTTGTGATGAAGGGCTGACAGGCTAGATTGAGGTCTCTGCAATGCTGCGTGGACTGCAATTTTAGGACACGAACTGCAACATGCCTCGCACAAAGCATGGGTATTTCACCTGAAGGCAAGCTTTCAACAGAGACATCTGGCAGACTGGTCTCATGGACTGTGGCTTGCACGCCACCAGGCTTCACTGGTACTCACACAACCCTGAGCATGTGCCACACATATGCCAGAGCTCTCAACAAGTCACAAACCTCAGAATCAATTTATGGGAGTATTTTGCAAACTTCAGAAATAAGCCAGCTTTTGTTTCTGTCAGTTGTGATGCAGCATTAGGCAACATTCAAAGTAGCAGGCCACTGGATGTGTGGTCACAGAAGATCTCACAAAAAGCAAGTCATTTGGTGCTGCACTGCAGGGCACAGCAGAGCAGCATGCCGGATTCCATGAGCAGAGGCAACAGCCTGACCACCAACGACATGGGAGACATGCTGCACCCTTCCTCCCCTTCGTCCCTCAGGATGAACCTGCATGTGGGGGTGCTGCACTATGACCCCTCCTTTGAGCCCTTCCCCCTGCTGACTGACCCCGTGCACTATGAGCCTAACACTGTGGACATCAGTGATGACAAGGACATGCTGGATTACTGGCTCAACATCCTGACAGACTCTGTGCAGACCATCATGGCCAAAGCCATAGCCAGTGAAGGGGGGAAGGCAGGTATGCTACTCTAACCACACCCTTCACTTCAGGGTCCTGACCTCTTACAGGCCCAACTCAATCAATCATTCAATTTGCATTTCTTGTCTTTAGGACTCATCAGGGGAGTCAACAGACAATGACTCGGAGAAGAAATTCTGAGAATGCTAAGTCTGAAGGATACAAGTCATTCAATGCTGTTCAACTGCACTGTAAGCTGGCTCTGTGTAGGCACCTTATGCATATGCTCAGCCATGCACACTTCTGGCAGCTTTGCCCAACTTGCTTGCTGTTGCATCTTTTATGCCTTCAACTGCTACAGGCGCCAATGTGAATGCACATGTGCAGACGGCAGGCAGCAGCATATCATGCAATCCATCTTGTATGCTATTGCGGCCTCTGCAGCTGTTGGACAGCTGGCTGTGAAATGATGTTCCTGCAATGATCATGATGTCACGAGCCACAGCGCAGCAACTTTGGAGTAGCACACGTGATCCTTACATAGGCCGGCAATCTTGTACAGCCTCATCACTTGGCTTGACAGCGTTTTGCACACACTTGCAAATCGGACACCACTTTGTTCTGTCACAAATGCATTGCAGTCTTCTTCGTATCACCTGTTGCTGCTCTAGTGCAGATGCCAGGAGGAGGGCTGCTGCCTTTGGGCGCGCTCTGGCCGGTCATGTGACAAAGCTCAGGTCAGAGCCCAGCGCGTATGGCGGCACGGGCCTGTCTGAGCTGCTGGGCATGAGGGAGGAGTGCCTCCGAGAGTTTGGCTTCAAGGATGTCTACAGGTCTGTCTCCATATTGTTTTGTTTACTTTTTCCTGGTGAAAGTGATATTGGCTCTGTTGTGAACTGCCTGCAAGAGCTTGGCTTCAAGGATGTCTACAGGTCTGTTGGCATACTATTTTATTGATGTTTGCCTGGTGGGAGTGAGATTCTCTCTGGTGTGAACTGCTTGCTGTTGCCTGTTGAGATTGGAGGCATGCCGATGCACTATATGATGGTTCTGGTGGGCATGCATCCAATCAACAGGAAACTGTGCAGAGGTGAGATGTAGCTAGATGTACCAAGACTCCTGTTTGCAGCTGAGATGGTAGGCATGTAGGCATGCCTGGGCGCTGTTGGTATTGGAGACAAGGGGCATCAGCACATCCCTGCAGACCACATGCACTGTGCACAAAAGGCACCTCAACATGACTAGACGCTGTTTGCACTGCAATCAAGAGGCATCAACACATGTTGAACTCACATGTCAATGGGGTTGAGTTCGTGCGTCGGGATGCGATTGAAATAAAAGTAACGTACATGAGCGAGAGAGGAATTGAAAGATCATTAATGTCACTCACATGCCTGGTAGATGAGGGCGTCTGGACATGTACTCTGAAAACAGGTTGAACAGGAAAGGAGGAGCGTTTAGCATCTCAAGCTCTTTGCATCACCTGCTTTAACCAGTTGCTACCAATAGTTGCACTGCTTGATAGGATTCTCCAAAGCAGTTTGTATGCTTTTGCCTGCACCCATCTTGCATGCTGTTTCTGTGTGCTCAGTGGATGTATGCTCAATTAAGCTTGATGCAGCATTGGCTATCAAGTGGTTATCTTGATGAAAAAGGTATCCACCTAGATGGAGCTCTGTGTCTGTGACACCTGGCACTTGTCAAGCCTCTATTTCATGAAAACCTATGGTGTCCCATACCTCCTGAATCAGATCTCCTGTATGTGAAATGCCAAGTGCAGGCTTGACAAGGAGAGCAGCTCTGGAGGTGCTACCAGACCTGCTGAATGAGCTGGACCAGACACCCCCAAAAGCTCGGCTCACCTCTCTTGTTGAAGGCATCCTGGCAGGCAACATCTTTGACTGGGGCGCAAAAG
>JAABUK010007627.1_pt1 | contig 15536 bp, 15 predicted proteins | sample 5559141 | NCBI WGS metagenome assembly JAABUK01 (sample SAMN10711869, study PRJNA513367) | rock metagenome | isolation source: Antarctica rocks | place: Antarctica: Victoria Land, Pudding Butte nord | collected 2016-01-03
CATCAAGCAGCAAGGTTACTCATGCAGAAGCATCATCTGTAGAGTAAGTATCACCTGCTAGTGTCACAGTCCCAAACTGCAGGCCATCCAGCTTGGCAGCTGCTGTCTCCATCTTTGCGCTACGAGCATTCAAGGTACAAGTTGTGCTGATGAGCTTGCCTGCTCCTGTCAGGAGAAAGATCTTGGTGTCTCTTGACTTGAGACAGTCTGGAAGGGGCAGGCAGCCAATACCATAATGAAAGCCAGGCTGTGTCCATGCTTGCTTGAGCAAGGGTTTGACAGGCTTTGTGGCATCTGTGCTGGCATGAACGCTGATTGGGCCAGCAGCACAGCTGTAGTAGCTGAGATTCCAGTATTGACTATCAAGGACAAAGATTTCACGCTGCAATGAGATAGCCACAAGCCGCCAGCACACAGCAGGTATTGCGTCATCACTGCATACTCCTTGCTGCAGGCTGTCCATGAATGTCGCTGCCTGTGCTGATACCATGCTGTCATCATCCAGCATGGCGCTAATGACCGGGGTAGTCTTCAGTGTGGCCAATAGCTTGTCAAGTAGCTGCTCACTTTCATGCTCTGTAGCATTAGGCGCAATTGAGCTGTGCCAAGCCAGTGCAGGTGAGGCAATAACGGCAAGCCTTTCTTTTGCATTCACATGCTTGTTGCAATGGTTGAGCTCCAAACCTGCAGCTGCCAGTATGTTGCATTGAGCCATCTGATCCCTTGACTCAACTGTGGCAAGCTTGGCAGAGTACAAGGCTGCCGACTGTGAGGCCGAAGCTGTTCTGCCAACAGATGCTAGGAACTGAGACACTGGAAACTTGACACACTCCTCTTGCAACCAATCTGAGACAAAAATTATGCAGGCACTGTAGACTGAGTCCAAGGCCGGCTCCTGATGCTGTTCTGCTGCCGTGGTCACACTGTGAGCAGCATGAGGTGCTGTGAATGCTGAGGCCACCACCTGCTTATCATCCAGGCCCGTGGCCAGAGAAGAGGAAGTCCAAGAGAGGCCCTATACAGCCAGTTCATATTCAGCATATAAAGACTGACGACTTGTGCTCATGTTTGAGATAACTACCCTGGCCCATCTTTTGGTACTGCATGTCAGCAACAAAATGTGTGGCCCTGCAATTTATCAACAAGATGTGTGGCACAGGTAACGCAGAGGTGACATTGAAGGGCCATGACAGGAAGCACTTTGTGGTGGTGCCGCTGGATGGTGCCTTCACGGTGAAGGACATGGCCCCTTCCATACAAGCCCTCAAGAAGGCTGCTGCTGCTAGCAATGGTGCTGTCGGCGTCGGCCTGCTGAGCATGATGGGCTTCGAACTCACCAGGAATGAGCTCTCGGTAAGCTTGCTGCTATTCCTTGTTTCTGAAGGCCGAAATCATCCTGCTCATGTGCATGCATCCCTGTAACCCATGTTGCAGCACATTTTCAACGCTCTTGTGTACATTTGTCTTGTGAGCAGCAGCAACGTAAGGGGCAAAGTAGGACAGGGGCTCTGTCATGCTGCAATGACCAAAGTCATGCACTAGCATGGTGGGGGGGGCAGGAAACATGACCGCAAACGGCATATACAAAGTTTCTGTCCAAACCTTTCTACAGTGCTCTGTCCTGCTACATGCGCCAAAATGCTATGTTGTGCTGCATATGCAAACATGCCCTGTCATGCTACACGCTCAGTTGTGCTGCGTACGCAAGAATGCTCTGTCATGCCTCATATGCTGTCTGCAAGGCTGTCAGGCGGGATTTAGCACAGCGTCAAGCAGGACTCATTACACGCAGGAGGCGGATATTGATCTGGAGGGGCTACACTGGATTGTGTGCCACTCTGGTGCAGACATCTGGCATGCACAGTCTGATGGAGAGTGGAACTCAGATGAGCAGTGGGAAAACCTCATAGACTTCAGGTGCAGTTGACAGACCACCTTGTTGCAGATCAGCTGCTTGGTCTTGCATGCATGGCCAATCCTGTGTCTTTGGATTGTGCTCCTTCATCTTGTACGCATGCAGGCCAATGCTGTTTTACATTGTCATGCTGCAAGGCTGTGAGCACGTCAGCTCTTGCTGAAGCCAGTGCTGTGCACAAACATGACTTTGAAGTTGTCGATGCACACTGTGTTCGGCACCTTGCCTGCATAGTGTCAGTTCTTGCAACAACACATACCATTCCCAATGTTTTGACACATTACAAGCAGCATGCTCTGGAGGACAGGGTTCCTGCTTTCCATATATACTCACTCTGCGATGTCATGTGGCTGCATGTAGTGCTGCTGCATGGAAGCATCTAAGGACCTATGAACTCAACCTATCACCATTTCAGTGCCATGCTTGCAGTAAAGCAGAACAAACTTGCTACATGTTGCAGGACATGATAGCACACTGTTGTGGGTATATTGCAGAAGGGACAGGGCGTTCCTGTAACAGTGGCTGACAAAGGCGATGTTTGACCCCATCCCACTCCTCTCAGTTTCCCTACTTCAAATGCTCAGCCATCAGTGACTTTTCACTAACGCAGCCTGTCTTGGTGTATTGCAGATGGGACAGGGTGGTCCTACAGCAGTTTCTGACAAAGTTGCTGTCAGCCCACCTCACTACATGTTTCAGGACACCATAGCATAAGGTCATGGGTGAACTGCATATGGGACAGGGTGTCCCTACAGCGGTTGCTGACAAAGCTGATGTCAGCACCCACCCTGTTGACCCCCGCCCGCAGCACCAAGGGGCTGTCCCCCCTGGCCAAGGCCCTGGCTAGCATGCCTGACCCCGAGAAGGAGGACAAGGGTGTGCACCCCAAGCATGTGCGCATCAGCCTGGACAGAGAGGCCAAGTCCGTTCTTGGTGAGCTTCCCTCAGCAGTTGTTTGACATGCAATAGTGCTTCAAACATTGCAAATTGCTTTTATGAGCCTGGCCTGGACCAATGGCCTGGGTGTTGAGGCGGTCAAGCAAATCTTTGTGGAGTTTCATGCCTTGCACTGTCAAGGCAATGGTCAAAAATGTCCTGTGCGTGCTACCAGCAGAAGATCATCCCAAGGGTGCTTGATGTGCTGCCACTGCCACTGTGTGTCTGCTGTGTTTCCTGCCTGCAGTGCGCGCTTTGCCTTGTGCACTTTGCCTTGTGCATTCCTCCCATGCAAGCAACATCAACAAAAGGGATGCAATTGGCCTTAGCCTGTACTGCACACACCATTTATGCACACATCACTTGTTCCAAACACCACGTTCACATAATCTTACAACCAAATGGCAGCCCTGATCTATTCTGATCAGCAAGTGTAGACTGTGTGTACAACGCTTATCTGCCTTTCTGCAGGGCAAGGGGAGAGTGCCAAGCACAAGCTGGCAGAGAGCACGGCCATTGTGGACCGCCTCAGGCGGCGCCTGCGTAGTAATGGCTTCCGAGCCCGCCTCACGCTGCAGATGGTGTCTGAGGAGGGCGACATGCTCTCCAACGTGCACATCACCCCCCTCAGGGCCAGCCGAGCCCTCTCCCTGCGCTACTTGGCCAACAAGTTCAACCTGAATATGGAGCGCATCACTGTACGCCTCGCATTTGTTGCTCTTTGTGCTGCTGTTTTGACCCTGGCTTGACAACAAGCTATGGTGACTGTGAACACTGTCTGCTGCTGTCAGCAGGTGGCTGCCACATCAGGTGCAGCCACATCAGGTGGCTCTGTCATCAGCTGGCTCTGAAGAGTCTACTCAGATCTGCGGACTCAGCTGGCTCTGTCATCAGGCTGCTCTTGTGGGCAATTACAATTTGACAATAGACATGCTGATGCGAACAGTGCCAGAGATGCAGCACATGTCTGGGCAGTGTCCATGTAATGTGTCTGATCCCACCAAGGTGTACATATCCTTTTTGAAAGCACAAGCTGAAGCTCTTGAGCGTCTGCTAGCAAGTCCTATGCTAGAACCCTGCACTTTAAAGGGTGCAATCTGCTTATAAGCTACCCAGCAGGAGCCGGACGGGCACAGCTGACAATTAAGCTGATTGAGTCTGTTCTAGAAATGACTGCCACAGGCCGCTACTGGAGAGCCTTTTCAGCTCTACAGCCATGCTTGAGCAACCAGTTAAGCAGCCAGTCTGAGTGTGCTGAAGATGTCTAAGCAGATGCTCCCCACACATTCTTTTCTCATGCTAATACAGTGGCAGCAGTTTGTTACCTGGAAAAACTAGATGTGGTGCATTCTTGTCCCAATAGCTTACATCTTGGGCAGACACTATATGCCAGACCAGATGAAGGGTAGGTGTCATGACATGACATGACGCACTGCACCTCAACCTTTGTGTGTATGAACTTGTAACAACATTCGTGTTAATGCTTGCTTGAGATGCTTGCAACAGAGGTCACCAAACCTGTGATACCGCTGGTGTCATACAACAGCTCAGGACTTATTTGAGGCTTGCAACTAAAGCTGGTTTGAACTTTGGGTCTCACAGTGAGCCTACTGCAGGCAACACTCGAGTCTGATGTGGTGCTGCAGTCAAGGTAGCTCAGGTACCCACTGCAGCCAAATCAGCAAGCAGCGAGCAACAATGCGGAGACTGTCTCACGTGCAAGGACCCCGCAGGCAAGAAGGGGTACAAGGCGCGCAGGGAAGTCGAGCTATTAGCTGCATCCCGAGTAAGACGATCCGGCGCTGCAATGACAAATCCGCGGGCTGAATCGGCGCTGGTGCTTGACATCGAGGTAACGAGGCGTGCAACGTGTTGCTTGGGCCTTGCACCTGCTGTTTCGAGTACGTTACCTCCCAGTCTCAGCCCACGACTGGTGAAGGAGTCCCTACGAAGCGCACTGCACCATCGCGACGGCTTTGGACTACGGCACGATACCTGTTCACACTTTGGGTTGGTCTCAGCACTCACATTGTCCAGTGTCCTCGACCGCAGTCGGTGTCTGCCAATCACAGCATACATTCAGAGCTTCAAGAATCGCACAAGCCTGGTCACACGGACCCGCTGGCCCTCTCTATTTTCACTCCACAGCTCTTTCGGATGTATCCCCCAGCCGATTGTATCAAGGGGTATATCACAGAGGGAGACATGGAGGACATAATTGAGTGCTACAGCGGCCAAGCCTTGGTTAAGGAGGAGCTATCCAAAGCTGAGCTTGAAGTCCAGGGTGTACAGACCTGGCAAGAGTTTGTTGTGCAACGTGCATACATTAGCTACTTTGAAATATAAGGTAAAAGTCACGGTCGAGGGTGCGCATGTGCAGTACATTCGGTTTGCATGAAGTTCTCACAATGTCTAGTTGTCTGCAGGTGTAAGCGGACCTTGCCTCCACACACCACCTAGCTGAACATTACCTGGCTCGAAGCACAAGCTTGCATTTCAAGACTTGCAGCGTGAACTGAATGACAATTCGAGGCTCCAGGGATTTTTGCCTTTTCTCTTGTCACGCCACTTCATAGTATTCCAGCTTCTAGGTCACAGGCTGTCTTGCTACCCAACAGTCAGTGGGTAGATCTAAGAAGAAGGGTAGTGTAAGAATTGTACAACTTTTGTAGAGGTTCGGCACATCTGGCTGCATGGTACGATAGAGGCTGAACAGCTTTTGTACTCGCACACTCGATTCCACCATACAACTATTGTTTGGTACCAGAAACAGTTCCCTGAGAATACAACCATTGTCGTTATGACTTGCAAAGCCTAGTGTGTATGATGTGATCTTCTTGATTTTTCTGGTTGCAACGTGCTCGCTTGGTCGGCTGCCAAGCTACATGCGATAGTGCTCTGAGCAACAAGGTCCCTGCAACCCAGCTACAGCAGTTGTTGCGGCATCATGCACCAGCATTGTAGCCAGCAGCAAATTTTAAAGGTTATAGTTTTTAAAGGCTATAACCTTAAGTAAGCACGCTGTTAAGCTGAGGCTAGTACTGATTGTAGCAGAAGCAGCACCAGCAAACATTTGACCCATTTCATTGGAAGTGCTAAACTTGCTGCACAGTAATTGGTTCATTGACTGGTTCGAAAAAAGAAAGAAATACAGTGTTAACAGTGTGATAATCACTCAGACTCACTCTCAGCTGAGTTGCCTGAGATTGCAGCTATACCAGAGGTGAAGCTTCGTTGCATGCTCTCCCTGATGGAGCTGTTCCTCAGCAGGAAATTGAGGTACAAAGACAATCTTGCTACTGTGCCGTTGTTGAAAGATTTGGTGAATCTCTCCATGGCATGCGATCGCACTTTCCACCTCAGGAGCCAAGATGTACTTCTGGCAAGGGGCGTTCAGTTTGTTGCCTTGCGGTTCCCACACGCAGGCATTCAAGTGCGCAGCGTCGTTGAAATGTGGTCACAACTTGACATAGAACAGCGGCAGCAGTATACCGGCATCGAAGAACGTTTGCTGCTCAAGATCAAGCAGTCCTGGGGCAGCAGTGGGTTTGCTGTAGTCTCAATCGGGCTTCCTGTTGACAATCGAGCAAACAAAAGGAAACATGGCTGTGCCTATCATCACTTTGATGGCTTTGTGGTGCTCAATATCCAGGAAGCAAAATTTACAACCTGGCAGGTGACATATGCTGGTGCAAATTGCTGTCTTGCTGCCATATGCTTTCAGCCATGCAGGCAGAAATGCTCAGCAGTCGCTACATAGCCGCAGGGCCAACATGCCAACGTCCGTGCCGCAGCTATGGTCAAGGTCGTGCTTCTGCAAGACCCACAGCAGCAGCATGTCTGGTACGTTCTGCGATATTTCAGACACTGTGAGCATGCAGCCTATGATAAGTGGACAGAGCATGCACAAAGGCGTTGGGCCCATGTGTGGCCGTGGCATAGGGTCGAGTCATCTGTGGCAGCCCAGAATCAGGCTCAATAGAGTAAACAAACTTGACCAGGTACATACCCAACTCCTCGTTGAATGAAAAGCTATTGGCCATAACCTGGGACACCCTGTTGCATTGAATGTAATCTTTGCAACATGTTTATCTGCCTTTTCATGTACATTTGCATGCAAGTCTTGCGGCTGGCTCGTAGCCCAAAACGTATCAGAAATGACTGGTTTGATATGTTTTCTGCAAATTGCCTGGGTAGGCAAACAGATGTGGACACTGATATGGACACTGGACACGCATGACATTGAGCATTTCAGGCCACTTGCATGTGTGTCTATCACATGATGGACCAATGGTGCTTATATTTTTGAAGCGCAGCTTGCAATGCGCAACAGGAACTTACAAGACACAATGGGTTGGCTGGCTGCATGCTAACATCTATTCAATGTCAATGTCTTTGTCAGACCTGGACATTGGTTTGCGGTCAGGGTCTAACGTTGTTCATGTCTACTGGCATGTACCAACATACTGGCTACTGAAGTCTTCAGCATTGCCTGGTAGGGCCAGAGGCTTGGATGGGGCACAAATTATGTGCTCTCTCACTTGTCAGCGTCATGTACGTGATGTCAGAGCAAGGCTTGACAGCTTTAGCTTGCTTCATGATATTTCATGGTTTCTAAGCTCTATGTAACAGCAGCTGCATCAATGACGTATGTTTCACCTTCTAATCCCACTCTTGACTTTCAGGTGCTCAAGCAAGTGCACCCCGACACCTGTATCTCCTCAAACGCCATGTCGATCCTGACTTACAACAAGAGCCCACAGTCACATCTCAGGAGATTCAGACTGCGACCCGTCTGATCACACCAGGAGAGCTGCCAAGCACGTTGTCTCAGAGGGCACCAAGGCTGTGATCAACTTCACTTCAGCATAAGCTTGCTGTTTCCATGTCAACTTTCAATGATGTGATTTCAACACCAGCTTCATCGGTTGAACTCTGCATTGCTCTGGCTGAACAATGTGCTTGATCAAACCCTTTTGGGCATGTCCCGCCTGAAAGGGCCATGCACATTGTTCTATTTGTGCGCGCATCTGCTGGAAGTAGCTGTGCATTGGTGTCAGAACACAGAGTTTGTTGCTTCTACAAGGCACGGCAGAGGTTTCACAGAAGTGCTTGTGCAGGCACCTAACAAGGACAGAGAACTGGACCTGTCCACATCGGTGCTGCAATGCAGTCACATTGTGAACACGCACCGGTACTCTGACAGCAAACCCCTCTGATTGCAAAGCAGGCTTGACTGGAAGATAACACCAGCCAGAATTGCGGCTCGCAAACTTGATGATGGCTTGTGGACAACAAGCAACACATGGGGGTTGTGGTGTCTTCCTGTACCACCATGCAAACTGTTCAGTAGATGTGTCAATGTAAGCAGAGCTTGGGTTCAGCTGACTAGACTTGTACAAGCGCATGCAAGGATGCTTCCCAATTTTGGGAAGTCTGGCCACACTAGGGCTTGAGGTTGTGACCAGCAGCTGACGCTCATCGGCCTATTGTAGGTGTTGTTGGCATCTATGATGTATAAAAATTGCATAAAGTCTGTAAATTCACTCATTGTCGGACCCTTTTGCAATGTTCCGCCCCCTTTTTGTTCCCATACCGTACCTGACTTGTACGTTGATCAACTTCATGACTTGACATTCAGACCTATGTTGCCTATCGTTATCATGGTAACTAAAAGTTCTCAACAGGACCTTGACAGCAATACCAGAGACGACTTCAAAATACAACTAGTCACTTGTACATGTCACTCACGTGTTGATGATTGTATGTTGAACAAACGCTAGAGGACAGATACCAAGAAGGCAACATACTGCTGCTGCATGCCCTTGCCCCTTATTCAAGTGACAGTCTGCAACCACTTAAGTGAAACATTAGCAGACCTGAGCCTGTAGTATGCCTGACGCAACACGAGCTCATACATGTACTTCTCCAATTGCATGTGGCAGAACCCAGCAAGTTGAGCATCAATCTGCAGACTCCTGTAAGGAACACACAAGTTGCACAAGAACATGGGTTTCTTACAACCTGAGTTATGCACCAACCTTGAGAAGCAAGCGTAACAGCACAGCAATCCTTAACTACTCAACATTGCCACACACGCGCCCCAAATGCATTGCAAAGTGACTTGTGCAGGGATTTCCCTGGATGCATAGTTGTGGTGCTGTCGCAATGCACAGCAGATGAGACAGACATGCACACGCAGGACTCAACTCCCCATGCCATACGTGGTCGTGCCCATGTCATGAAACAGGGCAGTGCAATACAGACTGTGGATTGATAGGTACTGCAGCCAGTAATCTCAGGTCACCAACAGGGTAAGATGACGCACCTCTTCAGGCACTGCGTCCAAGGCTTGGCGGCGGGTCCTATGACAAGCTTTACTGACTGCTGTATCACCCACCTATTTCACAGCCAAGCGTCAAGCAAGCTTGACATCTACCTGCTGCAATGCCAGGTACTGTCTTGAACTAAAAAGTGTTGCTGAACTCCACAGCCCTTACACAACTTTCCCAGATAGCACCATGGTCTGTTGTCCCTTTGTGATAGCTACCAATACATACCGCTCTTCACTGCTCACACCGCATGGCAAAGGATGCAGGACCAGTAGCAAACTCTAGCAACAGCACATTGCAAGCCTTGTAAGCACACTCCTCACACAATGCTGAACCACACACATTCTGTTGGCAGCTGAGAGTAACTGTGTTGCAAGCAAGAGAGGGGCTGACCGTGGCAGGATCAAGTGAGGCAGTGGATCGGCCACTCCTAAGGCTGCGGCCAGGGGCAGGGGCTTTCACACTGCTGCGCCTGCTGCCTCCCTTGCTTGCATTGGTGACGGCCTGTGAATCGGTGTTTGCAGCTCAGAGAACATGCAGGTCTGGTCAGCAGGATGCAACACAAACACTCCTCATGCAACACACCTGTGTTGCAGATCAGCAACGCAGAACAGCCATTAGAGCAATTTGATGGATGCTTACTGCAGCGAATGATTCCTGCCAGTTCCTGCAAGACAAGTGGTCTCAGCAACTGACAGAGGAAAGTTTCACCAACTTTGGTGTTTGCTGTCTGTGTGTGACTCAACACCAAGTGCGCAAGTTGTAAGTCCACATGCACGAATGCTGATGCAGCTGTCAGAACCCGTCATCACCTTTGTCACACGGCCAGCCCTGGTGCCTGTAGCATTGCTCTTGCCTGTTGCGCCGCTGCTTGTCCGCTTGCTAGATGGCTGTGCCTGTAGTCAAGCAGAAAGCGTCAAAGTTCATTTGCCAATTAGATTGAAGCCAATGCGGGCCCTGCCTGTGCCTTGATGTATACAGACAATGAACTAACAAGGTGTTTTGAACAAGACACTGGTTGCTTATAGAGTCTGACTCTCAGCAGGGTCACTTGCAGATGAGCCGCTGCAAACAAGCTCAGGCAACAAATCTGTGTTCAGAATATCACAGGTGCAACTGGAATGCTGCTACAAACTCCAAGCAAGTATACACATGGCTTGCTGTGTACCTTGCTGATCCTGGCGAACACATCTTCTTCAGTCTCAGCAGGCACCTGTGCTGCTGCCTTGACAACTCCACTTCTGCCTCTTCCAGCTCCTGCCTTGGCTGCCCCCTTGCTGGCCTCATTGTCATTGAGATCATTGCCGCTATCAGCTGCATGAAGGGGAGCAGCGGCATTGTCTGCTGTGGCCTTCCCACCAACCGGAATGGCAGGTCCTTCAGCAGGCATGTCATTGACAGGTGCTTTGCCCTTGCCGCTCTTGCCCCTCCTGGAAGCAGCCTTCTTCGTCTCTCTCCTACTGCCCTGAGCATCACTGCCAGTTTCTGCCCTCTCGAGTGCAGCCATGTTGTCTGCAGCCGCTGCGTCAGCAGTTAGGGTGTCAGCAGGGGTGTCACCAGCAGCTTTGGCAGCTGCTGTTCTGCGTCGCCCTGTGGCCTTCTTTGCACCCTGCTTGCTGGCCTGAACACTGGCACCGCTGTCTACCCGATCAAGCTTCTCAGCGTTGTCATCGGCAGCTGCCGCATGTGTTGCTTCAGCAGGAGCCTCAAGGACATCATCAGACTTGGCTGCGCTGTCCCGCAGAGCTGTCTGCTCCGGCTTGTCTTGAGTTTTCCCCGCTCTGGAGGACTTACTGGGCTTTGCCTTAACAGCAGGACCACTTGAACTGGGTTGCGCTGCTTCAGCTGTGACAGCCAAAGGTACTGGCACTGAGATGGGAAGGGATGCTGACTCCTGCTGAGCTGGTTGTTGACCTTTTGCTGCTGTGCTTGACCTGGTTGACTTTCTTGTCTGTGGAGTTGGTGTGTCAGAGGCCTCAAGGACAGGGACTGCAGCATTGGTCTTTGCGACGGCCTTTGCTGAGCTGACTACGTGAGCTTCTGCGAGGTCACCAGCCTCAGCAATGTGTTGCTTCTTGGCTGCAGGGGTTGCATTAGGGTCTCTTGCTCTGTGCACAGCATCCTTGTATGCCTGCAAGTGGCGCTGCGCCTCCTGCATTGCAGATAACATGGCTCAGTGTAAGGGCTGACACATTGACAACATCTGATCACAAGTGTTCATGCCTCATATGCCAGTTGTTATGTGATATGGAAATCGTGAGGCTGGAAGGCCATTGCAAAGCTTCCGTTGTGGGCCCAGCAGTGATACCATGAGTTGCACAGTGTAGTAAAAGGGTACGGCCATTGCTGTCATGGGAATTACAGAGCCCATATGCGCATCCCAGACGTTACACACAGCTGCAAGTGTGCAGAGTCTGTGTGCTGCAAGTGTGCAGAGTCTTGAGCTGCCTGCAAAATTTCTGTTCCAGGCATTGGCATGTTTAACGTATGTTGCAGATCGAGAAGCAGAGGCAAATGAAGCATTTGTCCAGCATAAGAGGGAGCTCAGAACTGAGCACACAACACCAGCCAGGACAGATGGCAGCGGTGCCACCAGAATCAGCACATTCACATTATGTCACACCGGGCGTTCACAAGGTGCTTTGACACTTGGCAATGAGACAGCATTGTCAGACACAAGAAACAGAAGGTGTACGAGTTGCATACCTGGCTGTCAGGAACCATGATCTTCAGAGGGACCTTCTGCTCAGTCGGAGGCAGTGCAACTGCAGCTGCTTCTGCCAACAAAGCGCTGCCAGTGGGAGGTGAACCTTCATTCACTTCCTCATTTCTGGCCCGCTTCCGCCCTACTTTGGTCTTGCCCCTAGTTTGTGCCTCTTCGCTGCAGTTGGCTCGCTAGATGGATCCCCTTTCCTGCCTCTCTTACGCACAGGCTTCACCTGCTGCGCTGCTTCTGCTGCTGATGCTACTTTCTTAGTTGCAGCTTGACCCGCTCCCTTGACAGCTGGAGCCCGAGGAGATGGCTGGGGTAAGTCCTTTGATGCTGCAGCAGGGATTGGGGAGGCAGCAGCTTGAGTAGGGCTGGGGTGGCGGGTGGTGCCGGGGCTAGCAATGGCCACAGCTGGGGATGAAGAGGGTAGTGGAGGTTCAGCAGTGGTGACCGCTAGTCTGGAGCGGCGTGCGGGCTGGAAAGCAGCAGATGGGCGCTGTATTGTTTTGCTGACAGGATCTGCACATGGACAGCATGGCTGCTGAAGCTGACACTGCTCACAAAGTCTTGTAACTGCTAAAGGCTGGAGTTGAATCTGCTTGAGACAGGTCGAACATGCATAGGTAAAACTGCGAGAGGCAATACATGCAACAAACTGTTGTGCGGGAAGAAGTCTGCATAACCCTGTCAATACACATGAGTCAGTCTATGATCTGTCTATGATGTCCAGGAGCAAGCAGTGAGCAGCTGTTCACATGCCAAGTATGTTCAGGACTGGTGTTTAGCCCCACTAGTGGGTTTCAAGCACCATGTATGCGTGTATGTTTTGTGAAAGTTCAGGGTGCTGCTGCGAGTGTACAACAACAGTAAGCAGTAACAAGGACTGATCTAACTGATGCAACAAAACTGCCCTATGCTGGCTGCTTGCTGTGTACATGTGTATGCCACCCTCACCTGCTGGAGGCTGCTGTGGTTTGCTGCTCTCCCAGGTCTGCTTTCTGTGCCTCTCTGATGCTTCAGCTCTGGCTTTCTCCTCAGCAACAGCGCTTTGAGCATCTGAGAGCTGATGCTGCAGCTTGCTGAGCTCATCTGCAGCTTTGCTGACGGCATCATGGTGTTGCATGGCACTGTCAGTAGCTTTTGCAGCCAGCTCAGAAATCTGACTCTCAGCAGCATCCTGAGCTTGCTGCAGCTGACGCTTCAGGGACAAAAACTGCTGTGCGCTTGTCTCAAGGTTTGCTTGAGCTGCTGCAAGTTCTACTTTGGCAGCTGTTGTGGCTGCTTCTGCTGCTTGTTTTGCCTCTGACTCCTCATCTAAATCTCTTGCTGCAGCCTCACGAGATCTCAGTGCTGCATCCCGCTCCTTAGCTGCTTCTGCAGCACTTGCAGAGGCTTCATCTTGTGCTGTGTTTGCGTGATCTCGCTGTGTGTATGCAGCAGCACGCTGTCGCTGCGCTGTGTCACGCTCAGCACTGGCTTGATCTGCTCTGTGTGCAGCTTCAGTTGAAGCTTTGAGAGCACTGTTGCTTTCTTCTTGCGCCAGTCTCTGCGCTTCAAGAGCTACAGCAAGCTCATCCTTGAGCTGCAGCATTTGAGCTCCTGCGCACAGAAGTCTGATAGTCAGTCATGCTGGGTATGGCCTGCTTGAGTCATCCTCTGGGATATACTGTCCTCTGCTTTGCTATGATCTGTACGAGTACAACATGCATGTTTTGTTGTGTGAGTAATCCATCAACGGGTATTGAGAAACACAAACACAGCATTGCCCGATGACAAGTGACAGAGCACCGTGCATGTTGCCAATCTGAGGTCATGCGCTGCAGAAGTGTCTCAAACAATGGTAAGCCCTTACCAGTGCTTGCCATGTAAGCGTCTGCAGCGGCCTCGGAATCATCAACAGCTGTCTGCAATCCACTGCACTGACTCTGCAACTCCTGACGCTCAATGGCAAAGTCTCTGCGGCAGCAGCAGCTCCCATCAGTGGATATGGTGATGTCCTGTATAGTGCAGGGCACTTAAGCAGACCACTTAGATGTGCATGACACAAGCACCCAGTGATACATACACCATGAATGCACTGCCAGGCTTACCGATGTGCAATCGCAAGGTCTGCACGAGCTTTCTCAATGTCATCATAGAGCTCCTGTGCCCAAGCTGACATCTCAGCTTCCCTGTCGACCAGCTTTTGGCGCACTTGAACAAGTGTTTCACGCCATGCCTGCAAGCAAGACCCAGCTTTGCAAACAAAGCATCCAATGGCTCATAGCACCATGTAACTCAGCTGACAATACAATGATTATTGCCGGAAATACAGAGCATACCTCATCTTCCTGCACCAGCTGTGCTTTCTCAAGCTGCAGCTGCCTACACTCTGCTTTGATATTTGCCAGGTGACGAGCTTGCTTTACAACCTAGAGAACCAGTAACGAATATCAACGGGATCAACAGTGCATGAAATACAAATCGGCAGCAAGGCAAATAGCTGTCACTGTAGCACAGAAGATAAAGTCAAACCTCCGAAAATAGCACATGGTGATCCTGAGTCTTCAGCTGATGGAGATAGTCGTTCATGAGATCGGTGCCTCCCGATGCAGTGGCGACTGACATCGTGTCAATGCTGTACCACAACCTGAGAAGACACTGCGGTTGATGCACAAACCTGCAGAACGCTGTTTGGGGGTGGTACGACGTAAAATGTTACTGGGATCACCGTAAGTTCAACCGTAAGTGACCACGGATATAGGCCCTTACAAAACCGCCCTTATGAGACTAGTTGACCTAATCCTTCTTTAGGTCTTCTCTCGTATATACAGCTCTAGCACCGTTGTCGCTGCCAGCCAAACTATTATCGATCTGCTGATTCATCTTAGTTGTTCAGCATAGCTGCATAAGAACTTACGCTGTGGTTTAGCTCCAGCCTATCAAACTCAGTCATCAACACTGGTAGATTCTCCAGTGTTGCTGGTCAAACAGCAATGCTCAGGAAGGCACTAACAGCTGTCAACCTCTTCAACACATCAAGGAGAGCATCCCATGAGTAGCATTGTAATTTTCAAACGCCAAGTGCACTGCGGACTCCACATTCATCATCATGCTTGCAGTCACAACTTAGAGCAGAGGTTTAGGAGACATCAAAGCTGTGGTTTTCAAAGCTGTCAGCAGCTTGATAAGTACCTGAAACATTGCACCTAATAAACCCTGGCTGGAGTAGGATAAACGTGCTCTGGCGTACATATGCCTTGCTCATCCATTTATATGCATACTTTGAAGACCAGGGCTTTCAAAGAACAGTGATGCTGTCACACATTTTCATTTTGCCTTGATGAGGTTGCGTATGCTGCTGCAGCCAGTCCCCCAAAGTTTTGTGCTCATTTGTGCCAACAGTGTGCATATGCAATGTTAGCTGTGGACTGTGCTTTCCATTTCTGGGACATACTCTGCAATATTGACATCCTCCCATGACCCATCTGCATGCAAGTATTCCTTTAGCTCAAGGATTCTGACACACGTGTTGACCAGTAAAACATACAGAAGCGTACCCCCTTGCTGATACGTCAGGGCTATAACATCATCATTTTCCACCTTCAGCTCAGCTAACTGCCTTGCATCTTCTAGCATAGTCCGACCAAGGTACAAACGCTGA
>JAABUK010007631.1_pt1 | contig 15532 bp, 12 predicted proteins | sample 5559141 | NCBI WGS metagenome assembly JAABUK01 (sample SAMN10711869, study PRJNA513367) | rock metagenome | isolation source: Antarctica rocks | place: Antarctica: Victoria Land, Pudding Butte nord | collected 2016-01-03
GCTGCAGGTGATGGTGAACGCCGTCCACAAGGTCAACGCCGAGGGCATCCCGTTCAAGCTCTGGCTCAGTTACAAGGCCTCCGCGAAGGTGCTGGCGGCGTCCTACATCAGCAACGACCTCGGGTACTTCACCCGGAGCTACGGTGCCGATCCGGCTTTCGACCGGACCCAGTCACCGAAGGTGACGGTAATCTGGCAGGGCAGCCGCAAGTACTCTGCCGCGACCCTGTCCGCGGTGGGCGCGCCGCTGCGGTCCCGGTTGCGGATCCTCGGCGACGAGACCAGCTGGTCGAGTGGTCGAGCCCCGTTCCTGGACGGCAATGCCTACTACTGGTCATCGCAGAACCCGTACAGCAACCCGCAGTCCTTCCAGCAGCTGGCCAGCCTGGCCGCGGCGGTTCGGGCCAGCGGATCGAACCCCGACGGCACCGCCAAGGTATGGGTCGCGCCGGTGACACCCGGTTACAACAAGCAGCTCGCCGGCGGCTCGGCATGCGTGCCCCGGCGCGGCGGCCAGACCGTGCGGACGCTGTTCATCGGCAATTCCGCGACCCACCCGGATGACTTCGGCCTGATCAGCTGGAACGAGATCAGCGAGGGCTCCTACCTCGACCCGATGACTCGGTACGGCAGTCAGGACCTGGATGCGCTGAGCTCCTTGATCAGATAGCGGCTCCCTGAATCAGCTGGGAAGGTCTTGATCAGATAGCGGGTTCCCTGATCAGTTGACGGCATCTCATCCGGGTCGAAGCGGTGCGCCGCGGTGTACGCTGCGCTGATCGCGGCGAGCCCGGCTGGCGCAGTCAAGCGCCGTGCGAACAACGCCGCGTCCGCGTGGTGCGTCGAGGTGATCGACATGGGGGAACCGATCCGGGTGCTGGTGGTGGAGGCCAGCGCCCTGATGCGACAGGCCGTCAGTCAGCGCCTGCGCAGTAGTGACGCCGTGGTCGTCGGCGAAGCGGGCACGAATGCCGAAACCCTGGTGGAGTACGCCCAGCGCCATCCCGACGTGGTGACCGTCGAGGTGCGGCTTGGAGCGGAATCTGGCTTCGACCTGGTGGCCGACCTGCTGGAGTCCGATCCCGGCGCGGTCGTGGTCGTGTACTCGCGGCTGGAGGATCCGGAGCTGGCCAGGCAGGCGGTGGCCGCGGGCGCCGCCGGTTACATCCGAAAGGACGCCAGCCGTGCCGAGCTGCGGGACTGCCTGCGGTTGGTGCTGCGCGACGTGCGTCCGGTGTTCGACCGGCGCACTCGCGCCGAGGTGCGTAGTGGAGCGGCTCCGGAGGCCACCGACCGGCCGAGGCTCGCACCGCACCTGACCGCCAGGCAGCGCCAGGTGCTGGAGGTGATGGTCTCCGGTACCACGTCGAACAAGGGCATTGCCACCGAGCTGCTGATCTCGGAGAAGACGGTCAAGAGCCATATCGAACGGATCGCGGCCAGTCTGGATGTGTCGTCGCGGACCCAGCTGGCGCTGCGGGCGCTGGAACTCGGCCTGATCGCAACCACCGGCCAGCCGGCGGCGCGCCCCTCGGCCTACCGAGCCGGTGCGGCCGGGCCGGCCAGCACCAGGGCGATGGACAAGCCAGTGGGCACTGCAGTAGCCAATTCAGGCTTTCCGGCCGGCGGACGGGCGGTTCCGGCGTCGCGGCGCGGCTCGCGGGCGAGGCTGCGGCCGGTGTTGCAAAAGCCCGACCGTCGTCTAAGCTTTGGATAACTGAGCAGTCAGTTGGACCTTGTTTGACGGGCCACGTTTCAATCGCGCGGTGCAGTTGCGCTTGGCTGACAAGCCGCTGGGAATCAGATGACTGACATTATCGACCAGGCTCGTGCCATCGAAGCACAGCCAATCCTGGTCCGGCCGTTCCCGGCTATCGAGGTGCCCCGGGGATCGGTCTTCCTGAGCCTGCTCCGTACCACCGACCACAAGCTCATCGGCCGGATGTACATGGTCACCTCGTTCGCCTTCTTCATGCTCGGCGGCCTACTGGCCATGGTGATGCGGGCCGAGCTGGCCCGTCCGGGCATGCAGTTCCTGTCGCCCGAGCAGTACAACCAGCTGTTCACGATGCACGGCACGATCATGCTGCTGCTGTTCGCGACGCCGCTGGTGTTCGCCTTCGCAAACCTCGTCATTCCGTTGCAGATCGGCTCGCCGGACGTGGCGTTCCCGCGGCTGAATGCCTTCTCCTACTGGCTGTTCCTCTTCGGCGGCCTGACCGTGGTCTCGAGCGTCTTCACCCCGCAGGGAGCGCCGGACTTCGGCTGGACGGCCTACACCCCGCTCAGCAGCATCCAGCACTCGCCGAACGTCGGGGCCGACCTGTGGATCACCGGGTTGGCGCTGGCCGGTCTCGGGACCATCCTGGGTGCGGTCAACATGGTGACCACGATCCTGTGCCTGCGGGCGCCCGGCATGACCATGTTCCGGATGCCGATCTTCACCTGGAACATCCTGGCGACCTCGCTCCTCATACTGCTGGCGTTCCCAATCCTGACCTCGGCGCTGCTGGTGCTGTGGGCAGACCGCCATCTGGGCGCGCAGGTCTTCGAGGCCCGCAACGGCGGCCCGGTGCTGTGGCAGCACCTGTTCTGGTTCTTCGGCCATCCCGAGGTCTACATCGTGGCGCTGCCGTTCTTCGGCATCGTGACCGAGGTGATCCCGGTCTTCAGCCGGACTCCGCTGTTCGGTTACAAGGGAATGGTGCTCGCGACGCTGTCGATCACCGGTCTCTCGCTGACCGTGTGGGCGCACCACATGTTCGCCACCGGCGTGGTGCTGCTGCCGTTCTTCTCCTTCCTCACCTACCTGATCGCGGTGCCCACCGGGCTGAAGTTCTTCAACTGGATCGGCACCCTGTGGCGAGGTTCGATCACCTTCGAGACCGCCATGCTGTTCTCGATCGGGTTCATGGTGACGTTCCTGTTCGGCGGCCTTACCGGCGTCATCCTCGCCTCGCCGCCGCTGGACTTCCACCTGACCGACACGTACTTCGTGGTCGCCCACTTTCACTATGTGCTGTTCGGCACCATCGTGTTCGCGGCCTTCTCCGGGATCTACTTCTGGTTTCCGAAGTTCACCGGCCGCTACCTCGACGAGCGGCTGGGCAGGCTGCACTTCTGGCTGACCTTCTTCGGCTTCCACACGACATTCCTGATCCAGCACTGGCTGGGCAACGCCGGCATGGCCAGGCGTTACGCCGACTACCTGCCCAGCGACGGGTTCACCACCATGAACACGATCTCGACGCTGGGATCGTTCGTGCTGGGCGCCTCGATGCTGCCGTTCCTCTACAACGTCTACCACTCTTACCGCTACGGCGAGATCGCCACCGCCGACGACCCCTGGGGCCACGGCAACTCCTTGGAGTGGGCGACGTCCTGCCCGCCGCCGCGGCACAACTTCACCTCGATGCCCCGGATCCGCTCGGAGCGGCCGGCGTTCGAGGCGCACTACCCGCAGCTGATCCAGCGACTGGAGGAGGAGGCGCACGGACACAAGAAGCACCACTCCGGCATCGCCGCCGTCGGCTCGGCCGCCGTCGGCTCCGAAGGTGGCCGCTCCGGACACCGTGATCCCTCTCCCGGCGGCTGACCGGCCTGGCCCTAGCAGGCCTGACGCCGGCGGGCTCAGTGCTGGTTGACGGCTCCCATGATGACGCCGCTGCCGGGGTCGTCGTCCTCGTCGTCAGAACCCGGAACGTGTGAATCCTCGCGACCTTCCTGCTCGGCGCGATCCTGCTCTGCCACGCCGGGCAGCGGTCCCTCGGCGGCCGCGTCCTCCAGGTCGCCCTTGGATGTGTCGTGGTCCTCGCTCATGTCCAGATCCCCAATCGGTGCGCGATCATCGTCCGTGGCTGGGCGCTCGCTACCACCAGTTTCGCGGTCCCAGCCGGTCGGGCGCAAGGGCAACGATCGAGTGGAGCAACCGTCCCGGCCGCGGCGGTCCGTCCGGGTCGGTCGAACGCTCTCGCTCTCCGCGGGCGCCGTCAGCCCTTGAGGCCGCTGCGGGAGACGCTCTCGATGACCTGGCGCTGGGCGATGATGAACAGGATGATGACCGGCACGCTGGCCACCACGGCCCCGGCCATGATGATCGGGTAATCGACCGCCGCCGCGTTCTGCAACTTCGCCAGGCCCGAGGGCAGCGTCAGGTTGTTCGGGCTGAACAACACGTACACCGGCCACAAGAAGTCGTTCCAGTTGGTGAGAAACGACAGCACCGCCAGCGTCGACAGGGCTGGCTTGGACAGCGGCAGAATGACCCTGGTGAAGATCCGCCACTGGTTTGCGCCGTCGATGATCGCGGCCTCCTCCAGCTCCCTCGGCAGCGTGGAGAAGAACTGCCGCAGGAAGAACACCCCGAAGGCGCCGCCGGCGCTGGGCACGATGATCGCCCACAGCGAGTCCAGCCATCCGAGCTTGCTGACGATCAAGAAGTTCGGGATGAGGAACACGAATGCCGGCAGGAAGATGGTCATGATGACGCCGCCGAAAATTATCTTCTTACCGAAGAAGTCCATCCTTGCCAGCGCATAGGCGGCGAGGGCATCGACGGCCACGATCAGGATCGAATTGGCGGCCGCGGCGACGATGCTGTTGAGGAACCACCGCAGCACCGGGTTGGCCGAACCGGAGCTGAACAGGGTCTTGTAAGCCCCGACATCCCAGGGCCGGGGCAGCCACGACAGCGGCAGCCTGGTGGCGTCCTCATGGGTCTTGAACGAGGTGCTGAGCATCCACAGCAGCGGGGCCACGAAGATGACGGTGAGCAACGCCAGCATGATCCAGAACCCGATCCGACCGACCGGTGAGCGGCCGAGCGGCTGGCCCGGGTGGTGGTTGGCGGCCGGCTCCTGCGGATCCGGTGCGGCGGTGGCCGAGGAACTGCCCGGCGCGAGGCTCGTCATGATTCCTTCTCACGGAACAGTCTGAAGTTCAGCAAGCTGATACAGATCAGGATCAGGGCCAGGATGTAGCTCATCGCCGCGGCGATCCCCTGTCGGTACTGCTGAAGCCCGACCTGGGAGATGTAGAAGATCGCCGTCCGGGTGGCATTGCTCGGAGCGCCCTTGGTGATCAGGAACGACTGGCCGAACATGTTCGCCGAGGCCAGCAGGGTCAGGGTCAGCACGAACAGCAGCACCGGACGAAGACCCGGCAGGGTCACGTTGCGAAACTTGTCCCACGCGCTGGCGCCGTCGACCTCGGCAGCCTCGTACAGCTCCGGTGAGATGTCCTGCAGGCCGGCGAGGTAGATGATCGCGTTGAAGCCGAGCGTCCACCAGACCGTCATGCCGATCAGGCCCACCCACGCCCACGGCACCTGGGTCGTCCACGGGGTGGTGCCGCTGAAGCCGACCTTGCCGAGGTAGTAGTTCAGCAGGCCGATGGTCGGATCGAGCAGGAACCGGAACAGCACGCCTACGACGGCGACGCCGAGGACGTAGGGCGTGAAGAAGACCGCCCGGAAAAACGTCCGGCCCGCGAACTTGCGGTTGAGCAGCATGGCGATCGCGAGCGGGATCACCACCAGCAGCGGAACGCTGAAGATGGTGAAGATCGCCGTCGCCCGGATGCTGCGCCAGAAGTCGGCGCCGTCGCGCGAGCCGGACTTGAACAGCGACGTGTAGTTGTCCAGGCCCACCCAGGGCTGGTGTGGCAGCAGGTAATCATAGTCGTGCAGGCTGATCCAGATGCCGTAAATCGCCGGTATGACGATGAACCCGATAAACAGCACCGCATATGGCGCCAGGAACAGGTACGGCGTCGCCCGGCCACCACGACGCATCTGCCGGCCCGCGGGTCTGGCCGGCGCGCGCGTGGCCGCCGTGGCTTCAGTGGTGGCGGTCACCGGCTCAGCCGTACTTCTTTTTGTTCTGCGACAGGATCTGCGAGGCCTTGTTCGCGGCGCTGTGCAGGGCCCCGGCCGGATCCGCCTTGCCCAGCACGGCGGCGTTGACCGCGTCGTACATCGCTGTCATGGCGTCGCCGATGCCGGCAACGGCCGGCGGGAAGTGCACGTCCGGAACCTCTTCGGAGAACGGTTTGAGACCGGGGATGGAGGTGAAGTCGCTGCTCTTGGCCAGCGCGTTGGCCGCCGGCACCTTGCCGCTCTTGGCCCAGTCGGCCTCGTGCTGGGTGAACCAGCTGACGAAGTAGGCCGAAGCCGACACCTTGTTGGCATCATTGCCCTGGGTGCGGGGCAGCACGAACTGGTGAGAGTTACCCCAGACGCCGCCCTTGTCGCCGATCTTGGGCAGCGGCGCCAGCCCGATGTGGGTGTTGGTCAGCTTGGTGACCTCGTTGACCTGCCAGATGCCCTGCCAGTTGAGGGCATTGCGGGCGTTCTTCAGGGCGACGTAGTCGGCGTCCTGGCCGACGTTCTTCGGGCTGTAGCCGTGCTTTACCAGGTCGGTCATCCAGGTCAGCGCCGAGATGCCGGCGTCGGAGTCCCAGGTCGCCTTGGTGACGTCGCTGTTGAACAGGTCGCCGCCGTACTGCCACAGCAGCGACTGGTACATCAGGCCGCCGGTGAACTGGAACGGGCTGACCCAGCTACCCTGAATGCCCTTGCTCTTCAGCTTGTCCAGGACGGCCATGTACTCGTCCTTGTTGGTCGGTGGCTTCTCCGGGTCGAGGCCGGCCTTGGTGAAGAGATCCTTGTTGTAGAACAGGCCCAGGCAGTGCACGTCCACCGGAATCCCGTAGCGCTTGTTCTGGTACAGGCCGCCCTGCCAGACCGCCGGCGCGAAGTCGGACTGGTTCAGCTTGAGGTTGTTCGCGATCGAGTCGATGGGCACGATCACCCGTTGGGCGGCCTGGGTGGGGATGTCGTCGATATGCATGGCCGCGATGTCCGGGCCGTTGCCGCTGGTGACCGCGGCCGGCATCTTCTGGAACAGGTCTGCCCACTGGAAGACGTTCATGTTCACTTTGACGTTCGGGGTCGCGGCGTTGAACTCGTTGACCATCTTCTTGGCGTAGTCGCCATCGGCCCCGGTCCAGCCGTTCCAGAACGAGAGCGTCACCTTCGGCCCGTTGTAGGCACCGCCGGCTGATGACCCGCTCGGTCCGCCGGCGGCTCCCGGCGGCGTGCTCTTGCCGCCGCAGGCGGCCAGTGCGAGCGCGCCACCGACGGCTCCGGCCGCACCCATGAAACCACGCCGGGACAGCGGGAGGTTGAGCTGGTTCATCGGAAATCTCCTTGGTTTGTCGGACTTAGGACTCGTGCTCGGCACAGCTGGCGGAACGGGAGTGCGCCCTGTCGGGCTCCGGGCGCACCGCTACCGGCGCAAGCGCTAGACCCGGCAGGGGACCGCGTACCGGTGATGAAACCCGGTGAGCTCACGGCCACCTCGCGGGCTACATGGGGGGTTATCAGGCGAAGTGCGCCGGCGGAACGTACGCCGGCGGAGTAGATATCCACCTCGATCTTGAGGGCGTGCAGCTGGTCGCCGCTGACCAGGAAGATCGGTTCGGTCTCCGGCTCGAAGTTAGCCTCAGTGCCCTCCGACCGCACCGCCGCCAACGGATTGGTATGAATCTGTGGCGAACGCGCGGCGGCCCGGACGCCGTGATCGGGGGCATATCGCGACACATCCGCCGGCCGGCAGGCCGGAACGGCTGCCCGCTGCTCGCCGGGTCGGGCTCGGGTCACGGCTCGCCTCCCTTCAGAAGGTCCGCTGAGCTTTCTACAACGTTGTACATGCGTTGTAAAGCGTGTAGACCAGAGCCTGATTTGTGGCGACCTCGGGCGAAGCCCGAGCGGGTGTGTTTCCGGGTCGGCCGCCCGGGTGGGTGATGGCGCTGGAGGCGCGGATGTCAGCAGGCCTGAAAGACGTCGCCGCGGCTGCGGGTGTGTCGGTCAAGACGGCGTCCAACGTCGTCAACGGCTACCAGTTCGTCAGCGACGACACCCGAGAACGCGTGCTGGCCGCGATCGCCGAACTGGACTACCGGCCCAACCTGTCGGCCCGGCGGCTGCGGACCGGACGCAGCAACCTGATCGCGCTGTCGGTGACCGAGATCCAGGCGCCGTACTACGCCGAGCTTGCCAGCGAGGTCCTCGACGCCGCGGAACTGCGTGGCTGGACGGTGCTGATCGACAAGGCGCGCAGCGGCGAGGACTCCGACCGGCGCCCGAGGCTGCCGAGCGACCTGGTGGACGGTGCGATCGCCAGCCCGCCGCCCAGCGATGCCGGGGAGTTTCGGAACGTCGAGGCCGGCCATCCGCTGGTGTTGCTGGGCGAGCGGTTGTCGGCCGTCGACGCAGATCATGTCGCGATCGACAACATCGGCGCCGCGGCCCAGGCGACCCGGCACCTGATCGGCATGGGCCGCAACGAGATCGCCGGCATCGGCGGTTACGCCGAGCCGACGGATTCCTTGCGGTTGCGCGGCTTTCTGGGCGCGATCGCCGAGGCCGACCGGCGCCACGATCCCGAGCTGATGGTGTCGGTTCGCCGCAACCACCGGAAGGAGGGCTTCGACGCGATGCGAAGCCTACTCAGCCGGCAGCCCCGACCGGACGCGGTGTTCTGCTTCAACGACCTGCTTGCCCTCGGCGCCATCCGAGCCATCCGCAGCGCCGGCCTGAAGGTGCCCAACGACGTCGCGGTGGTGGGCTTCGACGACATCGAGGACGGTCGCTACAGCTCGCCGACGCTGACCACCGTGTCGCCGGACAAGGCCGGCATCGCGCGGGCCGCGGTGGACCTGCTGGCCGGGCGGATCGAGCACCCGGCACCGGTCAGGGCCCGGGAGATCTTCGCCTCGCACCGGCTGATCGTGCGCGAGAGCACCTCTGGTTGAGCCTGCTTCCGGCGGCTGCGTGCACCGGCCGGATTGCCCGCCAGCAACCCTTTACAACGTTAGAAAGCTGGGCGAAGATGGCTGGGCGTGTCGCTGTCCGACCCATTCCGGAGGTACCAATGCGCTGGTCCAGAAAGGTCGTCCTGCCGTTCGTGGCACTTGCCACCGCGGCCTCGACGATTGCCGTTGCCAATCCGGCCCCGGCGAGCACATCCGTCTCGACGCCGAAGCAGCCGAGCCGGCATCAGCGCTCGGTGGCCCCCAGCTACATCAACCCGCTCTCGCTGCGGCTGCCGTCCGGCGCTCACGCCGAGAGCTGTGCCGACCCCTTCGTGCTGCACGGAGCCGCTCAGGACCGGCACTGGTACCTCTACTGCACCTCCGATGCGTTGACCGCCACGGAGCTCGGCCCGGACGGCAAGCCACTGCTGCACAACGTGCCCACGTTCAGCTCGCTGGACCTGACGCACTGGAACTACCAGGGCGACGCGTTTGCCGCCAAGCCGTCCTGGGTGACCGGCTTCGTCTGGGCCCCGGATGTGGTCTATCGCAACGGCCGGTACCTGATGTACTACGCGGCATCCGACACCAACCTGCCCGGCGGTGGCTCGGCGGTCGGAGTGGCGACCAGCCCCAGCCCGACCGGGCCGTGGACCGACACCGGTCACCCGGTAGTGGAACCGCAGGACTCGCCCGGCTCGCCGGGCAGCCGCCGCTGGGAGTTTGATCCCGAGGTGATCACCGCCGGCGGCGTCAGCTACGTCTACTTCGGCAGCTACTTCGGTGGCATCGCCGCTCGAACGCTGTCGGCCGACGGGCTGTCCTCAGATCCGGCAAGCCAGAAGCAGATCGCGATCGACAACCGGTACGAGGGCACCGACATCGTCGTGCACGACGGCTGGTACTACCTGCTGGCCTCGGCGACCAACTGCTGCAACGGCCCGCTGACCGGTTACTCCGTCTTCGCGGCGCGCTCGCGCAGCCCGCTCGGCCCGTTCCTCGACCGCGACGGGGTCTCGATCCTGGCCGGTCGGGTCGGCGGCACGCCCGTCCTGGCCCAGAACGGCAACCGCTGGGTCGGTGCCGGTCACAACGCGGTGATCACCGACTTCTCCGGTCAGGACTGGATCGTCTACCACGCAGTCGATCGCAATGACCCTTACTACGCAGGCGATGTCGGCTACACCAAGCGGCCGGTCCTGATCGACCCGCTGGACTGGAAGCATGGCTGGCCGGCCGTACGCGGCGGCCGCGGCCCGTCGGACACGCCGCAGCCGGGCCCGGCCGCGCAGCCGGGGCAGCGCACTGCCTACCGCCCGCACTTCGTGTCGGACCCGACCCCGGCCCGTCCCTACAAGTCGCTGTCGGATGAGTTCCGGTCCGACACCCTGTCTTCACGGTGGACCTGGGTGCGGCCGCCGGCGGCGGCCTCATACAGGCTCGACGACGGAAAGCTGAGCTGGCAGACCCAGAACGCCGACCTGCACCCGCCGGCGACCCCGCTGGCCTCGGTGCTGACCGAGCCGGCACCGGCCGGCGACTACGTCGTGGAGACCAAGGTCAGCGTCAGCACGCCGGCCGAGGGCTGCTGTCAGAACTACGTCCAGGGCGGCCTGGTCATCTACAACGACGACGGCAACTACCTCAAGCTCGCGTCGGCCTCGATCTGGAACACCCGCCAGACCGAGTGGGGCAAGGAGGTCTCCCCGGTTCCGGCCGGCTACCCCAACTACGGCAATGGTGTCGTCGGCCCGGTCGGCGACAGCGTGTACCTGCGGATCGTGCGCCAGGGTGAGCGCTACACCGCCTACACCAGCCTGAACAGCCGCCGCTGGGACAAGGGCGGCACCTGGACGCAGGCCCGCAGCTCGCACACCAGGATCGGCCTGATCTCCATGGGCGGCGCCGGTTTCACCAGCACCTTCGACTACGTGCGGGTGAACGCGGTACACGTCCAGCCGAGCCGGTAACGATCCAGCCCAGCCGGTAACGCAGGCTGAACCACGAAGAAGCCGCATCGCCGGTGGGTCAGCCTACCGGCGATGCGGCTTTTCGGCGGCCGCTGAACGAGGTCGTCTCGTGAGGGCATTGTCGGACTCAGCAGGGCTGTTCGGCCGCCTCGTCATAGGACCGGTAGCCGCTCGGGGTGCCGAAGGCAGGCGTTGCGTCGGTGTTCCAGCCGGCGGGCTGGGCGAAGATCGCCCGGTCGTTCCAGCCGCTCGCGGTGCCTGTCTTGGCGTGGTAGACGATCCAGTTCTTGCCGTTGGCACCGGGCACCGGAAGCGACTCCCCGCCCGGGCGGTACGCGCCGTTGGCCGAGGAGAATACCGGCCCGCGCTTGGTGTAGGACTGGTAGGTTCTCAGGTCGCCACCGTGGTAGACGAGCTCGCCGAGGCTGTAGGACGTGGTCCAGCTGGCGTTGGCGTTGTAGACGATGGTCAGGGTGTTGTTGGGCCCGATCCAGGCTTCCGGTCCCTCCTCGATTGCCTGTACCGAGGTCTCCCAGGACTGGTCCGGATTGGCGATCAGCCGGCGGTAGTCCTGGTCGACATGCAGCGGATCGCTCATGTGGGCAAGGTAGATCTGCTGCGGGGCGGAGCCGCCGTTGCCGGTAGGCGTGCCCGACCACAGCAACCACCAGCTGCTGCTGTAGTAGAAGACGGTGGGATCGATGGCCCACTGGTTGGTCGAGTCGCTCACCTTGCCGAAGAACGTCCAGCTACCCATCGGGTCCTGGGTATTGGCGGTGACCGCAAAGATTCGATGGGTGTTGTTGGTTGCCGGGTCAGAGCCGTTGTCGGTGGCCGCGGCGAAGTAGATGATCCACCGGCCGTTGAGGTATTCCAGCTCCGGCGCCCAGACCTCGGCGCTGCGGTCGGTGCCGGTCGGCGCGGTCCAGACGATGCGCGCGGTCGCCGAGCTCAGCCCGGCCAGCGTCGTCGAGGCACGGAGGTTGATGCTGCGGCCGCCGTCTGACTGCACCAGGTAGTAGTTGCCGTTGCGATACCAGATCGATGGGTCGGCACCGGAGAGCAACGGGTTCTTCAGCGTGCAGCCGGCGGCGACGGCGGTGCTGCCGCTGTCCGAGCGCACCGCCGCCGCCATCGGCAGCAGGCAGAGCGCCGACACCACAGCCACCGCCCGCCGGCGTCGAGAATGACGGAGAGGACGTCCGTTGTGTACGACGTTGTAGGCCATGGCCCGAATTGGAACACTGCGGTTGCCAGCCGTCAAGGCCAGCAGCAGCACCCGCACGACGAGTCGATCGGCGTGCGGGCTTGGTATGTGGTACGTGGGGACTGGGCGCGCGCTGGGCCTGCTACGCCTCGCCCATCACCAGGCCCTCGATGGTGTGCTTCTGCGTGATCGGCACCAGCTCGTCGACAATCGGGCAGGCCAGGTGCTGCCGGATGGTGTCCGGCAGCGAGCTCCAGTAGTCCCGGGTTATGGCGAGGTCATGGTGCTCGGCGTTGTTGGCATCGGGCCCGTCGACGCCGAGCACCAGAACCGGCCGGAGCTTCTGCGAGTGGTTGACGGTGCCGCGGTGGATGGTCAGCGCGGACCGCGCGGAGATGTCACCCATCTGCGGGTACTTGCGCACGGCGCGTTCCTCGTAGCGCGGGTAGAACGACTTGGGCGGGAACATGCCGTGCTCGAACTCGAGGCTGTCGTCGAACTGGGTGCCGTGCGCGATCTCGAACGGTCCCATGTCTTCGAGGGTGTCGACGGTCGTGACGTTGAATGCCAGCGAGGTGAGCCGCCGCTCGTGCACGGTCTCCGGCGGGCTGGGAAAGTCCCGGTGCCACGGCTGATTCATCGCGCCTGGGAACGGGATGTCGAAACCGACCTCGACGATCCGGTAGTCCGGCCCGAGAACCGCCTCGCTGACCGCCTGCACCCAGGGGTGGCCAGCCAGGTCGGCGAAGCCGCGCAGCGCCTGCGGGTGGATCTCGACGTACCAGCGGTTCGGGCCGCGGCCCACCGCGCCGTGCTGCCTGCCGCGCGCCTCGTCGAACGCGCTCAGCACGTCCTCGCCGAGGGCCTGCACCCAGCTCCGGGAAAACACCGCCTTACTGGCCACCACACCATCGGTGTAGAGCGCCTTGACGGCGGCGGCGATGTCAGGATCGGCGGTGCCGGTGGGACGGCCGTCCGGCGAGACTGCGCGGGTCATCTGTCCTCCAGGGCGACGGCGGGGTGACCCAACTTTACAACGGTGAAATCATGTGCTGCACGGCCAGCTTGCGGTCGCCGCACCCCGGCCCCGAGCAGTCCCGTGCCTGAAGCGGTAACGACCGGCGCCCGGAGACCGGGGACTTCTTCGAAGGGCAGTTATGGCAGCGCCGCGTACGGGGCCAGAAACGACCGCGCGGTGGGGCTGTCGAGGCGGAAGATGACGTTCGTCGCGAAGCACGGACCGTCGCCGGTGATGGTGGTGCCGGCCAGCACCAGGGCGCCGTCGATCGTAATGAAGTTGGGGCCGCCGGAGTCGCCATAACAGGCTCCGCCGTAGCCTCGGGACTCGTTCATCGCCAGCCGCACCCAGTTCTTGTTCAGGGCGTTGAAGCCCAGGTTGGCCTTGAGGCGGATCCCGCCGCCGGGGTGGGTCTGGCCGCCAGCTCCGGTGGTGGCCTCCTCGGTGCCGTAGCCGACGGCGGTCCAGCTGCTCTCGTCCAGTGCCCGGGAGCCGAGGCCATCCAGCTCGCCGGCGGTGGGCAACGTGGCCGGGGAGAAGGTCCAGCGGTCGGCGGGGGTGACCGCTCGCCGGGCGAAGTCGATCACGGCGATGTCGTGCGGGTTGGACTGATTGCCGGGATAGGCCTCGTCGTGTGCGGCGTCTCCCTCGACGGCGTGGCCGTTGGCCACGAACCACTGCGCTTCGGCGGTGCCCGACAGGCCCAGCGCCCTGGCCTGATCGAGTTCGCCCTGCACGTCCTGGTCCAGCGAGACGTAGAACCGGGCACCGGCCGGCCAGTCCACCACGCAGTGCGCGGCGGTCAGGTAGCTGTCGTCGTCGATCATGGCGCCGCTGCACCACCAGTCGAAGTTGTCGCCGACGCCGTTGCCGTCGGTGTCCTGCAGAACCAACATCGCCCCGGTCTCGGTGCGCTCCGGAGCAGGCTGGGAGTTGTAGCTGTTGATCGCTGACGCGGGGCCGGCCGGCCCGAACGTCAGCGCCGCGGCGACGGCCGCTGCAAACGGAATACCGAGGAGATGACGAGGCATTGCTCGCTCCTTGACCAGTGGGTTGGTGCAGCGGGGGTGGTGCGGGGTGACCCGGCTCGGCGAGTCGGGCTGCCCCGGATGTTGCAAGGTGGGGAGCCCGGCCGTGGCCGGACTCCCCACCTCATAGCAACTGTTGCGGTACTGCCGGCACGCGGTGCTGTTAGCTATCAGCACGCGGTGCCTTTAGAACGCTTTCAGGACGCGGCACGCTCTAGAACGCGGCGCTATTCAGAACGTGGTGCTTATCAGAACGCGCTTGTACCGTTCGGGGTGCCGAGACCGGTCGGGCCGTCCCAGCCCACGCCGGCGTTGCACCAGACGGCGGTGGGGCAGGTGCCGTTGGAGCCCGACGTCACGTCGTTCAGGCCGGCCGTGTGTGCCCAGGTGTAGGACGCCGGGTAGCCAGCGGTGTTGCCCGACAGCGCGTAGACGCTGCCGATGATCGGCGATGCGACGCTGGTGCCGCCATAGACCAACCAGCCCGAGGAGCCCTGGTAGGCGGTGGAGTCATACACCGAGACGCCGGTGTTGGGGTCAGCGATCGCCGACACGTCGGCGTTGGCCTTGCCCGAGCACTGGGTGGCGGCGGTCTGCCAGGCGGGTTTGGCGTTCAACGTCGAGCAACCGCTGCCGGCGCCGCTCCACGCCGTCTCGGTCCAGCCGCGGGTGTTGCTCGCCTTGCTCAGGCTGGTGCCGCCGACGGCGACGACCGTGCCGTAGGAGGCCGGCGACTCGATGCCGTAGCCGGCGTCACCGGTGGAGGCGACGACCGCGATGCCGGGGTGGTTGTAGGCCGAGGAGGCCGCGCTGTCGCTGCCGCCGTAGCTGTTGCTGATGGCGACGACGCCGGGCTGGCTCGCCGCGTAGTTGACCGCGGTACCCAGGTCGGCGAACGAGGCCGAGTTCCCTTCGACCAGCAGGATCTTGCAGTCCGGGCAGGTCGCCGAGACCATGTCGAGGTCCAGGCTGATCTCGGTCGCCCAGCCGGCGTTGGTACGCGGGAGCTTGGCGGCCCCGGTCTGGCTGCTCTTGCGGAAGCAGCCGTTGGCGGTGGTGCACGCCGACAGGCCGAACTGCGACCGGTAGACGCCAAGGTCGGACTCGGCGGTCGGGTCGTCGTAGGCGTCGACGATCGCGACGGTACGGCCGGCGCCCGAGGCGGCGCCCAGGGCGTAGGCCGAGCGGATGTCGGCCGGGTTCAACCCGGACGGGGTGCCGGTGACGGCGGGCTTGCCAGAGGCATCGGTGACCACCTTGTTCAGGCAGGCCGCCTGGCCCTTCGCTGGTGCGGCACAGACAGACACCGCATGGCGGCCCTGAGCTGCGGGGACGGGAGCCGCGGCTGCGACACCCACGGTTGAGACCGTGACGACCGCTACCGCGGAACTGACGGCGACGAGCGTGGTGGAGAACTTCACCTAACCTCCTGAAAAGACGGTGGGTGGGCTCGGCGGCTCATCCCATAGCGGGTAATAAACCGCGTTCGCCCCCT
>JAABUK010007632.1_pt1 | contig 15531 bp, 19 predicted proteins | sample 5559141 | NCBI WGS metagenome assembly JAABUK01 (sample SAMN10711869, study PRJNA513367) | rock metagenome | isolation source: Antarctica rocks | place: Antarctica: Victoria Land, Pudding Butte nord | collected 2016-01-03
AGTTTCCATCGTGCGGGTGCGGCGCACCCGCACCTGCCGCACCGGGTACGCGCACCCCCGCACCTGGAATTTGGCAGGTCGCCTAGTGGGTGCGGCGAAAACTTTAACTTATTAAGCATTTAATAATTATCACTGCAGCCGGTTTTTTTGCAGCAGTTCAACTGCTGCAGTTGGGCATTTAGTAGTTTTCGACAGTGTATGCACTCAAACTTTGTATCACCCCCTGTACCCTTGCCTAGCACCTCTACATGTGTACGTGCAAGCTCATGCAAGGTGCCAGGGGCCGCCATCGGGCCATGCACGTCGCAAAATGCAGTCCAGATCGCTTTTATGCATGCTGGCGGGACTTTGCAAACATGCAAGTACGGTCGTTACGGTAGTTCCGGCGACTTTTGCATGCTTTACATGATAATTACGGTTGACTAATGACGACACTACCGCACCAAGGCCTTGGTGCGCGCACCCGACGGGTGCGCGCACCGGGTTCGCGCACCGCCGCACCCAGTTTCCAAAATTGCCGCACCGTGGAAACTATGGTCCGTATGATTTCATCACTAGTGGGCAGTTTCAGTCATCGGGCCAACGTTGAGCTTTTGTGGTGTGCTCAAAATGGCACGCTTTGCATGCAAAGTGCTTGACTTTTGCGTCTACTTTTAGGACTCTGTCTGTGTTGTTTATTGCTATTGCCCATATGGTTTTTGAGGTACGCGCATACACACTCACTCAATCATTTGGTGTCAGACTTAGGTGAGACGATGTCAAATGTCGATACTACGCTGCATGCATCATATGATAGCCCATATGGATAGCCTTGATGTTGTTGATATCATGAGGGCATGTGTGCGCCTTGCAGTCTGCATCTGCAAGCCTGCAGGTGATGCAACAATCATGATTAACACAAGCACATGCACACGTCCCTGTGAACCTTCTTTCCTTCCTTCCTTCATTCATTCACCCATCCATCCATCCAAAGCTCACCTTGCGAATCCCCGGGAGCGGATGAGGCCCTCATCCCAATTGTGTTTCTGAACGTATGTACAAGATCCCAGCTGTCTTGACTAATCTAAAAAGTGGCCACCGCTACGCCAAATCTGTGCCTGTTGCAAACTTTGGAGGTCAATAGCACGCAGACTTGCGTCGTGCAGCATCTGCGTCTCGCTGCCCGTTCGGCATGCTTGATCAGGATAGACACTGCAGATTCGCAAGCTGCAAGGGTCACAAAGGAAGTTGCAATCACCCCTTGACAGAGCAGCGTTGCAGGCTTGATGTGATCCTCGAGGTAAGTCTACAACGAGCAGCATGCAATGCGATGGCTTGCTGGCACAGCTAACGCAAAAGTGCGTGTGACAGTTGGAGGATAGAGTCAGGAGCGTGCAAGCAGAAAACCAGTTATTAGGACGCCTGGTGCAAGACTTCCAGGTACTTTGATGACTCGCACCGCAATGCAATCCATATTCAGGGGCCTTCATGTCGTAAAACTGGCTGCAGGCAGAGAAAGAAAAGCACCTCCAAAACTTGTCCGCTGCGACTGAGGCTCAGCAGCAAGCAGAGCACAGTGCAGCGCAAGACAAGCAAAGCGCAGATGACCTACAGCACCAGCTTGCTGCAGCACAGCAAGAGCAGCAAAGGTCACCATTGCTGCGCTCGCATCAAAGTTTGATCAGATCTGCTTGTTGCAGGTTGGCACAGTGACTCACACGTCAAACCGTTGCCGAAGCACTGCGTGTAATGTGCAGGCTGCGAAGCAGTCACAAAGCTCAGGCTAGTGCTCTAGAGAAATCACGTAGCATGCAGGACGACATGGCAGATGTTTTGCTATCCCTCAAGGTTTGTTGTGTACATAACAATGGTCACAACTGTTGAATCACTATCTGCCTGCTTCCAGCAGATTTCTGCCTATGTTGCTGACAGTGACTTGCTGCAGCACAGCAGGAGTCTGAAGATAGAGGCCGCAAGCTGTTGACAGCCACTAAGCGTGTATCAAACCTGAAAGACAAGCTGAAGCATACTGAGCGCCATCTGGCAGATGCACAGCAGCAGAGAAGCTGCCTTGAGGAAGAGGCAAGGTGCATCTTCTTGTCGGAATTCCTCGCTGAAAATCAGCGGACCTACTGCAGCAAGAGCTCGCACTGTGCACGATCAGTGCCCACCCAATCATGTGAACATCAACAGACTCAGGCTGCCGCACTTACTCTCTTTCACAAGCTGTAGCAGCAGATTAAATCAGGCCACACTGCATGCTGAAGTGGTGACCTCAGGATGCACTCGTGTTTAGAATACAACATGGACAGACAGCCCGTGTAAAGCTCAGCTCCAACCTTGTGGATGTCTATGTCTTGAGTAGGTTGTATACCTTGGATGTGTACATCCAATCTTCAACCAGTGCCATTTGCAGCCCTATCATGCTGTTTGTTACCATATAGGTCTGAAGCCTGCAGTCATCAACAAGCCATGAGCAGCTGGAAAGGTGAGAATGAGCGTCTTCGAGGCAATTTGAACAGCATGCAGCAACAGCTGCAGGAGGCTCTGTCCACACATGGTGGGCTACCCACCCCCTTTGCACCATCACACTCCCATGCTTGGCATGTCTCTCCCCTGTTGCTACATCTGTCATGGTAATTTTGTTGTGCTGGACAATGCATCAGAAATGACCTTTCACCAGTGCATGGCTGATTTGAGCTTGGCACATGGAAAGGCCAGGAGCGCATGGCTGACAATGCAGCCTATGCATGACTCAATTACAATGGGTTAGACTCACACTGCTACAACAGATATATGCATATAAGCTCAGCAGGCTTGCTGTTTAAAAAGCTGCTAATGATTTTTGGCTCATTTTGTTGTTTTCCTTTTTACAACATATTTTTCTATAGTACTCTGCACGGTAGTGTTTAACAGTAGAACAAAAAAGGATTTAGCTTGCTCTGTTGCTCCCGGGAGTCAGCATCAACTGGTTTGCCTTGAAGTACAGAGTCAGATGCTGCTGCAAGTGGGGAGGCCTACCACAGCTTGCAAGCTCGTCAGCAAGCCCTGCAGAGCTCCTTGGCCCAGCACACTGTCTGCAGCAATGCATCACAGCACACCCTGCAGCAGGTGCAGTCTCTGCAGTCACAGGCGCAGGCTGTCAGGCAGGAGCGAGATGTTGCGCTGGCTGGCTTGAAAGCTCTGCAGATGTGTGATGAGAAGAGAAAGTGTGGCCTGCATGTTGGGCTGTCACAGGTCAGCCACCACCATGCAGTGGGTCTTGTCACAGTGTGTTTCACTCATGGTGATTAGCAGAGGCGTATTTTTTGCAACCACAGAAGTGACAGAACAGCATTTTGCTGCAATCACCAAAGCAGAACTGGTTTTTAGAGGAAGGCCTGTCACCTCTCATCTGCCTATGCACCAGATGCCATTGGCTCTGGATTCAGTGTTGCAGTGATGCTGACGCTGCACAGCATTATTCTCCTCCTGTGTCATTTGGGTTTGAGCCACGGTCAGGCGGTCACAGCGTGTCATAGCGTGGGATTGCAGATTGGGGAGGTGAGGCAGCAGGTGGTGGAGGCTCACAGGCGCTGCACTGATCAGCAAGCAACCATTGTGCAGCTGCATCAACGCCTGCTTGACTCCCAGCAAAACCTGCAGGCAAAATTTCCTTTTCCATGCATTGCTGGGGCATCCTGGTGTACTTTTTCAAAATGTGCATACTTCTTCATGGAAGTATCAAGCACAAAATCTTCTTACATAGGCTCTGCCAGGATCATGGGAGAACACATTGCATGCAGGCAATTATTGGTAAGCTGCATTAGGTCTTTTTGGGCTTCAGAAACACATGGCAGCAGCACCTTGTCAGGGGGCCATGCAATGATGACACAGCCCATGTGTGATGGCATATTGAGCTGCAATGCACAAATGAAGCATCTATGACTTGACATGCACCATTCTTTGTATGGCTCTTGATTTGCAGTCTTGACGCCGCCATGTACTGTACAGGCAAAAGAGGCACAAATGCAAGAGTGGCATATGCATACAAGGAAGCAACATCACCTGACTCAGGGCTCTCAAGTAGAGGCAGATGCAGCTGCTGCAGTGTCAACCACAGATGAGGTACAGTCAGCCAGCAGCATCGCATAGCTTGCGCCTTTGACTTGTAAAGCTGACAGTTTCAATTGATGGATATGATCAAGAAGCCAAAGCACACACCGTGTTACTAAGATCTGCAGCTGTGACTAAGTGTGCTTGCTGAGCAGGCAGTGGGTTCTAAGCCTGTGAGCAACATGCAGGTAGCTGGCAAGACACATGAAGTTTCAAGGGGTGCCTTGGCAGCAGCCCACGATGCTGAAGTTTGCGTGATGCGCACGCTTCAGTCTGAGCTAAGAAGGTGAAAAGCGGCACCAAATTGCATTCATTGTCTTGCAATGGCACAGGCTACCGGCAGTTGCAGTCTGCATGGCAACTGTGCATGACTGCTTTCCTCAGAGATATTTTGTGCCAGCATGTCAGCTTGCACTTGCAGAGGCAGCAAGCTTCACAGTGCAGCATGCCTGCATGTGCTGTGGTTGGCTTTGACACATGGCTTTATTAACGTTCAGACGCTTAGTGTGATAATGTAGGGTGCACGTCCTGGAGCGTATGTGCTTGAGCGATGTGGCAGAGATCAACACCCTGCACCATCAGCTGCATGCTTCTCAGCAGTCTGCCTGGTCTTTAAGAGACTGCATGCTGAGATCAACTATGTGTCAGACTAGTTTGAAACTGCCAACGCCTGATGTTGCACTGCCAGCTCTGTGTTTGCCCAGTCAGTAACTTTGTTCGACAAGGTACTCATGCCCTTTTCCGTGTATTGTATCAGGAAGCATAGGGTCTCTTTCTGTTCTGTTTTAAAACGTGCATGCACAACAGTTGTGTCGTTTGATGTGCAAGCATGTCTAGAGAACAGTGCATCATTTGTGATCTAGCAGGTCTGCAAACAAAAAATTGGCTTTGTACAACAAAAACTAAAAGAAAAAGCATCAGCAACTCCTGCTTGGCTTACACCAATAGACATAAACAAAAGCACTGTTGCACACTGATTTTCCCTGAGATGTTGCAGAAGCCAACGCTGGTCTCAGCAAGGGCATTTGATTGCCCTATGTATACCAGGTGAGAACAAGCATGCTCCATGCATGGCCATATAGCACAAAACCAGAGCAGCAGCCAATTTGACCGTGTCAAGCCTTGCTATTGAGAACTGCCTCTAGAACTGCGCTGAAATCATCATCTGATTTGTTCATTTGCTTGGCCTGCATAACACACATGCCATGGTCAAACTAAGTTGCCCCAACAGCAGCAGGTAAGATATTGCTTCACCTAATTACTTTTGTCATTGCAGTCAGCATTTGCAAGACCTGCTGTTAACAACTTGCATGTAACATGGCTGTCGTTCAAAAGCAGTGAAAGAGAACGGTGCTCCCTGCGCACCTGTTCATACAAACCATTGGCTGCAGCAGCAGTGGGCAGCTGCTGTCCATGCTGGTGAGCCAGCTCCAGAGCCAGGCGCATGTCCTTCTGCTGATGCTTCAAGGGGAAAGCTGTGGGGTACTTGTGCTCCTGCATGCTAGGCCCCTGCAGCAGCAACCCTTATGAGGCTTGCACATGATGCGCGGTCAGATGCTTCTGTTGCTGCTGAAATGGACAAGACCGCTGTGTCTGGCATTGCTTCAACTTAACATATGTAAAATAAACTGTCATGACGATTTTGACCTAAGCATTATTTGATCAGCCTAGAAAACAAAACTGTCATCAGACATTGCTGCTTCTGTTGCTGCTGCCATTGCTGCTGCTCTTGCTGCTGCTCTTGCGTCTGCTGCTGCCACTGTGACAGGCTATTGGCTTGCTATGTAGTGAAAATATCTGTGCATTGGTAAGCGGCAAGCTATGTTGTCAACAGCGCAAGGGCATACCTTCATTTTGAACATGGGGTTTGCCATGACCCCCAGCCCAAGCACCTCAAGCAGCTGCTCCTGACTCAGGCCAGACTTGTCTGCCAGCGTCAGGCTCTCTGCCAGCGTTGTCATCATGGTTCCCATTGCCATGTTCACAACCAGCTTCATGTTTGCGCCATTTCCCACCTGACAATACTAAGAATAATGAAATTGCTTTCCAGCTTATGACGAGCTAGGTAGGTGCAGGACGTTTCTGACCTGAGGCCAACAAAGACCTGATGCAGACACTCTCTATGCAGTGGACTGTCTCAGTCAAAGCAACTTGTTGGCTGAGCTAGGGGTGACTGTATTTTGGCTGATCAAGCCTGGATTTGCTGATGGAAGAGTACTACTGATACTGCAAGGCTCTGTGCCAACACATGGTGGAGCCAAATAGGGTATGCATGCACCCACCTCTCCTAGTAAAAACTGAGCTTTGCCCATGACCTTCAGCAGAGGAGTGGCCTTCTCATACAGTTCCTTGTCCCCTCCACACAAGAAGATGAGCTGCCCCTTCTCAGCTGGCTGCTTAGAGCCTGATACAGGGGCTTCAAGATACGTAGCACCTGTGGCCTTGATGGCCTGCAGCAGCAGAAAAAGTGTCAGCTCATTGCAAACTGCTCACTGTGTGCATTCCCTGTCTCTCTGTTGTGGACTAGGTTGTCGAAAGTCAAGAAGACAATGTAGGTTGGACACCAATTCAAATCGAGCAGGCTGCAAAAACAGCAAGTGACAGCACCTTTGCTATTTTCTGAGCTGTTCCAGCATCGACGGTGGACACATCAACATATCCCTTGCCTGCATCAGTGTTGCCAGATATGTGTAGTATGAGATTGTTAGCAAAGCAGGATGGCCAAAACACATATAAGATTGCAATGATAGTGCTGCTAATAGTGCAAGCTGACCTGCTTTCATGCCAGCTGCAATACCATCAGGCCCTGTAGCTACAGCTTCTGCTGCTTGAGGGTCAGCCAGCATTGCCACCGTAATGTCACATTGTTCAGCCACAGCCTTAGCAGACTCTGCCACCTGTACAGCAACATGAATCATATCCCATGCACATGACTGCAAAATGCATCTGGTGGTCACATGTCTTTGCAGCTGCAATGCACAGAGTCTGAATCCTCTGGTAGGAACCAGATTAGCAATCGAGGCATTGGTCACCTTGGCACCTTTTTCTTGTAGGCCTTTGCATTTGTCCTTGTTCCTGTTCCACACTGTGAGATCATAGCCATCCTTGATCAAGTTCTCGGCCTCAAAAACAGCACAGCAAGTGATTGCCCATTTAATTGACCACCTGATGGCAAGTCAGCCACATGAACATTGGGTCAACATGCATGCATATGCAGTACGCACCATGGCTAACCCCATGATACCAATGCCGACGAATCCAACTTTCATTTTGTCGGACGCCTCAACTTGAGAAGCAGAAACCACGCGCGACGCTGATGTTGCTTGAACGACGCGCAGGGATTGAAATGCTGGAAGCAAAGATGGTCTGCAATGGTAGTGACGACTGTGGTCTTGAGGCTGCGCACAACTGAGGTGTCGACACAAACGCAGTACAGACTGTGATCGGCTGTCAAATCTATTTGACTGAACCGTAAATGTTCTCTGCAGAGCGTCCATGACAGTAAAATTTGCTTCGTGCGAGCATTACGAGCTTGACGATGAATTGCAACCCTAATCAGCTGTGCAACCCTTTAGCGAAACTAGTGAATGCACAAGCGCTGAGCAACAGGTGCTTGCATTTGCGTCTATCAGCGCTTCGTCATGCCCAGCGAAGAGGAAACACACCGTTCTGACAGGAAGGAGCACAAACACAAGCATAAGCACAAGGAACGTGACCGCGAAAGAGACAGGGACAGAGACAGGGACAAAGATCGTGAACGCGGCAGAGACAGAGACACAGGCAAGAATGTAGACAAACTTGATGCTGAGCGTGATAGCAGTCGGAGGAACGACAGAGACAGAGAACATAAACGAGACAGACGTGACAGGCACAAAGGTCAGAGCCAGGACACCAGGGAGAAGCCTGCAGACAGAAGCGTTGATGGTGTTCCTCAGGCAGAGAGAGGCAGTCCTCGACCTGCTGATGCACGTGATGATGACGCTAGACATGCTTCACATGTGGCTGCACCTGAAGCAGCCACTGACCCTGCCAGCACTGCAGCACAAGCACAGCCAGCTGCTGAAATTGCAGCCATCAAGCCTAATGTGCAGGAGTCTGGCGGGGAGGTGTCTATGTCCATCGAGGAGACTAACAGGTAGATCCAGTTGCCTCTCTACTGTGCGCTGCTGCAAACACGCAAGACACCTTGTATGCACAATATAACCTTTGCATCGTGTTTCACAGTCCAGCTCAGATTGCATGCAGCTCCTCTGAAGATTCGTCTCTGTCATCTTTGGGTCATGATCATACAGCTGGCGCATGTTGCAGGGTCCGCATCTCACTTGGCCTAAAGCCACTGTCCATGGAGAACAGTGCTGACACAAAGCGCAAGGAGTTTGATGCCAGACAGAAGGTTCAAGCTGAGCAAGAAAAAGAGGCACAAGCAGCTGCTTTGCTTGAGCGGGTCCAGAAGTGAGTCTCATGATCGGCCAGGCAGTTCCAGATTACAAACATAGCATTCTTGCTCTTGCATTGCACCAATGTTCACCTACATGGACAGGCCTCCTTACACCTGCTCAGCACTGCACCTACCAGTCTGTATGCCTGAATATGCATGTGCAAATTGCACTTGTCACCCACAAAGATCTGAAGTCTGCCGGTGGCAATTGCAGAAAACGGGAGAAGCGGAAAATGGAGGAATCTCTCAGGAAGGTGAAGACGCTGGGGCAGGCAGATGAGGACATAGATGACCTTGCCAAGTGGGTCACCAAGTCTCGCACCAAAGCAGAAGAAGAAAAGGAGCTGGCGCGGGAGGAGGCTCTTGCTGCAGCAGAGCGTCGTCAAAATGAACAGGTCTGGGCAACCTGCATTTATACTGCACCCTATGTTTGCTTAAGCAGAATTTGAATCAACTGTGTTAATGGGCACAGAGTGCCAGGCTTCCTTTTGACATGTACGTGTTGCACAGGAGGAAGAAGAAGATGAAGAAGCACAGCTGCGTGGTCTAAAAGGTCTGAAGGTGAAACACGGTGCTGATGAGCTGCAAGAGGGTGAGACCATGATCCTGACCCTGGCAGACAAGAACATTCTGGATGACAAGGGTGACCTGGATGATGAAGAGCAGGATGAGCTGGAGAACGTGCTTGCAGTATGTCACTGGAAGCCCCTATACATTGCTGAATGTACCTGGACCCTCATGTCAGAGCTGCCATTTATGTCTTGTAGCTTTGGAAGCCAGCTTCATGCAGCTGCCTTATCATCAGTCCATACGTTGTTTGAGCGCTGATGGGCTTGGATCAGACGGTGTCTGCAAAATAAGGTCTCTGTTGCTGTGCATGAAGTGATGAACTGTGGATATTGTGCAGGCTGAGCATAAGAAGCGCAGCAAGGCACGCAAGGAGAGCCAGAAGCCTGCTTCACGTTTTGAGGAGGACCTAAAGAAGCGCGGCCTTCTTAACAAATATGACGAGGAGGAAGAAGAGGCTGCCATGCTGATTGGGGAACAAGGTCAGTAACTTACATGAAGTGTACTGTGACTTGCTCTGTGCACAGAGCACTAGCATGCACCACATCTACACTGTTTTGCTTTACACACACAAGATCTTCTGCCCATGCAAGTGTCTTTGAAAGGGCATCAGACACTCAATAGCAAGAGATTATGGCAAAAACAGCCAGCATATAGGCTGCAAGATGTACATTCTGACACATCCTATCTGTCTTGGATCCTCTCCTTGTTGCTGTATCTGCAAGCTTGTCACTTTGGCTTGTCAGCTGTTGTTGTTGTGATGTGATTCTTTTGCAGGTAAGCAGGATGTGCAACTGTTTCACTGAAGTGCTCTTGTTCTTTATGGCACAGGAACAATACATGATGAGGCCCGGCAGCGGCAAGAAGAGATCAGAAGCAAGTTGGTGAGCGTGGATGCCAGGGCCAGGCCTGCCTTTGACCAGGCCAAAGACTACTACACCTCAGAGGAGGCAGCCCAGTTCATGAAACCCAAGAAGAAGGTAATCGCCTGTGATGGAAGCTTTGCCCAGCGTAGGCAGTTGCTCCATGGCTGAAAGCAGGCAGGAAAGCACACATCATCTACCATATCATCCAGCCCTCAGTATGACATATCACTGGCTGGAGCATCTTACAGGCTGCTTGGTTTGATCTGGACTGCAAATGTGCAATTGCTGTGTGTCAGCTGCTTATATCCAGTTGGCGTAGTGTCAGGAACTGCTGACAGTGTTTGTAAACAGAATTGAACCCAGGGCACTTCAGCCTTGATTTGCAGCTGGCATTCACTTTGGGAGTGCTTGGTGCAGACAGTTACAACCACTTCTGCTGCAGGTGAAGAAGAAGGTGCGAGTTCGCAAAGCAGCAGAGGTCGAAGGTGCTGGCCTGGACCTAGCAGCCCTGGAAGCTGAAGCAGCAGCTGCTGGCATGTCAGACCTGGGGTCCAGAAAAGAGGCTGCTGGCAGGGAGGCGCAGGTCAAACAGGCTCAAATTGCAGATGAGGTCCGCAGGCAGTCCAAGTAAGTCCAGCTTGTGACACGCTGTGACCAGCCTTGGTAAAGATGAGTTGCACAAATGCATGAGCTGCTTTGTGTTGACTGCGTGAGAGGGTGTGCAGCACCAGTGGTGCAATCCTTAAGACTCATGCGCTCAATGACTTATGCGGCACTTGCCAACCTCATTTACCATCAATCAAGCATGGTGCTTGCTTGCCTGACAATGCAATACCAAATTGCTCTCTGGCTGCATCACCACCCTTTCTGTGAAAAAGGTCACACATGGTGTATAACGTGCCTCTGACCATAAGACCATTGCTCACGGTGCAGATATGATGCTGCACTGGAGAAGGCAAACTATGCTGCTCTGGCAATGAAGCAACAAGCCGATCAAGATGACGTCATAGGTCTGTCACTCCATCATGCCAGTGCACATGGGTCAGCCTGCTTTGACATCCTGGGCTCCTTGCAGTCTGATGAGATGTTCAGCAAACCAACTCAAAAGCCTTCACCTCCAAGCATGTTTGTACAAGGCCAGTCATTGCATACTTCAGTTGCTGTTCAGGTGAAGATGATGATGATCTGTATGAATCTTTAGCACGGGCACGGGCACGGAAGGCTGCTGAGAAGCAGCAGAAGGGAGGCAGCCTTCAGGACCCCTTTGCGGAGCAGCTGGCTAGTAGGCGTGAGGATGATGAGGCTCAACTTGCAATGGACGTAGACAAACAAAAAGGTTTGCAGCCTCAGTCCTTCTGCAGCAGTAGTCTTAGCCAGGCAGAGGTTGCAGCCTCTGCGCTTTGCAGGCAGCTGGCGTTTTGCTGCTGACCCTGCCTCTTTGCATGCTTTCCATATGCTGAATCGTATGCTAAATTTTGCCTGCTCCTGACTCATTTGCTCCTTAGCTTTTGTAGCAAAACTCTACGCTAGTCAAGTAGCCACACAGCTCATTTGAGTGTGCAGGTGATGGCTTGGAATTCACCGAGGCCTCAGAGTTTGCTCGCAGTATCCAGCTCAGAGAGCCTGAGGAGGCTGCCTCCCGCCCTGCTGACTCAAGTCACATGGGTGTTGAAGATAGCACAGGGCCTGCTGCCACAGCCCCTACGCCACACCCTCCACCTGCTTCTGTCCCTCCCCATCCAAAACGCAACTCACGCTCCAAGTATGCAACCCCTGCACTTGCATGCTGCCTTCTCCATATGTACATGTATTGGTCAGTCCTCTTTGACAACACATGCGTAGCAACAAGCAATGTCTATACTGTTTGGGATACTGCTCAATGCTTGTGTCAGTCAAGTGCTGTGCCCTCAGAAGGCAGTCAATGCGTTGAACATCAATTGTCTTGTGTGCACAACAAGCTCTGTCCTGACGGCTGGTGATGACACTGACACAGGTACGGCAGCTGGGTTTCTGCAACAGGGGAGGATGGCACAGAAGACCAGGATGAAGAGATGGCTGACGTGCAGCCGGCTGCTGCTGCTCCTAAGGAAGAGGAAGGGGAGCAGAGCATGATCAGAGAGGCTGCTATTGGCAAAGGTATATCTCCAAGCAAGATGTTGCGCTGCTTCTTCTGCTGCCTCTGTATTGCTGTGCATGCATTGAATGCTGATGCATACAGCTTGTTGTAAATTGTTGTGTGCACTGCACCACCGCAATGTATACTGATTGTGAATGCACCTGCTCAGCAGCAGTCCTTGAGGCCTGCAAGCAGTGGCACTGTGTAGCTCAGCAGCCTGTGGTATGTTTGCATGTTGTCATAAACCAGCTGCTGGCATCCAGCTGCAGGGCAAGTGACACAGTGGATGTGAGCGTTTTGCAGGCATGGCTGGGGTACTGAATCTGCTGAAGGATCGAGGGGAGCTGACGCAGCGTGTGCAGTGGGCGGGGCGCACCAATGACATGAAACCCGTCATGCTGCAAGGCTTGGAAGACGTGTACCAGTCAGGAGGGCATTCCGATGAGATTGCCAACAGAGTGGAGCTTGCCTTAACCCGCAGAGATGAGTATGGCAAGGTGCTCACCCCTAAGCAGGCCTTCAGAGAAGTCCCCTACAGGTAATCAAGCCTGTCCACCAAGTCACATTGGTAGCAAGAAAAGAAAAGAAAATAGGGTTTCAGCGTCAATTTAATGAGAAGCCAAGTATTGTATTGGGCTGCCCAGATGTCACATTGGAACTGTGGCTTCAGTACTCTGGACAGACCACAACTTCATCACATCCCATGCATTGTCAGCATAGGTGTGGCAACTTAACACAAGCCATAACACCTTAAAATGCCTTTTTAATGTAGCTGACCTAGACAATGCATAACTGTTTTTGCATGAATTGTCTTCTTTCAACGCATGCTTTGAGTGCTCCTGGTAAAGCAGGTTGGCCATGCAGGTTTCATGGCATTGAGCCCAGCAAGAAGAGCAAGGAGAAGGCCCAGCGAAAGCAGCGTGACGAGATGGCTGCCAAAAAGCTGGCCACTTCTGAACAGCCCACTGGCAGCTTCAACCACCTCAAAAATGCTCAGGTGATTGTACCATACTTTCTTTCATACCTGCCGCCCAATGGTGCATGTTGAATCACTGCTGCAAGCAGATCACCTGCCAGACGTGTCACATTAGCAGCTGTGTGTAGGTGCGTCCTGCTCAGATGTGGTGACGGTTCAAATTGTTCCACATGTTCACAGGTGTTTGCACATCTGTCAACAGCTTGATTATGTGCAGTAACGTGCATTGTGTACACCCGTGAGCTTTGCACTGATGAGTCAGCGCCCCTCACCCTGCCCTAAACAAGTGCTCATGCACGCCTAGAGGATTGGAACAAACCAGATTGCAAAGCGTGTTCTTGGCGTCTTGCAGGCAAAAAGCAACACCCCATATGTGGTACTGACTGGTAACATCAGACCTGGCCAAAGCAGTGATCCCAAGAGTGGGTATGCGACAGTGGACAGCCAAGTAGCTCTGACCCCAATGCTAGGTGGAGGCCGCACTCCTCTGGTGGGTGACCGCAAGGTTGAGGCCATGTTGGGAATCAGAAAACGTCCAGGCAATGATAGCATGCCACCGCCAGCTAGCAGGCCGAATAAGAAGGCCAGACAGGACTAGCCTTGCTGCCGTGTAATGCAAACAAGTGGCTCACATCAATCATATCTAGACAGTCTACTAGTTGGCTGATAAGCAACAATTTAGCATCAGCAGTTCACTGCTTATCTGCTTGTGGCTTGAAACATGATGCTGCACACTGTTCGCTTGGAACAGAACTCAATTTTAATTTAAAGTGCTGCTGGCTGAATTGCAGTTGTTTCTTGAGCCTCCTGTATTTGCAAGCCGACGCTTGTATACATTGCACCTGCTGTTGATGATTGGACTTCCTGTGATGCTCTTGGTCACAGCAGTCTGACTTGAAGATCTGCCTTGTACTGCAGAGCATAGTAGTGGAACTGAACTAGCTAGCTGCTACAATGTTTCAATTAGCAGCTGTTTTATACTACCGTCACAAACAACCAGGCGCAATGTCGGTGCAGTGATGGGCGCAACAAAGCATGTGGATCGCATATACATGCATCGCAGCAGAGCTGTGTGACAATAAGCAGTATTGCTGGCAACCCTGTGAGCCTTCAACTTCGTGCAGTACACTAGTGATGACCCGAAAATTCTTCACCACGCCCATCATCCACTAGACATGCCTTTTCAGCTGGACAGCTCCTCCAGACTGCTGCATCATGTGGCCTTCGGATAGACATACGGTGTTGCGAACTAGTCTCGTCAACCAGCTTCAGAATTGTAGCATACCGTTGTGCGACTGCAGTGGTGACCTGTATACAGTATTATTTGCATTTGTGTTAATTTATTTGCCAGACGGCATGCATGACACAGGCTATGCTGAGCATTGCACTGTATTTCATTTCATGCCATCTGTGGTTGTGTCAATTGCACCTGTCGTTAGGTTGCTTGGCATTGAGGCTGTGCCAGCTTCTGATGCATGAGTCATTGGCCTGGGCATTTATACGATATGTCCTCTGCTCCCAGATAAAGGGAAAACCGTTTTAAGGCGTGATCAGTGATCACTGCACCACGCAACTTGGAGGCACCATGCAACTCAGCGTAGCTCTTGCCCCAGCATCCAATGTCTCGGTCTTGCTTGAAAAAAGGATTCACAGTCGAGTATGCGGATATCGCCGAGCTGCCCACAAACCCAAGCAGAGATCACCAGCGAACGGAAGCAATCATACCCGTTGTGCTACGACAGAGCCCTTTTCCGAGCCTTTCACCTTGCATCACAGCGTTGTGCGCCCATTACTTTCAACCTTCGCCACAGTTGTATTGGTACGTTGGGCTGCGCGTCGGTCTTGGCCGGTCAGGCATGCAAGTCGTTGGAGGATGTACCTCGTCACCTTGTAATTATCACGCGCATTTGGTGGGCAATACCAAATGTGATGAACTGTGATGGGCATGACAGCATTCTTTATTTTGGCCTTGCAGATCATGTCCCCTGTCTGTGCGCCGGCCATGGGCGCCTCGTCTACCTACAGCCAGTCTCAGGAAATGGAGGCTGAATTACAACGCCTGATTCAATCACGCCTTGAGACTGGCCAGGGTCCTCTGCCTGTGCTTAGGGAAGAGAAATCAGTGGTAAGTTTTTGGTTTCCTCTTAAGTGGTCTCGCTTCCCAGGCCTATACACGCAAGCTCCAAGCTTAAGCTCTTCAACATCATGATAATGTGATTGCCATCATGCATGGGTCAATTTGTAGGCATGTTCTGCATTTATGGGCAAGACAGCGGTCACTTGACTTTGAGCGCAAACAGACAGTGGCCATGCATGGTGTGACCTTTATGTGAGCCAACCACACTGGTCAGCCAAGTCATTCATTTACCTATGCAGCCGGACAAATTACTCTCAGGCTCAAGACCTATATTGGTCTGCATGCGCTACAAGCATCTACAACAGCAGCCCTGCCCCTCAGCCAATGCAGATTTGAGTGTTCCACAGCAAGTTCTTC
>JAABUK010007633.1_pt1 | contig 15529 bp, 13 predicted proteins | sample 5559141 | NCBI WGS metagenome assembly JAABUK01 (sample SAMN10711869, study PRJNA513367) | rock metagenome | isolation source: Antarctica rocks | place: Antarctica: Victoria Land, Pudding Butte nord | collected 2016-01-03
GACCGTGGCGTCGGTGGGTTTCGCTGCGCTCACCCACCCTACGAAGCCTCGGGATGTTCGGGTATCGATCGTCCTTGAAGGGCTATTGTCCGGCCCCCTCCCCCCTTGTGGGGGAGGGTTGGGGTGGGGGGACGTGGCGTCGGGATCAGGCCCTCGTCCCACCCCGAACTTCCGGGAGGCCCATCCGGCGGCGGCCATCCCCAGGTCGACGGCCGTCGCGACGACCAGGGCCCGGTCTCCCGACAGCCCGGCGGCGATCAGCGCGGCCCGGGACCGGCCGGCGAGGTCGCCCCGGCCCCAGAGGGCCGCAACCCGCCCGGAGATGGCGACCAGCGCCAGGCCCCGGGTCAGGGTGGCCATCCGGAACGGCTGGAAGACGGTGACCCGGAGGTTGCCCATCACCTCGACGGCCAGGTAGGCCAGGGCCAGGCTCGCCAGGTTGACGGCCATCAGGATCGCCAGCCGGGCCCGGGCCGGTTGCCGGGCCCCGTCGCGGGCCGGGCCGCCGAGGGCCAGCAGGGCGAGCGCCGGATAGCATCCCCAGGCCAGCCATTGCGAGGCCCGCCAGGTGGAGGGGAGCATGTGCTGCGGGCCCTGGACCATCACGGACAGGAGCCGGAACTCGTCGGCGGGCATCCCCTCGAAGAGGCGCCCCCCCTGCCCGGCCATCGCCGCCATCCCCGGCGCCAGGGCCAGCCCGAGGGCCCCGATCGCCGCCGCCGCCCCGGTCCACCGGACGCCCGACCGGCCCGGGACCATCGCCCAGGCGAGCCAGGCCGCCGCCATGGTCAGGCCGACCTGGAGGCCGACCGACGGATGGACCAGCGCCGCCAGGCCGATCCAGGCCGCCCCCCGGGCGCCCCGGGCCGGGTCGCCCACCGCCGAGGCCAGGGCCAGCCATCCCAGGGCGAACCCGACCAGGCGGTCGAGCAGGGTCGCCTCGAACAGGTGGTTCGTGCCCACGTTCCCCGCCTTCGCCGCCAGGACCAGGGCCACGGCGATCAGCCCGACCCGCGGGCCGATCTCGGGCCAGGCCGCCCGCGCCAGGCGGTCGACGCCGAGGATCGTCGCCCCGAGCGTCAGGGCGAACAGCCCGGCCAGGCCCGCCGCCAGGCCGAGCGGCCGGCTCGCCGCGTCGATCAGCGCGAGATAGCCCCGATGCGGATTGAAGGCGTCGAAGGCCCGGACGAACGGGTCGGTGGCGTAGACCGCCGGATCCTGGCGATCCACGAGGAGCGGGAGGCGATACGCCTGGTCGCCGTCGAAGGAGTGATAGCCCCGGAGGGTCAGGAACAGGCCGGCGAGGATCAGGAACATCGCCCATCGCGGGGGCGAATTCTCCGATATCCGGTCGGGCGGGCCGGCCGGGTCGTCCCCTGGTCGCGATTCGATCCGGAGCCCGGTCGACGCCGTCGGCATGCCTTCGCCCTCCCGGCCGCCCGGAGGTCGGGCCTCGGCCGGGGGGAGTGTGACGCCGGGCGGCGGATCGGTCAACGCGGGTTGCCGATCAGGGCCGGGGCCGGGGATCCTCGATCCGGTCGACTTCCCGGCCGAACCGGTCGGCGAAGTCGGGGGCGGCGGGGTCGAGGGCGGGCGCGGGCGCCGGGGCGGCGGGGTCGAGGGCGGGCGCGGGCGCCGGGGCGGCCGGGAGGTCGAGCCGGGGGGGACGGCTGGCGGTCTGGACCGGCGGCCGATCGGCCGGCTTCGACCCGACCGGGGCCTCGGGGTTGGCGATCCCCATCCGCCGGACGTGGGCCACGAATTGCTGGACCGGGGGCGCCGACCAGATCCGGTCGGCCGGCCGGTACTGGTCGTGCCAGGCCATCGCCTGCGAGGTCTGGGCCTGCTCGGCGGCCCAGGGGATGTGGTCGACCCAGGCCCGGTTCCGGTCGACGGCCCAGGCCAGGAACGCCGCGACCACCCCCGCCTTGGCGGCCGCCATCAGGAACCCGCCGAACTGGTCGACCCGGTTCGGCTCGGGCTCGCCATAGGGCCGGCGGCGGGCGAGCTTGACCGCCAGGTTGCCCGCGCCGACCACCGCCACGAACGCGACGGCGGCCGACGTCCACCAGAGGAGCCGGTCGAGCAGGTGCGCGGGGACCGTCGTCAGATAGGGGGCGACGTAGGGCCGGACGGAGTCCCGGATCGGACCCGCCGCGAACACGGAGCCCACCAGCCCGCCCAGCCGGATCGCCTGGAGCATGAACCCGCGGAGCCAGCCGCGGATCCCGCCCAGCAGGACCATCACCCCGAGCGCAATGTCCAAACCCATGGATTCAGCCCCTCGTCCGGCCGCTCGATCGTGGTGCCTACTCGATGATTCGCCGGCCGACGTCGGTTCTTGTCCTCGACCGATCGGACCGTATCGCTTTGATCGGCCGGAAGTTGGTCGGACTTGAGGGAAAACCTTCCCTGGTCGGCCGGCCGAACACCCCGGCGATCGGCGGGGATCCCTCACCGGACCGCCGACCGCCGACCATTATTCCGAGGCCATCATCGTCTCCAGGATCCCCAGGGGGATCGACCCCTGGGAGAGCAGGCGGTCGTGGAAGGCCCGGATGTCGAACTTCGGGCCGAGTCGGGCCTCGGCGCGGGCCCGGATCTCGCGGATCTTCAGCTCGCCGACCTTGTAGGCGAGCGCCTGGCCGGGCCAGGCGATGTAGCGGTCGACCTCGCTCTCGACCTCGATCCGGGGCATCGCGGTGTTGGCCTGGAGGTAATCCACCGCCCGGTCCCGGGTCCATCCCCGGTGGTGCATCCCGGTGTCGACGACCAGCCGGGCGGATCGCCAGGCGTTGTATTCGAGCCGGCCCAGCTCGGAATACGGGTCGACGGCCAGGCCGACCTCGCGGGTGAGCCCTTCGGCGTAGAGCGCCCAGCCTTCGGAGAACGCCGGGAAGTAGCCGAACCGCCGGAACCCGGGCCGGCCGGGCGCCTCGATCGCCAGGGCGATCTGGAGGTGATGGCCGGGGACGGCCTCGTGATAGGCCAGGGCCGGCATCGATTGCGTGGACCGATCGGCCGAATCGGAGGTGTTGATGTAGAAGTAGCCGGGGCGGGACCCGTCCTCAGGCGGGGGGTAATAATAGCCGGCCGGGGCCGACTTCGCCCGGTAGGCTTCCATGGTCCGGATCGCGTAATTCGCCCGGGGGAGCCTGCCGAACAGGAGCGGGAGCTTCGCGTCGACCTCGCCGAGGATCGTCCGGTATCGGGCCAGGATGGCGGCCTCGTCGCCGGCCCGGAGCTTCGGGTCGGCCCGGACGTGGGCCAGGAACGCGGCGAGGTCGCCGTCGAAGCCGACCTTGCGGCGGACCTCATCCATCGCCGCCCGGGTCCGGGCGACCTCGGCCAGGCCGACGGCGTGGATCGCGTCGGGCGACCGGTCGGTGGTCGTGAACGACCGGGCCAGCGCCGCGTAGTGCTCGGCGCCGTCGGGCGAGTCGCGGAGCCCGACGCCCTCGCGGCAGGCGGGCAGGTATTCCTTCTCCACGAAGTCGGCCAGGCGGGCATAGGCCGGGGCGACGGCCCCGGCGATCGCCCCGCGGACATCATCCCGAGCCCGGTCCCTCGTCGACCCGGACCAGTCCCTGGGGAGCCGGTCGACGATCCGCCAGAGCGGGCTGTCCTCGGGCCGGGCCGTCGCCAGCGCCCGGAGCTGGGGGACGGTCTTGGCCATGCTGACCCGGGGCGGGACGCGCCCCTCGGCCATCCCCCGGCGCATCACGGCGATGGTGGCGTCGACGGCGGCCGGGAGCCCACGGAGACGTCGGAGGTAGTTCTCCACGTCGCCGGCCGTCGAAGCCGGGTGAAAATTCCCCGTCTGCGCGAACTGGAGCGGCAGGCCCTCTTGCTGGGTGAACGGGATCAGGTGGGCCCGGAACCGCTCGCGGGCGAGCCGGTCGTCGGCGAGGAAGATCAGGACCTCGCGATCGAGCCGGTCCTGGTCGCCGAGGGTGTCGGGGCAGATGGCGTCGACCGCGTCGCGGGTGGCGCGGAGGCGGCCGACCCGGGCATCGTGGGCGGCCTCGGACGGGTCGGGCATCCGGTCATCGTATCGGTGGTCGCCGTTGTACGTCGCCCCGAGCGGGTCGGCCCGCATCTCGTCGTCCCAGTACGCCTCGAAGGCCGCGCGGAGCCGCTGGCCGGGCGACTCCACGCCGCCGATCAGGTCGGCCCGGGCGGCGGAAATGAGCCCGAGGGTCAACGCCACAACCGCCGGGCCTCTGGCTCGAATCATCGGCTCTCCTCGATTTCCTGTAGGGTGGGTGAGCGCAGCGAAACCCACCACAACAGATAAAGATACATGGGGATCATGGTGGGTTTCGCTGCGCTCACCCACCCTACCAGTGGGGATTCCCGCGATCAGTAGCCCATCGCCCCGCCGTCCTTGCGGGGGTCGGAGCCTCCGATCAGGACGCGATTTTCCAGGTCGATCCGGATCGCCTGGTAGCCCCCGAACGCGCCCGAGGGGGGCGCGGCGACGATCCGATGGCCCCGGGCTTCGAGGGCCCGGCGGGCCTCGGGGCCGATCCCCGATTCCAGGGCGACCGTCCCGCCGCCCTGGGCGGCCGCGCCGGTCGGCCTGGACGACCCGGAATGGAGGAACCGGGGGGCTTCGCCGGCCAGCTGGACGTCCATCCCGTGATCGATCATGTTCACCAGGACCTGCGCGTGGCCCTGGGCCTGCATGTCGCCGCCCATCACGCCGAACGAGAGCCAGGGCTTGCCGTCCCTGGTGACGAAGCCGGGGATGATCGTGTGGAACGGCCGCTTGTGGGGTTCGAGCCGGTTGGCGTGGGCCGGGTCGAGCGCGAACAGGCATCCCCGGTTCTGGATCGGGAACCCCAGGCCGCCGGGGACGTGGTCCGAGCCGAACCCGTTGAAATTGCTCTGGATCAGGCTGACGGCGTTCCCCGCGCCGTCGACCACCGTCATATAGATGGTGTCCGCCGCCAGGGGGTCGCCGGGCGTCGGCCGGTCGTTGGCGTGGTCGAGGTCGATCAGCTTCCCCCGGCGCGCGGCGTAGGGCTTGGAGATCAGCTCGGCGACGGGGACCCGGGCGAACTCGGGGTCGGCGTAGAACCGGGCCCGGTCCTCGTAGGCGAGCTTCTTGGCCTCGATCAGGAGGTGGAGGGCCTCGGGCGACTGCGGGCCCATCGCCCTGAGGTCGTGCGGTTCGAGGAGGTTGAGCATCTGGAGGGCCGCGATCCCCTGGCCGTTGGGGGGGAGCTCCCAGACGTCGTAGCCCCGATAGTTGGTGGAGACCGGGTCGACCCAGGTGCTCGCGTGGTCGGCGAGGTCGCGGGCCTCGATCAGGCCGCCGGCCGACCGGGAGTAGGCCGCGAATTCGGCGGCGATCGGCCCCTTGTAGAAGGCGTCCCGTCCGTCCCGGGCGATGGCCCGGAGGGACCGGGCGAGGTCGGGGTTGCGGAAGACCTCGCCGGCCCGGGGGGCCCGACCGCCCGGGAGGAAGCAGGCGGCGGAGGTCGGGACCTTCGCCAGCCGGGGGGCCGAGGCCCGCCACGAGGCGGCGATGATCTCGCTGACGGGGAAGCCGTCCTCGGCGTGCCCGATCGCCGGGGCGAGGAGGTCGCCCCAGGGCTTCGAGCCGAACCGGGACCGGAGCTGGTCCCAGCCGTCGACGCAGCCGGGGACCGACCAGCTCAGGGGGCCGGCCTCGGGGATCTCCGCCAGGCCCCTGGAGCGGAACAGGTCGATCGACGCCTCATAAGGCGCCCGGCCGCTGGCGTTCAGGCCGTAAAGCTTCTTCGACTTCGCGTCCCAGACGATGGCGAACAGGTCGCCGCCGATCCCGCACGACATCGGCTCGACGACGCCGAGGACCGCGTTGGCCGCGATCGCGGCGTCGACGGCGTTCCCCCCCTGCTGGAGGACCCGGATCGCCGCGGCGGTCGCCAGCGGCTGGCTGGTCGCCGCCATCCCGCCCCGGGCCATCACGGCCGATCGGGACTTGTGCAGGGGGCCGGACGGGCGGTCGTGCGCCAGGAGCCGGCCGGCCGCCGCCAGGCCGATGGGGACGAGCAGGGCCAGGACGGCCAGGGCGGGCGATCCGGGGCGAGGGGGCATGGTCGGACGCCTTTCGGGACGGTCGGCGGCCGTCGACGTCCGGAGGCATCACCCCGGCGCGCGGCCCGCCACCATTCGATCGATCTCGGCCCGCGAAGGCAAGGCCCCTTGCGCCCCGGGCCGGGTGACGGCGATCGCGGCGGCGGCCACGGCGCGGGTGGCGGCCTCGGCCAGGGGGATCCCCTCGGACAGGGCGACGGCCAGGGCCCCGTTGAAGGCGTCGCCCGCCCCGACGGTGTCGACCGCGTCGACCCGGCACGCGGGGACCGCGACCCGCCCCCGATCGTCGACGACCAGGCAGCCGTCGCCGCCCAGGGTCAAGACCACGGCGCCCGGCCCCAGGGCCCGCAAGGCGTCGGCGAGGGCGCCGGGGTCGTCGACGGCCCCGCCCCCGGCCAGGGCCTCGGCCTCGGTCCGGTTCGGGGTCAGGACGTCGACCATCGCCAGGACGCCCCGCGAGGCCAGCTCCGACGACGCGGGGGCCGGGTTGAGGACGACCGTCATCCCGGCGGCCCGGGCCCGCCCGATCGCCCGGATCACGGTCTCGGGCGGGACCTCCAGGCTGGCCAGGAAGACGCCGGGCGCGGCGAAGACGTCGTCGGGAAGCTGGTCGATGTAGCCGGGCGACAGCCGGGCGTTGGCCCCCATGAAGACGCCGATCAGGTTCTCGCCGTCGCCGCCGACCAGGATCAAGGCGACGCCCGACGGGTCGGAGTCGACCTGCTTGGCCCGTCGGAGGTCGATCCCCTCGTTGAAGTAGCGGTCGCGGATCTGGCGCCCGGCGGCGTCGTTGCCGAAGGCGGTGAGGAAGGCGACCTCGGCCCCCGCCCGCCGCGCGGCGACCGCCTGGTTGGCCCCCTTGCCGCCCGTGGCCGTGAAGAAATCGGAGCCCAGCCGGGTCTCTCCCGGCGCGGGGAGCCGGTCCAGCCGCAAGTTCATGTCCAACAGGCTGGCGCCCAGGACGACCACGCGACCCATCGGGCGCCCTCCGTTCAGCGGTAGTCGTCGCGGACCGGGTGGAAGACGTCCAGGGCGACGGCGGGCCCGTCCCGGGCGACGACCCGGTGGGGGACGTGGCCGGGGATCCGCCAGATGTCGCCGGGGCCCAGGACCCGGGTGATCCCGCCGACGGTGAACTCGGCCCGGCCGGAGATCATCATCCCCATCTGCTCGTGGGGGTGCGCGTGCTCGGGGACCACGGCGCCGGGCTCGAAGGTGACCATCGAGAGCATCACGCCGTCGCCGGCCGTCGCCCGGATCTCGACCCCGGGGAAGGGCCGGCGGTGGGCCCCGCCCCCGGCCGGGATGAAGTAGCGGCCGGGGTCGGTGTCGGCCTCGGGGTGCGTGGGTTGGTCCATCAGTTCCGCCCGTATCGTTCGGCGAACCAGAGGCCGGAGGTCCCGAGGAACTCCTCGCGGGTCAGGTTCAGGCAATTGCTGATGGCGTCGTCGAGCTTGCCCTGGCCTTCGAGCATGACGCGGACGAAGTTGTTCAGGGCCGTCGAGGGCCAGTTGCCGGCCATCCACTCGAACAGGGAGAAGCCGATGGCGCGGGTCGTCTCGAACTTGCCGGCGTCGCCGAGCGCCTCGTTGGCCTTGGGCTGCCAGCCGATCCGGACGCTCTCGGCGGTCTCGGCGCGGAGGCGGCGATAATAGGGGCTGGCGGGCTCGAGGTGGGAGGCGGAGAACGCCCCGAGGCCGAGCGCGACCCAGCGCGGGGGCTTGCCCGCCTGGCTGGCGGCGGCGGCGACGAATTGCTCGGTCAGGAGGCCGGCCAGGGTCCGTTCGGGCCCGGTGGGCGCGTCATCGGCCTTCTTCCGGGGGCGGGCCCCCTTGCGGGCGGGGGCGGTGCTGGCCTCCTCGCCGCCGGCGGCGGGGTCGACGGCGACGAGGTAGGGCGACTCGACGGTGAGCTTGGCCCGGGCCTGCTCGCCCGCCTCGACCTCCTGGTTCTCGTTGGTCCGGACGAACTCGACGAAGCTGATCGTGTCCTTGAAGACGTAGAGGCCGATCTTGTCGGCCGCGGGGAGGGCCGACGTCCGGCCGGTCGAGAGCAGGCGATGGGCCAGGGCGTACTGCGACTCCATCGTCCGGATCAGCTTGTCGGCCCGGGCTTTGGGCAGCGTGCTCAGGAGCAGGAAGTGGGGCCCGACGGTCACCTCGGGCTCGACCTTGGTGGCCTTACTCCACCGGTCGCGGCCGGCCTTCTCGGCGACCTTGTCGCGCTCCTCGGGCGTCATCTTCTCCAGCTCGGCCCGGCGGAGGTCGGCGGTGGATGCGGCGTACTTGTTCAGGGGGTCGGTCGCCGACAGCCCGGCGTCGAGGCGGGCCCCCTGCTTGACCCAGGTCACCAGCCTCTCGGCGGCCTCTTCGGAGAACCCGCGCTGGCCGTTGTTGGGCGGCATCTTGGGGGTCTCCTCGCCCTGGACCATCAGGGCGAGGTGGCTCGAATCGGGGTCGCCCGGGACGATGTCCTTGCCGCGCTTGCCGCCGGCCATCAGCTTCTCGAAGCTCGACATGTCGAGCTTGCCGACGTTGAGCCCCCGGCCGTTCCCGGTATGGCAGCCGACGCAGTTGGCGACCAGGATCGGCGCGATGTCGCGCTTGAACGAGAGCGACCCGTCGGCCGGGGCCGGGGCCGGGGTCGTGGCCTTGGCGGCGGGGGTGGCCGCCCCGGGCGCGGCCATCTCGTCCTTCTCCATCGCGTCGGCGGGCTTCTTCGCCGTCGCCTTCTTCCGGACGCCCTTCTGGGCCACCCGGACCACCCGGCCGGCCCCGTCGTCCGCGGAGATGACCCCGACCCCGCCGATCAGGCACGCCGTCAGCCCGAGCACAACGCCCCGACGGCCGAGGCCACGGAAAACCAGCGACATGGGCCCGTCCCGTTCGAGGTGACATAGCACGGTTGGATGGTCCGATTGTCCGTCATTGCCGCCGGATCCGCAAGGGCTTGCGTCGCGAAACCGCCCGAGGGCCGGGGTCAATCCGCGGCGATGGCGAGGCCGACCTCGCGGGCGGCCGAGCGGTCGGCGATCAGGTCGCGCTCGGTGATCCGGAGCTTGTAGTCGCCGGGGGCGATCGGCCGGGGCAGGACCAGCCGGTAGGCGATGTAGTAATCGCGCCGCCGACGCCGGCAGGTCTCCTCGGCGATCGGGAGCGACCGGACCAGGACGGGGGGCCCGCCGCCGTCGGGGATCACCTCCACCTGAGCGGCCAGCCGGGTCCGGAACCCGGCCGAGGTCGTCTCGTACCGGAGGCCGTCGACCTCGCAGTAGACCACCACGATCTGGCCGGCCTTGCGGACCGGCGGCTCGTAGGGCTCGAAGTCGCCGAACCGGTCGACCTTGCTGCACAGGCGGAGGTCGACGATCTCCAGCGGCGCCTTGTCCTCGATCGCCTGGACGGCGGCGCGGACCTCGTCGCCCCGGGCGGGCGTCCCGGACTGGGAGTCGTCCAGGGCCCGGAGCACGGCCCGGGTCCCGTCGGCCTCGTGCTGGCCGAAGTCGGGGTCGATGTCGGGCTCGGCCAGCCAGGCCAGGAGCCGGGCCCGGAGGGCCCACGGCGAGGTCGCCCCGCCGGCCTGGTCGAGCCGGGCCCGGGCCAGGCCGGCGAGCTGCCGGACCCCGTCGCGCCAGAGGTCGTCGGGCCGGGGAGGCTCGGCCGGCCTCGGGTCGCGGGCCGGGACGGCCGGCACGGGAGGCGCGGCCACGGCCACCGCCGCCGGCTCGGGCTTGGGCGGCCCTTCCCGGGACGGCGGGGCCGGCGCGGGCGGCCGGGTCATCTCGTCGACGACGATCCCGGTATGGGCCCGGGCCTTCTCCATCGCGGCGTCGATCAGCGGGGTCGGGGGGGTGTCGCCGAGCCTGGGCGGCACGGCGAGGCCCGACGAAGGCTCGGTCGCCATCGGGTCGGCGACCGGCTCGATCGACGCCATCTCGGCGGGCTGGTCCATCGCGACCGTCGCCGGCAGGAAGGCCGCACGCCCGGCCGACGCCACCGCCGACTGCGGCCGATTGGGCGTGATCCGGCCGATCGACGCCCCGTGGCAGCCGGCCAGCACCGCGATCGTCAGGACGGCGAACCCCGACGCGATCCGCCGCTCTCGGCTGCCGGGCGTCATGCGGGCCTCTCTCCGGATCGAGGGGATGACGGGAATCGCCGCGATCTGATACCGCATTCCGCCCGATCGGGCAAGGCGACTCGGGACCCCGGGCAGGGCCGGACAAAGGTCCCGTCCACGCCCTTTGATCCCCTCTTCAACCCTCTCCCGCTGACCTCGGTCGCTCAGGGCCCGGCACCGTTGGCGATCCGGGCCAGCCATCGGGCCCGTTCGAGTCGCTCCGTCCGGTCGATCTCCCGGGCCTCCTCGACCTCGATCCTCCGGAATCGCGGGAGGTCGCCCGGCCCGAGCTGGCCGATCCGGTCGAGGTCGGCGGAGATGACGTGGGCCAGGTGGAGGTAGCCGCCCATCGTCCCGCCGGCGACCCCCAGGATGATCGGCAGGCCGCCCGCCACCTGGATCGCCCCCGGGGCCACGGGCGCCGATGGGCGGTCGGGATCGGCCTCGCGGGCGATCGGCGGCCCTTCCAGGCGGAGGCCCATCCGGTCGGATCGGGGCGTGACGAGGTACGGGCCCGACTCCAGGAGGCGGGCGTCGCCGATGTCGGGGTCGGCGTCGGGGCCGTTCACGACCCGGATCGGCTCACCGGACCGGAACCTCCACCGGGGCCGGGTGACCGGCCGCCGGTCCGGGGTGGTCGTGCCGATCTCGGCGGGCAAGCGATCGCCGACGCGGAGCGGCACCTCGGCCGACCGGCTCCCCATCACCGGGGGCGTCCGCCAGCCGCCCCGGACGGCCAGGTAGGTCCGGGCGCCGATGGGGGAGCCGCCCAGGTCGAGCCGGTCGCCGGCGCGGAGGGTCGCCGATTGGGGGATCCGGAGCGGGCGATCCGGCCCCGAATGGCTCCGGATCGCGGCCGCCATGGGCGCCCCGGCCAGGGCGATGGCCATGGTCCCGGCGGCGAGGTAGAGGCCGCCGACCAGGGTCATCTCCACCGCGGCGGCGTCGAGATCGTTGCCGAGGAGGGCGTTGGCCAGGCCGAGCGACCCGAGGTCGAACGCCCCGCCGGCCGGGACGCCGGACCCCCGGTAACCGGGGCGGCCCCGGTCCTGGACCGTCGACCGGACGCCGGCCCGGACCACCACCAGGGCCACGTCAGGCGAAGCCCACCGGCTCGATCCCCGCCTCGCCGACGATCGACAGGACGAGGTCGGCCAGGGCGACCGACCGGGCGTCGTCGCCGTGGACGCAGAGCGAGCGGACCCCCCGGTAGATCAGGTCGAGGACCTGGTCGCGGATCTCGCCGGGGTCTTCGAGGACGGCCCCCGGCTCGGCCCGGGGCAGGAGCATGCCGTCGGGGAGGTATCGGCGGTCGACGTATCCCTCGGGGATGAACGGGACGTCCAGGAGCCGGGCCCACCGCTCGACCTCGCCGCCGGGCTGGCCCAGGATCGGCAGGCCATACTTGACGCACGCGTTGAGGATGGCGTTGGCCACCTCGTCCTGGCGCTGCGCCTGGTTGTAGAGGGCCCCGTGCGGCTTGAGATAGCGGATGGGGACGCCCGCCTGATAGGCCAGCGTCTTGAACTGGATCAGTTGCCGTTCGACCAGCGCCCCGACCTCGGCGAAGGTCAGCGACTGGTCCCTCCGGCCGAACCCCTCGCGGTCCTCGTAGCCCGGATGGGCGCCGACGACGACGTCCCGCTCGCCGGCCCATCGGAGGGTCCGGAGGATCGTGTCGGGGTCGCCGGCGTGGGCCCCGCAGCAGATGTTGGCCGAGGTGACCCGATCCAGCAGCGGCTCATCCCAGGGGAACCCCTCGCCGAGGTCGGCGTTGAGGTCGACGGTCCGGTTCATCGACGATCCTCCGATCGGAATGGCCTGCGATCCGACCAGTATGGGCGACCCGGCCCGCCCGGTCGACCCGGCAGCGTCGATCGGCGGGGCAAAGGTCGGCACCGGGGAGAGGAAGCGCAAGCGGAGGGGCGACCTGCCGACGGTCGATCCGGGCGCGGGGATGCGCCACCCTCGCCGGATGACCGCGGCACCCGGTCGGTTCGGAGGGGCTGTTCTCCGGTGAACTTACGGCCCGAGGCCATCGCCGACGATCGCACGAGCCCGTCGATCTCGGCGACCGGCGAACTTGCGACGCACCCGGGGCGAGGCCAGTCCGAAGATCGCGAGTGCCACACCGGCGACGGAGACGGCCCAGGGGCCGAATCGCTCCCAGGGCGTGATGGGGGCCAGGGCGAGGCCCGTCCAGGCGTCACCCTTCATCAGATCGGCGTAGTCGACGACCTGGGCGGGGCGGGGAAAGTCGAGGACCATCACCCTTTTGCCCAGCACGCCGACGGGCTCCAGCACGACGTAATGCCCTGGCCCGCCGCCCGACTTCAGCAGCGCGATCGTCGGGCGGTCGATCGGCACGTCGCCCGGCCCGATCCGCTTCCCACGGAGCGGGACGCCATATCGCCCCGAAGTGGCCTGGATCTCCGCCATCGACAGCCCATGCGCCTCGGTGTCTGGCAGCGCCCGACGCAACTCGGAAAGGTTGGTTTCCGCCGATCGCAGCCGCAGCAGCAGGTAGAGCGAGTTGACCCCGCAATCATTGATGAGTCGCGACGCCTCTCGCTCCTCATCCGAGAGTAGCGGAGTCGGGGCGAGGCCGAGAACGAGGGCAGTCATCAAGGGGACAAGTATCGAGATGCGGCGATGGGTCATGGTCGCTCAGGGGTTGCGGCTCTTGTAGTAAAGGAAGCCCGCGCCCAGGACGGCGAGCCCGGCGACGGCCCAGGGCCAGGACGACAATAATCCGGGCCCATCGCGGAGGGGGGAAGATGCTTTCAACTCGCCGGCCATCACCGCCGAGTCCTTGAGCATCCGGTCCAGGTTTGCCTTGATCTCCGCGTCGGTGGGCCGCTTGATCACGGACTTCGGCCGGATCATATACTGACCGAACTCGTAACGGGCTTTCCGAACCTCGTCGCTGATGGCGTCGCCGGACTTGGCCTTGACCGAGAAGACATCATCTTTCAAGCCCTGGTCGAACCGGATGGTGATGGGGAGCAGGTCGTAGGTCTGGTACACGACCGGCTCGTCCAGGAAGACCTGCTTCTTGTCGATCACGGTCAGGCGTCCTTCGACCCTCCCGGAGATGGGGAGCCAGGCCACCTGCCCCGGTCCCTTCTCGAATCGGCCCAGGCGGACCGTGGTCAGGCCCGCGAGGTTCTCGCCCCTGTGGCGCTGCTCGTGTCGGACGACGTGGCCGCCCCGATTCAAGTCGATCCAGAAGATGAAGGAGACGGTCTTGTCTTTCGGGATCGAGTCGTCGACGACGAGTCGGAATCGGACGACGACGCATTCCTGCCCGTCAATCCGTCGGACCCCTTCGTATTCATAGCGATAGGGGGACTCGGCCAGCTTCTTGACCAGGTCGGCCAGCCAGATCTCGCGGAAGTTGCTCAGTCCGGCGTATTCCAGCGGGCCTTGTTTCTTGATCGTGATGTTGGCTTTCTTCTCATTGGCCCCCTGCAAGGAGGACTCGGTGGTCCCCCCAAGGATCGCGACGATGGCGCGGTTAGCCTTGCCGGACTTGGTGTCGAATCCGTACAGGTCCACCGAGATCGCCCCGTCGGCCCTGTGGCGGAAGGTACCGGTATAACTCAGACGCACCGTTTCCTGCCCGGACTTCTCAGGGGATACCTGCCTACCCTCATAATCGAAGCTCACGTCTCGGCAGTTGGCCTCCTGTGCGGAGTCGATCAACTGGATCAGTTGCTGGCGGCTAAGCCCGTCTTCCGGGCGGGCTCCGAGTGTGAGCGTCGTCATCAGCGCGATCACGAGACTCATCCGACCCTCCCGAGCTAACCGTCACTAGGCGGTTAAACTTAAGTAAAACGATTCGGTCGCGCAATTTAAATGCGCAATCGATGCCGATTGAATCATCCGGCACCCGGAGAATCCTCTTCCCCGGGTGGGTTCGCAACGACTTGGAACGTGTCCAACAACGCGGCTTATCAATCCCCCAAACCTCTCTAATACGCCCGCTGATAAATGATCCCGTTCACTTCGCCGCAGGTGTAATTGCTCAACGTGCCCGTGCATGTGAAGCCTGTGGGCGAAGTCGTGTCCACCACGCATGTCCCGTTAAATACAGCCCCACAATCCTGAGTCTGTGCCAGGGAATCATACATGTAGCCGGCTGTCACGGGATGTCCCGCCGTGGTCACTTTCTTGAATGTGGAGGGCGAGAACGAACCGTCGGGGTTGCTGGTCGCACATTGCGTACAATTGCCCCCGGTGGCGGTGCAGCCCAGATAGCCGCCCCCCAGCCCACTGGCTGAATCGTCGCATCTATATGTTGTGGTGTCCGTATTCGGGTTGCCGCCCCTCGCCAGATTCAAGTGGGTTTGGTCCGGATGGTCGTCGCGAGCGAACCGATCCGATAGGAAGGGGCTCAGGGCGAGGAGGATCCCGGTGAGGATGCAGAGTGTTCGCGTCATGGAGCTTCTCCTGGAAGATGGTGGAGCCTCAGGAACGGATTCGGAAGGGCAAATGAGGCCCTTCACTCGACAAGTTCGCCCCCGGCCCGAGTGCCGAGGGCTCGCCAGATTTCGCGACGGATCGACTCGGTGACGAACCGCGTCGAACCGTCGCCCATCAAGGCATTGACGCCGCCCGGATGGAGGCTTCGGGCCGTGGCGACCCCAAATTCGGATGGTGAGGTATCCAACGCATCCGGAATCGGGCCATTGGGCTCCTGAGCGTGCGTATAGTAGGCGTCCTCGCGATTCGCGTCGTACCAGCGGTATCCACCCCGGGTAAGCAGCGGGAATCCGCGGCTGGCGGCGAGCCGGCAGACGTCCAGGGCGAAGTCGGCCGTCAGTTCCATGCCCCGAGGGTTTACCCTCATATCCCCGAAATCGCGCGCCGGTGAAGCCGGCCCGGCACCCCCGGTGCCGACCAGTCGCTCGCTGAAGGCGACCGTGTTCGAGAGGCCGTCCGTCACCAGAGAGGAGGTGAAAAATTGCTGGTGCGGGAAGAACCCGTTGCCGCTGTCGGAAGACTCGGAAGTCATGGTCGTGCCGGGCCCGACGCCGACGTTACCCCGGTAAGAAGTTGGATAGCCATCGCAGGAAGTCGCAACACCGTCGGTTGGACAGAGGAGGACGTCGAGTCGGACATTCAGGGCGGTCGTGTTGGCGCGCTGAGGGCTCGATAACAATTCCTGGCATAGCTCCAACCCGACGTTCAGGCTCACTACTGTCCGGTTGAAATCCCTTTGAATTCCAGGGTATTTCCGAAATACCCATTCTCGATCTGCTCATTTTGGTCTGAATTGCCTTGAAAACCAGGAGAATCACTGGGGACTTGACAAGAGGAT
>JAABUK010007634.1_pt1 | contig 15527 bp, 16 predicted proteins | sample 5559141 | NCBI WGS metagenome assembly JAABUK01 (sample SAMN10711869, study PRJNA513367) | rock metagenome | isolation source: Antarctica rocks | place: Antarctica: Victoria Land, Pudding Butte nord | collected 2016-01-03
TTGTGGCGAAAGTTTTTATTCTGCCGACGAAAGTCTGGCACCTCCGCCAAGTGGGCAAGCAGGGTCATCTGAAAAGAACGTAAATCTCAAATTTACACCGAGGGCACATAGTGCGGTTAGTCTGAGGCTGATACGGGCAGCCCTACCCCCCGGCCCGGTGCCGACGTACTCACCGTGAAGCTGCGCTACCAGGAGCCACAAGGCAGCACCAGCCGGCTGCTGGCCCAGCCGCTGGCCGGGGCCGCCGCGCCCATCGCCCAGGCCTCGGCCGACCAGCAGTTTGCCGCCGACGTGGCCGAGTTTGGCCTGCTGCTGCGCCAGAGCGCCCAACGCGGCATCGCCACCTACGCCAGCGCCGCCCAGTTGGCCCAGGCCGGCCGCGGCCCCGACCCCGAAGGCTACCGCGCCGAACTGGTGCGCCTCGCCCAGCTGGCCGAAGGCATGACGCCAGCCGACCAAACTACGGACCTGCGCTAGGGTTTGCAGCCTACTTCGTCTGGCATTGCGAGCATGTCGCGTATCAAGCAAGGACGCGGCAATCGCACCTGAACGAGTCGTGCGGATACCGTTCGGGTGCGATTGCCGCGCTTCACTTCGTTGCGCTCGCAATGACAGGCTAGCTTGGCTCATTACCTTCGCCGCCTATGTCGCAACCGTCTTTACAGCGCCGCCTGGGCCTGGTGCAAGCTACCGCCCTCAACATGATTGACATGGTGGGCATTGGCCCCTTTGTCACGCTGCCGCTGGTCATGGGTTTTATGGGGCCAAATTTTCTGCTGGCCTGGCTGGTGGGCGCGGCGCTGGCCGCGATGGATGGCCTCATCTGGAGCGAGCTGGGCGCGGCCTACCCCGAGGCGGGCGGCTCGTACCGCTTCCTCAAGCTGGCCTACGGCGAGCAGAAGTGGGGGCGCTACATGTCGTTCCTCTACGTCTGGCAAACGCTTATTCAGTCGCCGCTGGTGCTGGCGTCGGGCGCCATCGGCTTCGCCCAGTACTTCGGCTACCTCGTGCCCATGACCGAGTGGTGGCAGCCCAAAGCGGTGGCCGGCGCGGTGGTTTTATTGCTGATAGTGCTGCTCTACCGCCGTATCGAGGACATCGGCAAGCTGGGCGTGGCGCTGTGGGTGGGCGTGCTGAGCCTCATGGGCTGGCTGATTTTTGGCGGCCTCACCCACGCCAACCACCCGGTGGCCTGGCTGCCGGCGGGGGGGGTAGGAAAATTGCCCGGCCTGCTCATTTCGGTGGCGATGGGCCAGGCGGCCGTCAAAACCATCTATTCGTACCTCGGCTACTACAACGTGTGCCACCTGGGCGCCGAAATTAAAGGCCCCGAAAAGGTGATTCCGCGCAGCATTTTCCTCAGCATTCTGGGCATCGCGACGCTGTATTTACTGTTGAACTGGAGCGTGGGCACCGTCATTCCGTGGCAGGAGGTGCAGAGCTGGCAGGCCGGCGCCGGCGACAAATCGCAGTTCATTATCAGCGTGTTTATGGAGCGGCTGTATGGGCACACGGCGGCTACCATTGCCACCGGCATGGTGCTGCTGGTGGCGTTCGCGTCGCTCTTCGCGGTGTTGCTGGGCTACTCCCGCATCCCCTACGCGGCGGCGGCCGATGGCGAGTTTCTACCCGTGTTTGGCAAGCTGCACCCCACCAAGCAGTTTCCCTACGTGTCGTTGCTGCTGCTGGGGGGGGTAGGGTTCGTGTTCAGCCTGTTGTTTCGGCTGGGCGAGGTGATTTCGGCCATCCTGGCCATGCGCATTCTGGTGCAGTTCGTGGGCCAGGCGGTGGGGCTGGTGCTGCTGCGCCGCCGGCGCGGCACGGCGGCGCTGCCCTTCAAGATGCCGCTCTACCCGCTGCCTGTCATCGTAGTTATCCTCGTGTGGCTGGCCGTGTTTGCGGGCATCGCGCCGGTCGAGGTCAACTGGGGCGGCCTGCACTTCCGGCTCTATTTTCAGGTGGCCGCGCTGGGCATGATGGCGCTGGGTACGGTGGCATTTCTGCTCTGGAGCCGCCGCGAGGCCAAATGGCCGTTTGCGGGCTCCAGCGCTACGCCGTAGCCGGTAATGCACGAGGGGTTTTTAACGTGATTGGGATTTGCACTCCTCACGAAGTAGGGTGCGGGGCTTGCCCCCGCCCGTCGGTGAATGAATCGCGCGCCAAGCGAGCAACGATGGGCGGGGGCAAGCCCCGCACCCTACTCTTTTCCACTGCGAAATCCTGCGCGAAATTTATTCTGGCGCACCGTCCGTAAGTTCCGGTAATACTAACTCAGCCAACGCATTAGTCCGCCCGCTACCAGCGCGCCGGTGAGCGTATTGAGGAAGTTGACCGCATTGTTGCTTAGGTAGCCGCGCTGCTCCAGCGTGGCGCCCAGCACCGAATCGGCCAGGTTGCCGGCCGTGCCCGCCACCAGCAACCACCCAAAGGCCGGCCCCCAGCCAAATCCCAGGCAATACGTGGCCGCCAGCGCGGCGGTGCCCGCCAGCCCCAGGGCCGTGCCTTCCAGGCTCACCACGCCGTTGAGGCCGCGCGTATCGGACCGCAAAGTGAGGATGTTGTAGTAGCGCTGGCCGTACACATTGCCCAATTCTGAGGCCAGCGTGTCGGCGGTGGCGGCGGCAAAGCTGCCAGCCAGCATCAGGTGGGCCAGCGGCGCATAGGGCGGCAACTGCCAGGCCAGCAAGCCCAATAGGCCCGCCACGCCAGCATTGGCCACTACCTGGCTGGCCGTGCGGCGGCCCCGGTTTTCCTCGGCCAGCCCCAGGTGGCGCTTATCGGCCACGCGCCAGCTAGAGGCGGCGGTGCCCAGGCCAAAAAACAGGGCCAGCAGCGCCATACCCGCAAAGCCACTGCCCAGAAAGATGAGTATCCCCAGCGCGCCGCCTGTCCATACGGCGGCCATAGTCAATTTGCCCGCCCGCGCGCTATATCCCATACCGAGGCCGAGCAATAGTACTACCAGGCCGAAGCGGAACAAATCAGTCATGGCGGCAAAATACGGAGCCTTGCGGATGGAACCGTCAGGCAGGCTGATGGCCGGAAGAGGGGGTAGGGAGGCTGGGATATCACCTGACCCGAGAGTTGCTATAGCAAACCGACCAAGGTACTTTCTTCGTCAGCATAATATTCTGACTATCACGTAGAAAATTATTTTACTCCAACCGCTTTTCGTAGCAGAAGAACCGCAGCCCCGGCCGAAACGCCAGCTGTATCTCGCCCGCAAAGCGGTAGCCCAGCTTCGGAAACAGCCGCTGGGTAGCCGCGTTTTCTGAGTTGGTATCGACGCGCAGCGTGCGTAAGCCTAGCACCGCGGCCTCGTGCTCGGCCTGGCGCAGCAGGGCAGCGGCCACGCCCCGGCCCTGGGCGGCGGGGGCCACGGCCAGCCGGTGCGTCACCAGGGCCGGCTCGGCGGCGTCCCAGTCGGCGTTGGCGTATTCGGGGTCCTGGTCCTGGGTGAGGGCGGCTACCCCCTCAATTTCGCCCAGGCGCTCGGCTACCCAGAGGTGCTGCTTTTCGATGTCCTGGTGGAAAACTTCTTCGTTGGGGTAGTCGCTGGTCCACTGGCGGTTGCCGCTGGCGTTCATCAGCGGCACCACGGCGCGCACCACGGCCACGATGGCCGGCAAGTCGGCCGCCGTGGCGCGGCGAATGGTCAGGTCGGCAGTCATATTCTTGAGTTGGTAGTCTTATTCCAAAATGCCTCCTAAAAGAACGTCATTCCGAGCTTGCCGAGGAATCTTGCGTGGGTCGTTGAACGATGGGCCAACGACCACGGGTGAGATTCCCCGGCAAGCTCGGAATGACGTTCTTTTATATCCTGCTGAATCAGGGCTCAGCCAAAGGCCTAGCCGCGGCGCAGCACCCCGGCCGCGTCCTTGGCGAAGTAGGTCAGGATAGCGTCGGCGCCGGCGCGCTTGATGCTCAGCAGCACCTCCATCATGGTTTTTTCGCCATCGACCCAGCCGTTTTGGGCGGCGGCCTTGATGAGGGCGTACTCGCCGCTCACGTTGTAGGCCGTCACGGGCAGGTTGGTGTTGTTTTTAACTTCCCGAATGATGTCGAGGTAGCTCAGCGCGGGCTTAATCATCACCATGTCAGCGCCTTCGGCCTCGTCGAGTTGAAGCTCGCGCAGGGCTTCGAGGCGGTTGGCGGGGTTCATCTGGTAGCTCTTTTTATCGCCGCGCTTGGGGGCCGAATCCAGGGCGTCGCGGAACGGGCCGTAGAAGGCCGACGCGTACTTGGCCGTGTAGCTCATGATGCTGACGTGCTGAAACGCGTTGCGGTCAAGCACGTCCCGAATCCAGGCCACGCGACCGTCCATCATGTCGCTCGGCCCGATAATGTCGGCCCCGGCGCGGGCCTGGGTCAGCGCCATCTGGCCCAGTATTTCGAGCGAGGCATCGTTGAGAATCTCGCCCGTTTCCTGGTTCACTACCCCGTCGTGGCCGTCGGAGGAGTAGGGGTCCATCGCCACGTCGGTCATAATGACCACGTCAGGGAACTGGCGCTTGATATCGGCCACCGTTTTCAGGTAGAGGCCGTCCATGTTGGTCGATTCGCGGGCCAGCGGGTCTTTCAGCGCGTCATTGAGGCCCGGAAACGGCGCGAAGGAATTGATGCCCAGCTCCACGGCCGCGCCGATTTCGTCCATAATGCGGTCGGCTGAGTAGCGATACACGCCGGGCATCGACTTCACTTCGAGGCGCTGGTTCTGGCCTTCAATGATAAAAACCGGGTAGATAAAATCGTGGGCGGTGAGGCGCGTTTCCTGCACCATGTCGCGGATTACCTGCGACTTACGGTTGCGGCGGGGGCGGTGAGTTGGAATCATAGCAAACAGAACAGCCGGCCGGGTATTTTGTGTGCCCGGCGGGCGGCGAAAAGTTGGGGGTAGGGTAAGCTTTAGCTTGCCGTGCACGGCCCCTGCCCCCTCGCGGCAAGCTAAAGTAAAGCTTACCCTACCATCAGGCTTTTTTCTTCTTGCCGCCGCTTACCAGACTATAGAGCAGAAAGAGCACGACCAGCGCGGCCGCGGCCAGCCCTACCCCCCCCCAGAAGCTCACGCCCGGAATGAGGGCAAACAGCGCCGCCAGTCCGGCCACTACGCCGAGCGCCACCCCAATAAAAAACAGCGCCACTCGGCCCAGGCCATTTTCGGCCGCGCCGTGGGTGGCGCGCTGCCGCAGCAAGCGCGGCAGGTGGCGCGCCGACTGGGTCTGAGGCTGCTTCGCCGTGAGGGTCCCAACCGGGCCAGCCACTGCCGCCCGCAACTGCGGCAGCACCGCCGCCAGCCGTGCCAGGCGCCGGGCGCCGGGGCGGGGGGTAGGGCCAGTCATAACGAATTCCGTAGCCTCCGTAGCGGGCAAAGCGACTGAATCGGCCAGTGTAGTACCTACCCCAGACATCACAGTCGTAGCGGCCCGGCAGGGCGCGGGCTGAAAGGAAAAGCCGGGCCGGCTGCTTTGGCAGCTACTGGCCATAAAACCAGCCAGCAGCGGCAGCAAACCGAAGAAAAACAAGCGAAAGCGCGTAGCAAAGTGCATAGGAAAAAGCCGGGGGTGAAGCCTAAGGTGGACTGTACGAATATTCCGCGGTTTTCGCTAATCGGCGGCCCGGCGCTCAGTTGCCTACCCCCCACATCTACCCCAAGGCCACGCGCCTGCCGTGGCCGCCAATAGCGGTTCGGCGCATTTCGCGAAACCTCTTTTACCCTTGCGAACCCTCGCGCTCAGAATGCCAGAAGCACCTGTTCAATCACGTCGCAGGCCGCGTGCAGCTGCTCTTCGGTAATGACCAGCGGTGGGGCAAAGCGGATGATGTCGCCGTGGGTGGGCTTGGCCAGCAGGCCGTGCTCCATCAGGCTCACGCACACGTCCCAGGCCGTGCGGCCATCGGCGGCGGGCTTGATAACCACCGCGTTGAGCAGGCCCCGGCCGCGCACCAGCGCTACCACCTCGGGGCGTTGGGCCTGCACCTGGCGCATTCGGGCGCGGAAAATCTCGCCCAGGCGGTAGGCGTTCTCGGCCAGCTTCTCCTCGAGCAGCACGTCGAGCGCGGCCTGCATCACGGCGCAGGCCAGCGGGTTGCCGCCAAACGTGGAGCCGTGCTGGCCGGGCTGAATGGTGAGCATAATGGCATCGTCGGCCAGCACCGCCGACACGGGTAGCACGCCCCCACTCAGGGCTTTGCCCAGAATGAGAATATCACCCCGAACTTCTTCGTAATCAGTAGCCAACAGCTTACCGGTGCGGCCCAGGCCGGTCTGAATTTCGTCGGTAATCAGCAGTACGTTGTGCTCCCGGCACAGCTCGGCGGCCCGCGTTAGGTAGCCCTCGCCGGGCACCACTACCCCCGCCTCGCCCTGGATGGGCTCAATGAGAAAGCCGCACACGTGCGGGTCGGCCAGGGCTTCGGCCAGGGCCTCGGCATCGTCGTAGGGCACCACCTGGTAGCCCGGCACGTAGGGGCCGAAGCCGCCCGTGCTGTCGGGGTCGGTGCTGAAGGAAATAATGCCCGTGGTGCGGCCGTGGAAGTTATGCTCGGCCACCACGATGCGCGCCATATTCGGCGCGATGCCCTTTTCCTGGTAGCCCCACTTGCGGGCCAGCTTGAGGGCCGTTTCCACGGCCTCGGCCCCCGAGTTCATCAGCAGGGCCTTGTCGTAGCCAAACAGCTCGCAGAGCTGCTTCTCGGCCGCGCCCAGCCGGTCGTTGAAAAAAGCCCGCGAAGTCAGCGTCAGCCGCTGCGCCTGCTCGGTGAGCGCCCCGATGATACGCGGGTGGCAATGCCCCTGGTTTACAGCCGAATAGGCTGAGAGGAAATCAAAATACCGCTTGCCGGCCACGTCCCACAGGTGCACGCCCCGGCCCCGGCTCAGCACCACGGGCAGCGGGTGGTAGTTGTGGGCACCGTACTGGTCTTCGAGCTGCATTAGCTCTTCGGCGCGCGAGGTGGGGGTAGGGGCTAGCATAGGCGGGTAGAAGGCAGGAATGAGAAAGCACCGCAAGGTACTTAAGGTACTATTCCTGAACCCCGCCCGGCCGCGTTTGGTTGGTCCCAGGCGTTACTTTCGCGCCTCGCTATGCCCAGTGCCGACCCCCGCCTCACCGCCTTTGCCGCCCTGCCCCTGCAGCCCGGCGACTTCTACCACACTCCCGAGGGCTACCTCGTTTTCACCGCGCAGTACCACCAGCGCCGGGGTTTCTGCTGCGGCAGCGGCTGCCGCCATTGCCCCTGGAGGAAATTGGAAATTGGGAATGAAGAATGAGGAATTGAGCCCCCAGCAACAACTCCTCATTCCTCACTCCTGCTTCTCAATTGATTTGGTGGTTGGCTGAATTTTGCCGATATTTGCGGCCCGTTTCGGAATAGCATCATCTAACCCTTCGATATCATGGCCCGAGTTTGTGATTTGACCGGCAAGCGTACCCGCGTAGGTAACAACGTATCGCACGCCAACAACAAGACTAAGCGTAAATTCTACCCCAACTTGCAGAAAAAGCGCTTTTACATCCCTGAGCAAGACGCCTGGGTGACGCTGAAAGTAGCCGCCTCTACCATCCGCACCATCAACAAGAATGGCATCATGGCCACCTTGAAGAAGGCCAGGGAGCAGGGCTTCATCGTTTATTAGTCCGCCTCTGCCGCGGCAAATTCGCAGGTTTTTTCGGGCCTGTTGAATACGAATGCCGGTGCTACCGCTCAAGCCCTTTTATGGGGGGCAGGGGGCGGGCACCGGCTTTGTTGTGCCGCGGTTACTACCAAAAAATAATTGGCAAGTTGGTTGCTAACGCAGTATCTGGCTGGCCACTTGCGAAGTTGCGGAAAAAACCCGTATCTTTGCAGTCCTAAAATTAAAAACTAACCCCCTCCCGTCGCGATGGCCAAGAAAGGAAACCGGGTGCAGGTTATCATGGAGTGCACCGAGCATAAAAACTCGGGTATGCCGGGCACCTCGCGCTACATCACCACCAAGAACCGCAAGAACACCCCCGAGCGCATCGAGCTGAAGAAATTCAACCCGATTCTGCGCAAAATGACTGTTCACAAGGAAATTAAGTAACCTGAGTCATGGCTAAGAAAGTAGTAGCAACGCTGAAAACCGCCACCGGCAAAGACTGGGCGAAAATAATTCGCGCCGTTCGCTCGGAGAAGACCGGGGCCTATACCTTCAAGGAGGAAATGGTGCCCGTGGATAAAGTACAGGATGCGCTGGCTGGCAAATAAGCCTTCCAGACTGCTGATGTAGTGAAAAAGTCCCACCTTCGTGGGACTTTTTTCGTGTTTATCACTTCTGTCATGCTGACGAAGGCAGCATCGCGCTCGCGGGCGGAAGTAAGCAATTATCCTCACAACAACTCGGGTGAGATGCTTCGGCAGGCTCAGCATGACGTTCTTTTTGCCGGTATTATGGGCCTCTTCGACTTTTTTAAGAAAGACAAGGAAAGTAAAGCGCAGCAGCAAGCCCTCGACGAAGGCTTGCAGAAGACGAAAACCAACTTCTTCGACCAGCTGAGCAAGGCCGTGGTGGGCAAAAGCACCGTGGACGAGGCCGTGCTCGACGACCTCGAAACCCTGCTCGTGCACGCCGACGTGGGCATCGACACCACGGTGAAGGTCATTGACCGCATCGAGAAACGCGTGGCCCGCGACAAGTACGTGAGCACCAATGAGCTGGACCGCATCCTGCGCGAAGAGATTGTGGGCCTGCTCGATGCGCACGGCGACAGTACCGGCTCGCGCGCCATCCTGGACCGGCCCGACAGCCCCGGCCACCCCTTCGTTATCATGGTGGTGGGCGTGAACGGGGTAGGCAAAACCACGACCATCGGCAAGCTGGCGCACCGCTTCCACGGCGCCGGCAAGAAGGTGGTGCTCGGCGCGGCCGATACCTTCCGGGCCGCCGCCGTGGACCAGCTCATCGTGTGGGGCCAGCGGGTGGGCGTGCCGGTTGTCTCGCACGGCATGAACACCGACCCCGCCGCCGTGGCCTACGACGCCGTGAAGCAGGGCGTGGAGCTGGGCGCCGACGTGGTCATCATCGACACTGCCGGCCGCCTGCACAACAAGGTGAACCTGATGAACGAGCTGAGCAAAATCAAGCGCGTGATGCAGAAAATTATTCCCGAGGCCCCGCACGAGGTGCTGCTGGTGCTCGACGGCAGCACCGGCCAGAACGCCTTCCTGCAGGCCAAGGAATTTACCCGCGCCACCGAGGTTACGGCCCTGGCCATCACCAAGCTCGATGGCACGGCCAAGGGGGGGGTAGTGATTGGAATTTCGGACCAGTTCAGCATCCCGGTGCGCTACATTGGGGTAGGGGAGAAGATGACGGACCTGCAGCTCTTCGACCGGCACACGTTCGTCAATTCGCTGTTTAAAAAATAGGCGCGGGCCGTAAAAGCCGCAAAAATGACTTTTCGCAAACGCCCGGTAAACTACCGGGCGCTTGCGTGCGTTTGGGAAGCCCCTACTCGTTTACCCGATGCGTTACCTTCTTTCCGGCCTGCTGGCCAGCGGCCTGCTCGCCGCCTGCAATTCGAATACCGATACCACCACGACTATTCCGAACGTGCCGGTAAACGTGCAGCTGGACCTGCTGGACCAGCAAAACAAGGCCCTGCGCTTCGACAACGGAGTCGTCGTCATCCCGCCCGGCAGCGCCAATGGTCAGGGCGGCGTGAAGGGAATCTACGTGGTGCGCCAGAACGCCACCACCTACTCGGCCTTCGAGCGCAACTGCCCCTACCAGCCGCTGAGCAGCTGCGCCACCGTGACCCTTGACCGCAGTTCGCGCCTGTTTTTCCGCGATAGCTGCTGCACCTCCCAGTTCAGCCTCCAGGGCCAGGTAACGGGCGGCCCCGCTACCCGCTCGCTCCGCCAGTATAGCACCAACTTGAGTGGCAGCCTGCTGACAATCACGAACTAAGCCTGTTTTTGCCAGCAAAAGCGGTTTTTTATGGCAAAAACTTGGTTTTTCCAAAAGACCTTTTCTATCTTTGCAGCCCGAAAGCGCCGGTTTCGGATAAATTAGCTTCCTTAGCTCAGCCGGTTAGAGCATCTGACTGTTAATCAGAGGGTCCCTGGTTCGAGCCCAGGAGGGAGCGCTACGACGAAAGAAGCCCGCCGATAATCGGCGGGCTTCTTTATTTCCAGACAGTGAGGGCATAGTGTGGGATTGAATATTCGGCTATCTCCAGTTATTTTTGGGGATGGACCGGAACACAAACCGGGAACCAGACCAGGGTCCAGCCGAAGAATATGCTACGCCCTACGCTACCCCATTAAAAATTTTGGTAATGTGTAGAATGCGAAAATGTAACAGAGCGTAATAAGCTAATGCCCAGCGCTTTTCTGTCGTCTACATTTTCACATTATCTACATTTAATATATTACCTATTCTTTGAAGCCTTTGTTACGGGCGCGCCGAATAATTTCCTGTATCAGTTTTTCCTCAAAGGGTTTGGGCAGGCGTTGCTCACGAACCAGCTTGCGTATCATATTAAAATGAAAGTCGGTCAGACATTTGTGGGCGCGTTCCCAGTCATAAAGCCGCCGTAACAGTTCCAGCGTTAAGGATTGGTCGTCGCGAGGACCGGGGGCAGCTGGTGGGGCGGTTATTGCTTCTTCCAGGCTACTCAGCAGGTCGGGCTGGTGTTCAAGTACCGCGTCAATGGCCGCGTGTCCGTTGTTGATTTCGGATTCGGTCAGGGGGCGGTTCAACTCAATCGCGCGGGCAATGTTGCCGCTTATTTCGAGCTGGCGCGGGGTGAGGCGCTGGCTTTGCCGGCCCCACGTCTCAATGGTATCCCAGGCGGTTTCCCCCAGTGAGGTGAGGGCGGCAGCCTGGGCCCGCTGCTCCTCGCGGGCCAGCTCTTCCGGGGCTTGGCGGGCGCGGGGGACATCGGCGGCGCGGTCAGTGGGAGGAACTGCCCGGATGGCCGCCAGCAGCGCGGGCGGCACGGGCTGCTGCCGTAATTGCAGCCAGCACTCCTCTTTCACGGCCCACTCGCGCGCGGTGCGGGTGCCGGCCGTCTCCCGCAGGTAGTTGTCCACTACCCGCAGGGTGGCCTGCACGGCCTCGCGCATCGGGTCGGTCAGGCCCTGTTGCCGCCAGATGCGGTTCAGGCTGACTGGTTCCGGGTTCATCAGGTGCCGGAGCCACGCTACCGCGTAGCAAACGGTGAGGGCCCGGTAGCCACCACCCCGGCCAAAAGTCTGGTCATATAGTTTTTCAGCGGCTTGAAACAGCATAGCTTTGGCGGCTACGTCCTGAAACCAGAACTTATCCGGCACCGGGGGCTTTGTTCTGGCTTTTAGTTTCGTTTTACTGTCGGGCGGGTTGATGAAAAAGGAGTAAAGTTTCTGGGCCCCGCCCGCCACGATGTGGGGCCAGCCATCCCACGCCAGGTCAAATCTGGCTACTGATTCTTTGGTCAGCACCTGGGCTTTGGGGTTTTCGCGCTCGAAAGCGGTGCGGCTGGCTTTGGTGATGCGCCGGGCCTGCTCGACCTTGTACTGGCCCCGTGCCCGCTCGTAAAACCAGCGGGTAAGCACCTGGGTGCCGGCCGGCGCGGGCGCGGTAGTGGTGCGCGATACCCGTTCCAGCTCCACGTTGAATTCACTGTTGGCCGACAAGTCGGCCGGTGAAATACCGTTCTGCGTGTTGGCGAAGCGCGAAATGAGCGGCACCATCACCGCCATTTCTTCGGGACGGCGGAGCACGGTCAGCTTCAGTTGCACGAAGACCTGGGCCAGGGGGTCAGCTTCCTGGTCTTTGCCGTTCATCTCGCGGCGGGTCTGGAAGATAGAGGCGGTGGTCTGGCCCCCGTTCACAATCTGTAGCGCCCGGATGCTGGCGATGCCTTTGCCACCCTCGGGCAGCAGGGTTAGCTCTACTTCGCTGGCCGTGGCTGCCAGCCCATTGTTATAGGCCAGGAAGCGGTGCGGCACTTTCATAATAGTTTCGCGGATGCCCTTGTTGGTGTTGCCGCTGAACTGTAGAAAGGAGCGCACGTTTTGTTCCAGCAGGCGGGCCCCGTACTTCTCGTAAATATCGGCCAGCAGGTCGCCCGGCAGGATGGCTAAGTAACTTTGGTAGTCGTCGTTGCCAACGGGCATGGGCAGGCAAGGGATGGCCCCGTCAAAGTCGCGCAGGAAGTCGATTTCAATGGGCTCACGGGCGTAGCCGCTGGTGCTGGTGCGGTGAAACCGCTCCAGGTCCCAGACGTGGAATTGCAGCAGCACCCCGTGCTTCGTGCGCCGTTCTTCAATGCCCTGCACCCGGGTGCCCAGCAGGTTATTGGTCAGCACGAAAACCCGGACCCGCACGGGCTGGTAACTGCTGCCGTGCAGTTTGGCCGCCAGCTCGTAGGCCAGCGAGTGGCGGTCGATTTCCGTCTTCAGGTAGCCGTTGAGGCCCCGGGTAAGGAACTGCTCCGGCAGCCGGGAAAGGCGGCCCAGGTCAGTAGTGTTGAGCGTAGTCAGCTCGTCGCTCTCATCAGTGGCCTGCACGATAAACAGGTCCAGGTTTTCGCTGTCCTCGCCCAGCGCGAAGGCATTGATGCGGTATACCACGTTGCCGGCCTGCCGGCTTTCGGTGCAGAACACCACATCGGCGGTCAGGTCTACATCGGCCAGCAGGTCGGTGAGGTGAAGGGTGGCCGCTTCCTCAAACAGCACGCCCTCACTGGCGGCCCGTTGGCGGATTTCCTGGTTCAGGTCGCGCAGAAAGTCCTGGAGTTGTTCAGTTTCGTCCACGTGGAAACAGCGTAAATAATTCGGGGAAAGGACAGCTATAAGCAGTTAAGCCGGAGAGGTCAAGCGAGTAGGTCAGGGCGGGAATGGCCGCGGGCAGGTCAGCCTGGCGCAGGCGCGGAAAGTCGCCTCGTACCCGCAGCACTTCCTGGCCTCGCACGGTGTAGGTGGTGCCCTGGTAGCGGGCGGCCTGCACGTCGAGGTAGCCGGCCTGGCGCAGGCGCAGGGTCAGGGCTTCGAGAGCGGCCGGGTGCGGGGCCAGGCGGGCGGCCAGCGAAGCGACCAGGGCGGGCAGGGTCTCCGCCGTGGGCCCCGACGGGCCGAGGTAAATGGCCACCAGCAAGAGGCGGGCAAACGGCGTTTCATCGAGCTGGCGGGCACTGCTGACTTTGATGGTAGTCGTATCGGGGCCAAGGGTTTTGACTTCGGCGGCTCCCGCGCCGGGAACAATAAAATCCTGCGCCTCGCGGAGCGGCCCAACCCAGGCCCCGAGCGCGGCCGCCGGGCTGATGCCTGCCAGCAGTAGCTGGCGCAGCACGTACAGCTCGCCGTACAAGCCCTGCTGGGCGCTGGCACTCAACCCTTCGGAACTGAAGGCCCGCAGCAGCGCTTCCCAGTGTTCAAGGCGTTGTACGAAGGCCCTGAGTTGGTCGGTAGGAGTAGTATGGCTACTACAAGCTTGAACAATATCAAAAGCAAGCGCTGCGAAAACATCATTTAGCTTCTCCTCATCCAGTATTAAAGCCAAATAACTAAGTGTACCCTCACGTTCTATTCGAGCAAGCCGTAACCCTTTGTGGCGATTATCAGGTGTGAATGCCTCTATAATAACGCGAGGTAGTTGTAGCAAAAGCATCAGGCGCGGCGGGCCTTCAGCCTCGCCTAGCAGGCCGACACCGAGTAAAGATGCTTTGCCGGAGACGCAGGGAAGCCAATCAAAATTGCCGGGCGCAGGTGGCTTAGCCTGTAATTTCAGCCAAAGCTGGGGGAGGGTATTCATAGTGGAGGGTGTCAAAGCAATTAATCTTCCGTCTCCTCTTCCAATCCTCCTCCCAACTCAGGTTCACGGAAGAACCGGTCATTCACGACGTAGCTTTCCTTCACATCATCCTCGATTTGCGGAAAGCTAATGGCATAACCCAGAATGGGCGATTTCGCCCGTGGAGGGAATTTATCGGTGCCAGTACCGAGGGGGTCCAATGGATAAAGCAGCAGCAAGCCCTGAGAGTCATCCCGCTTAATGCGTACCTGCACGCCTGAGGGACGGGCAGCGTCTTTTGAGCCCGCCTTTTGCCCTTTCCTTGTTAGCTTCAGGACTTCTTGGTACTCAGGTTCACTTAAGTCAAGCGCCTCGTGGTCAGGACTCAAAATCCGTGCGTTTTTAAGTTGATATTCAGGACCGTAATCAGCGTCATTGCGGAGCAAGGTCTCAACTTCAGTTTCTACTCCGTTTATAAGAAACGAAGCTTTTGTAATAGTCTTACGCTCTTTAGTCTTAATGACCTCCTCGCGGGTATCTGTCACTAACACCACGGTCCAGGTTGTTAGATTTCCTGCTGGCTGCTGTTTCCGAATGTATCCGGTAAGCAATGACTTTATAAGGGTAGCCTGACAAGCATTGTATTCACTGAGAAAGTCCAGTACCTTTTCAACGGGCACGTTCTCCCATGCCCAAGGCTGAGCAGTACGAAGCCTTACTAGCCCCTCGGTTAGCCCGGCAATGAGTCGTCGGCCGGCGTCCATATTGTGGCGGATTTCCTTTTCTGAGAGCCTGAAATTGTACGTTTCGACCAGCGTGCCTGAATAGCTGAGGTACATTTTATGCCCGGTACGGCGCTTGTTGGCCGCTGTAATCTGAAGTTCTCCCGGAAGGGTTCGAACCCGAATGCCGTAATCTTTTGGTGTACGGTCTGGCAAGGCACTTATCAGGTCAAACTGACCCCGCATTTCCTCCATCGCCAGCGTTACGTGCCGATACCATTTTTTCAGCTCGCAGGTAGTAAATAAGCGGCATAAGTCCACGTAACCGGGACGGTAGCCGAACCAGCGTGCCATTTGCATCAGGGTATCATACATACGGGTTGCCCGCAGGTAGTAACTTACTGAGAGCCCTTCTAAAGTGAAGCCCCGGGAAAGTTTATCACCGCCCACGGCGATGACGGATAGCACCCTGCCTTGGCGTTCTGATTCGTCATAATCAAGGGGATGCATCATTGGGTCCGGTCCGGGCTTAGCCTGCCCATTCACAATGCGCACTTCTATACGACTGGCGGCCGGGTGTAACTGCGGCTCAATTTCCTCCCAGTTGTGATTCCGAATACCAGGGTCACGCGACGAGCTGCTATCCTGGCTAAGTTTGGCTGTTTCTATGCAGTACTCATCTTTCCAGATATTGCGCAGTTCTGCTAGCAACTCAGGGTCGTTTAGCTGTATTTGTTCCTGATAACCAACCAGCAAATCATTGATTACTTTGGCAATATTCTCCTGCCAGTTGTTGAACCTTGATACGTGAACCAGCATAGAATTATGCTCTGCATCTTGACCCCTGACCCGTCGAATCGCGCAAGTGAGAACAAAGCATTTAATAGCCTTTTTTAGTGATTCCGGCAGCTTTTTGGGTGGCTCATTGCCTTTTTTATGTCGAAGAGATTTAAACTTTAGCGACCATCATAAAGGCTGCTAAATAATGCCAGGATTTCCAATTCACAATGGAGGTTTCAAATCGTACCAATAAGGTGCGAAAAGAATCAAACCAGGCCCAAGTGCGT
>JAABUK010007635.1_pt1 | contig 15527 bp, 17 predicted proteins | sample 5559141 | NCBI WGS metagenome assembly JAABUK01 (sample SAMN10711869, study PRJNA513367) | rock metagenome | isolation source: Antarctica rocks | place: Antarctica: Victoria Land, Pudding Butte nord | collected 2016-01-03
GGGGTGTTTTGAGAGCCTTGCTTGTGACTGGCGGGGGCGGAGGTGGGGTTGGAGGTTTACAGGTGGCAGGTTCTACGAATCCAGGACAGGACATTGGCCGCAGCTGTGGTGAGTCAGACCCAGGACTGTTGTGGTCACGTTCTGCTTCAATCTCTTTCAATTCGCCTAGGATTGTCTGCGAGGAGACAGGAGTGTTTGATTTGAAACAGCAGCACAGCAAGTCAGGTCTGCATTGAACACTGGCAATGCACTGTTTGTGTCCTTGTGCTGCCTCGAAATGACAAGCTGTTTGCCTTACGACTTTTCCAAACTTCTCCTGAATCAGACAGGAAAGTAAAAGCTGCAGTTCTGTCAGTCAATCATGATCTGTCACTGCCAGAGAAGTTGCCCACTGCACCATGTATTGCGCCGTTTACAGGCACTAAAGACCCTCAGCATAAATCAGCCACATAAAAAACGCATACCTGATGTCCATCACAGATACACAGACGAGATGTTTGCACCATCTGAACAAAGCACAAGAATTGGACCAAAGCAGTCCTCGAGCAGGGCAAAAGCAATGGCTTTATCTTATCTGCACACGTACCCAAACAAAGTGTATGTACACGGATTATACACAAAAAAGCAAGATATACCAGAAACTACAGAATACAAACATTAGGATTTTCATGCTAAAGTTGTATGAAAAGAGATTTCAGTGAAACAACACAACATGCTGCAGCGCCTGCGCAAGGGTAAAGTGCACATCTGTGCAAGGGAGGAATGAACATCTGTGCAAGAGGGGAGTAGATACCTGTATAGCAGCACAGTAGCCATCTGCAGAGTATAGGCAAAGCTTGGTGAGCATCTCCACCACCAGCTTGCTGCAGTCCTGATCGTCAGGGTCCAACACCAAGCACAGGCACTGCACAAAATCTGGTGCAGCTATGGCAGCATCCATGCCACCGCCACCACTGGTGAGGGCTTGCATGCACTGCAGACTGGCTAGCACTGCGTCATGGGCCTCGGCGTGGCCTTCTTGGGCAGCCTCTCTGTGCATGTTGAGTGCCTGCAAGGCAGCTTGTGCATCAGTGCATGTGGGGCATGAGGGAGGTGGGCCTCTGCATGCACTGGAGACTAGCTAGCACTGCGGCTGTGGGCCTTGAAGTGGCTTGTTTGTGCAGCATCTCTGTGCATGCTGAGTGCCTGCAAGGCAGCTTGTGCATCAGTGCGCGTGGGGCACAAAGGAAGAGGACCTCTGCATGCATTGGAGACTAGCTAGCACTGCCTCATGGGCCTTGAAGTGGCTTGTTTGTGCAGCATCTCTGTGCATGCTGAGTGCCTGCAAGGCAGCTTGTGCATCAGTGCATGTGTGGCATGAGGGAGGTGGGCCTCTGCATGTACTGCAGGCTAGCTAGCACTGCGTCGTGGGCCTCGGCGTGGCCTTCTTGTGCAGCACCTCTGTGCATGTTGAGTGCCTGCAAGGCAGCAGGAGCTATGGGGATGTGGCACAGCATGGGTGAGAGGCATGCAAGGCCCAGAAGACAATGAGCAAACCTCAAGCAGACAAAATGCATAGCCCCAGATAAGTACATGCCGCCAGTTTGTGCTGCAACTGCCCAGTTACGGCAACAGTTGCACTCTCACAACACTCATGAAAAGAGGTGGGTGCCCTGCCACCCCCCCTCTCCCCGCAAGGCAGCTGTCAAAGACTGCCCAGTCAGTGCTGCAGCTTCCCAAGCAACAGCATTGCTGTGTACCTCCCCAGTTGCTGTGATAACAGCATATTGAGCTCATACATAAGCTTGGCAGGGATAGGAAGGGAATACTTTACCTCCCCAGTTGCCTCAGCAACAGGACTTTGAGCTTGTACATAAGCTTGGCAGGGATAGGCAGAGCAACAGGTTACCTCAAGTAGGAGGTGGGCGCCCCCCAGGCGGCAGTAGAGGCCCACCCAGCTGGTGCTGCAGTAGTCCAGGCACTCCTTCAGGTCTTCCAGGGTGGGCCGGCTTGGCCACCTCTGCACCTCAGACATCATGTTCTCTGGGCTGCACCACACACACCCTTTGTAACAATACCATCACACTACTAAGAGGGGGGAAAAGGGTTTTACGCTTTTCAGCAATCATACGTGATCCAGATATGGATGATACGTCATCCAGCGATCATCGTAACAGGTGCCTCCTAAGGCGGCAGCCCAGAGCTTCATGACAATACTACCGTAACCACTTGCCCAATACATGCATAGACCATTACAGAACAGGACTTGCAGCTGTGCTGACCAGTACATTTTTGCCGTTCCACTCTACTCTTACTGAGCTGACTCTGATTCATCTGTGTCATCAATACAGGGTGCTGTGAATTGACAGCAGACACCCCATGCAGCCAACCATGCAAGTCCCTCAAGTGCTGTTTACCCATGGCTGCAGCAGGCAAGCTTTGCACTGCCAATGTCAGTGCCAATGTCAATGTCACAAGTGTTGCTTGCAGACGCCTGACAAATGACAAGCCCAGCTCAGGAAGTCCTGAGCGCCGGCGCACCTGACAAACATGTTGTCGTGCTCCGACCAGCTGGACCACTCATCGTTGGAGCGCGTGACCACCAGCACGAACATGGCGGCTGCAGCCACCGCAGCTGTGGTTATGCCCTTGTCACGTGACACCTGCACTGCCCCCATCCAGCCCTGCACCCCAGCAGCATGACTTTAGTGACAGAACAGGGATGTGGTTATGCCCTTGTCACGAGAATCCTGCAGTGCCCCCATCCAGCCCTGCACCCCAGCAGCATCACTTCCATGAAACAGTAGCAAAACAAACGAGGCATCTCTGCCTTTTGTTCACCTTCACAGGCAGTAGCCTGCTCTACATAACTTATTTAGAACAAGCAGAGAACACCAAAACGTATGCAAAGGACCAAGACGGGCACACAGGCCGTGTGGACAAACACAAACCATCATGAGAGGCGGGTGGGAAACAAGAGCAGCTTGGCTCTGAGTATGGTCCCTGCGAGCAATAGTAAACGAAACTAATGATAGACATAATGCTAAGTCTGCTTTCCAGCTCACGATGAGCTGAGTATGTGCAGGACAAGTCTTGTCTCTTGACTGCGAGCAAGAAGTGTCATAAACAAAGTTCTACACTTGCAACACATCAGTCTCATGGCAAAACCTGGAGAGCAGCAAATCCCAAGATGAAACAATGATCTGCCTCCTGTGCAAAACTTTTGACTTGTAACCAAATGCTGGCTGGCAACTGGCATGATTGGTACCAAGGGCCACAGCATGAACACAACATGTCCAAGTGCTCTGGTTCGATTTTGTGAAATTTTAGCTCATCTTTTTATTTGTTTTTATTTTTTGTCTTGATGGAAGGCATGCTGTTGGCATTGATGCCTGTTCGAGCTGCAGTGTGCCGTGATAACTGACATTGCAAGCTGCCTTATGCTTCAGCACATGCCGCTGCTAGACAGCTTCATCATGAGGGATGTGTACAGATCACCCATCGTCAGACTGGATACTCATAGTACCTGCTCCAGCAAGAAAGGCAGGACGAAACTCTGACGATGGGTGTCTTGAATACAAAAGCCGATGCCCCCTCATGGGTAAGGCCTTATCCTCAGCAGGATTTGTAATCTATGCTGATGACCTTGTACAATAGGCCTACCAACACTAAATCATGGGTGTCTTGAATCTACTGGAAAGAAACGCTTTACATCCAGCGCCCAAACCTAGAGAGGGAGAGACAGTAAGAAACCACACTTTGCCTGGCCAACAATTACACGTCTGCTGACCTCATCAGCTGTACAAGGGTCTACACATCATTATATATTGCAATTGCTCATCATCAACACATGCATGTAGATGTGCAGGACTACATATGAACCTGGATATCAGACATTGTTGAGTGTGACATCTGTGTTCACAGTCGTCCCGCACATCCACATGCATGTGTGAACAACCAGCAATAGAAGTACGACATAACTGTACAGTGAGTATACTCTACGACTGATGCAAACATGGTATAAACAACAACTTCAGTGCAATCTCATGTATCAGCTATCTCGCTGATTCTGTTAGCTCTAAAGGTGGCTACAGCACATGCTAACAGAATCAGACAGATTGCTGATACATGAGATTGCACTGAAGTTGTTGTTCATACCATGTTTGCATCGGTCATAGAATCACAATGTAACTGTACAATGATAGCTGATACATGAGATTGCACTGGAGTTATTGTTCATACCATGTTTGCATCGGCCATAGAATCACAACACAACTGTACAATGATAGCTGATACATGAGGTTCCAATCAAGTCATTGTTCATATGTTTGCATTGGTCATAAAGTATACTCATTGTACAGTTATGTTGTGATTCTAGCTCTCTGATTCTGATAGCTCCAAAGGTGGCTACAACACATGCAGCAAATGCTGATCCGGAGGGTGGACAGTTCCTGTGAAACCCACCAAAAAAAATCATGCTGACTCTTCATCTTGGCCATGCTCCTTCAGGCCATTTAAACCTGTTGCCAAACCTATACACTTGCCCTGCTGGTCTGCAGCAACTAAATTTAGGGTTTCTATTTCAGAATTTAAGAGTTTAGAATAGCAACATCATATAGCAACCTTGCCTAAACATAGCAACCTTGCCTCTGCACCAGACACTGCTGGGCCCCTGACACACTATGTGTCACATGTCAACAGCACATTGCTCAACCATGCAGCACGCCTAGTGCCTGGTGCAGCACCTGGAGTTGGTTTGGTTGCGCTGCAGTCAGATCGCCCTGGCTGAGCTGCACGTACTGCTGGGCCCTGTCAGCCGCTGTGAATAATAACTAAACATCAGTAAATAAATGACACTAAACAATGGCATGTAAAACAAATCATAAATAATAAGTTGATAAAGAAAATTGAGATCATATAATCATAATCATAATAATAATAATAATAATAATAATAATAATAATGATAATGATCCATATAAATAGAATGAACAAACAAACAACTTGAAGAAAAAGCTGTGATCATGCAGCCTTTCTGCTGTCTGATGCCGCACCTGCAGTTTGTCCTGCTGCTCAGCAGTGAACTCCCCCTTGTTCTTGAGCACGTACTGCTGGGCCCTGTCGAACTGCTCCAGGATGGCTTCAGCAGGCAGCATGTCCCCAGCCTGGTCCAGCAGCTGCCTCTCAGGCGGCTTGGACTTCAGGGGCTTCAGGCTGGCGTTGTATGCGTTGCTGTTGGAGCTGGCGTCCACTGAGCTTTCTGATCTGGGGGCTGAGGTGCTATCAGACTGAGCTGACCCCAACAGCACGTCCCTGTAAGCAAATCACCAGTTGAGGAAAATCACCAGCGGAGGAGATTATCAGTTGATGGAAATCACCAATGGCAGGAGATTACCAGTTGAGGGAAATCACCAATGGCGGGAGATTACAAGTTGAGGGAAATCACTAGTTGTAAAAGTTAGGCGCTCTGGTTTCTACGGCACGTGTGTACACGCCAGCATTGGTCGTGACCACTTGCAATATCATTCTTCAGCGATTAACTGACATTTGTTACCTCAAAGTTGAGAATCTGTGGGGCTGATTCGGTAGCCAGACTGCTGTGACCCCAAATGTGCATCCTTCCAAACAGGATAGGCTGCTATGACCTAGGCATGGCACCCCTCCAAGCAACACTGGCTTTGGCACAACTGTACTCATTCATGGTGAATGTTGCCAGGTTTGCACAGGACAAATTGTGCCGCTGGTGCTGCCAAAAACTGCGACGACTGTTGTGAAAGAGGATGTTGATGCATTAGCACCGTGACTTGCACAATCGAGTGTTTTGAATGTCTTGAAACCCTCACTTGATTGCAGAAAAGATGGACTGCTTCCTAGGCAGCTGCTGATGACTGGACACCCTGTAGACAAGAGGGGTGAAAGGGGTCCCTGGCGCCCCTGAAGGGCTCTTGGAAATGCCCTCTCTATGGGAATGTGCTTTCCTCAAGTGGGAAGAGGCAGTCAAGGTGCTGCCAGGAATGTCAGCTGAGGCTCGTCTCAGAGGTCTTGGAAGAGGCAAAGGTGTTGTGAAGGTGTCCTGCAATAAAATGACAGTTGGTGTGGTACTTCTTTGCCTGAGGAGTGAAGCATGTAATGCCAGTGATCACATTATGCCGAACAATGAACAATGCCTGGGCACAAGCATTGCGTTAACAATTTCATGCAGCAAAGTCTTTGAACAATGCTCACGCACAGGCATTGAAGACTCTTATGCTTATTGCAGAGAGGAAATGACAAGAGAAAGCAACAGCTTGGCAACAGCAGAGGCTGTAGAGGCAGTATATGACCTCAGAACTGTAGGCTACAAACTTGTCATAACGTTGTACAGGCTGACCATGTGTCACATAAAAGCCTGCCTGCAATGCTACATAGCCAATACCCCTGGGTGGGCGAGAATGCGTAAGCACCAGAATAGTGAAGCACAGCAGACGTCAAGTATGGCCACCTGTAAAGAAGCCTCAGCAGCTGCTGCTTGTGTGACTGCTTTCATTGGCAGCAATGGGATTTCAGGGGGTGATGCTGATCCCTCAGTCTCCCCAGGCTGGGTGACTGGGACGGGGGTGTGCTCCAGGCTGCTGTATCGTTTGTGTGAGCTTGCCACAGGAGTGCCGCCCTTGCTGGAAGAAGCTCCAGCTGAGCCTGACCTCACAGTGGCCTCTGAAATTGCGTTCATCCAGTCCTGGCGTTCCTTGGCTGTGTGTGCTGCCAGTTGCGTCCTGCACAAGCGAATTCGGATGCATGAGCCAGTGAGATATCAGTCAGTTAACACCCATGCTGTGACGACAAAGTTTGACAAATGCCACAGACAATGCATATTTGTGGTGATGTTACTTAAGCTGGCGCTTGACAAAGACATAAGCATGGCAGCTGATGCTCACCGTTGCCCATGCGCATCCTCAAAGATGAACCTGTACTTCTTCAACCCTGTTGACTCAGCTAGCTGCAGCACAACGGCACATGTAATGTTTCACAACTTGCGTGGTGCGTGTGACTGATCTGCAACCTGAAAACCTACATGGATGGTACTTCCCTCCAAACTCCAGCTGCCAGAAGGACCCTCACCAGTCTGCACACCAGGCTTGACATGTCCAAAAAGCGGAAGACACCATACATTGTTATGGAACAGCGTGGGCAAGCCGGGCAGTAACCAGCTACATGACACAGTGTCTCACCTCAATCGCTCTATAGTAGGTGAGCACGGGCCAGGGTCCAGATCGTAGTACAAAGTAGCGTGCTCTCCACGTCTTGACCAGTTCCCCTAGCAGAAAAGCTTGCGCTTGAGCATATTTTCTCACCCGCACAGCAATAAAGTGACTTGTGCAAGTTTAGGCAGACCGGCGACGCACTGTGCGCGCCTCGTTTGAACAAGAAGCCTTCCATGGTAACGTGGCAAAGCTCGCCTTGGCCGTCACGTCATCACGAAGGATGCACCCTGTGGCTTACTGACTGCGCTCAGCTGACTCCAATCAACCATGCCGAGCTAACATACGCTGAAACTTGTGATCAGAGGGATGTCTCTACAGAGGGATGTCTCTACAGGTCTCTCTCTCGGCTTCGTCAGAACAGTCATCAAGCCCATGTGACTGACGCACGTGTGCGAAAGTTCCCGAAGTCCTCTTCTGCTTCACAGCCACAAGAGCAAACAGCATTGCAAACAGATCGAGAGACGTGTGACCCAGCGTCGAGTCGCGCTTGATCGTACCTTTAGGTCTTGGTATGCCTAAGTGTGTTGCTGTGAAGTGACGCCTTCGGCAGTGATTTCAGCTTTAAAACTGGTCGCTCGTGGCGCAGCCCGTGGCCTGTTCGCGCATGCACACTTGCAACATTACGTGGCTCAAGCTTAGCCGGCCATAACTTGCGTCAGTTTTGAGGGGTGTCAGCACCAGTCTTGGTCACTGCAGTTGAGGTGATCACCGCGGGGTCGCCCTTCAGAGGCTGCAGCAGAGCTTTGTGTCGCCATGAGTACACTCGCAGCTGCAAGAGCGGACAATTTTTACTTTCCACCAGAATGGGACCCCAAAAAGGGCAGCATGAACAAACAGCAGGGCCAGCACCCTTTGAGGGAACGAGCCAAAAAGATAGACCAAGGCATTTTGGTGATCAGGCAAGTTGGCCTAATTGCAGTTATGCAACAGATTCTTACGCTACGGACTGTCAGGAGGGACTCTGCCAAACATGTCACTGACTGACTTCTGTTCCTGACTTACAGGTTTGAGATGCCTTTCAACGTCTGGTGTGAAGGCTGTGGGCATTTGATTGGCAAGGGAGTGCGATTCAATGCAGAGAAGCAAGAGATCGGCAAGTACCACAGCACCAAGATTTGGTCCTTTACCATGACGGCCCCTTGCTGCCAACAGCGCATTGAAGTGCAGACAGACCCAAAAAATGCACAATACAATGTGGTGTCTGGTGGCAAGCAAAAGGTAAACCAACATATGTCTTGCTGCACTCTACTCGTATGTTACTAGCATGCAAGGATCCTGCAGCATCCTTCAGTGCTGGCAAGGCACATGCTGTCTCTGCGTAGCGTGTGAGAAACACCAGCAGCCACCGCTCATGCCCTGTCGCATGCAAGTTGCAAAGTTGAGTTGGCTTGCTCAAACTTGCCGTTCGCTTCAAGAACAAAACCATCATGTAGACCCTGTCATTTGCCCCTGGTGTTGCAAAGCATCTAGCATCTGAAAATTGTGCATCCGTCTATGCAAGAGCCTTTGGTGCTTTTGCACAGGTCAGCCACCTCGCTTATGTGCCCATCGTTAGACATGGTACTATGCTACAGGCTGAAGAATACACAGCAGCAGATGCTGAAGTGATGGAGTTGATGGACAAGCATGATCGTGAAAAGCTGGACGACCCACTCTCAAAGCTGGAGCACCACACTGATGTCATGATCAAGAAGAAGGCCCAGAATGAGCGGCTTGTGGATTTGAGGGACGATAGCAATGCAAAATATAAGAATGATTACGAAATGAACAAGCTGTTGCGGAAGAATTTAAGGTATGTTGCCACGCTGTTCATGTGGTTTCACGCATGGTATACATGAAGAGCTGATTTCAGAGCTCTTGTTCAGGCTATGTGTAACAACAATTCGTGTTTTTCGTGTCATCTGCTCTCTGATGTTCATGTCATCAGAGAGCAGATGCACTCATCCTGCAAGCAGGTCATGGCTGAGTCCAACTGCTTGCATGCACCACCCTCATCTCAAAAGGACTGTGTTGCATTACTGGATGCCAAGGGCTGATGGCCAACAACAAGCCCTTGTCTAGATCTGCATGTGCCAAAGCATCACATTTGTGCACATTTACTAGCCTCCAGATCCACTTCAGCAACAACAACCTTGCAAGAAGTGTGCCCCTGTTCGTAGCAATTGCTGAGGTGGTGTGACTGCATGTGCAGAGGCGTGAAGAAGGATGACAAGCACAGAGAGCATCAGCGGAAGGCGCTGGGGCTGCATGAAGCCGTCAAATTGTTGCCAGAATCATCTGATGATGCAGCAGCTGCAAGCTTTGTGCATTTTGGGGATTCCAAAGCATTTGCAAAGAACTGGCAGAAGAAGAGGAAGGCAGTGTCATCATCATCCATATTTTCTTCTGCTGCAGTAGCAGCAGCAAGGAAAAAAGAAACGCCCTTTGCACAACATCGGACGTAGCGCTTGCTGTATTTTTGTTGAATGTACAGTTTATGTTCGTCCAGAGTTCATGGTAGTCCAGATACTGTGCCTTGCCTTGCTCATCAGTGTTTGTACTTGAGGTGACATGCCTGTCCTGTACCATAGCCAAGTTTATAGGTCAATAGTAAAAGTCATGGTCAAATGCACTTTGCTTAGACAGATTTGCATGAATCAGCAGGAGGTCTTCATGTGTAGCGAGTTGACAATCATTGCAAGTATCAACTTCCCCACACATTGCTGATAGACAGCCCAACAGTTAGGCTGAGATGCATGCATGATGCTAGGTCCCCTTACACAAATATCATAGAATAAGTGAACAGAGATTCAGTGCTAGCCACTGCAAGTCACGTAAAGATGACTGCAAAGATGATATGTCAGCTCAAGGTAATTGTAATACAGATGCATGAATGTGCACTCCTGCTCATGTCTGCAGATCACTGAGGTTTGTGTCGAATAAGGCAACGAGTCATCAGTGCTCCCTTTTTGGTGCCAATGTCCTTTTCAGCTAACACGAAGACAAATTGAGCAGGAGACAGGTCCAAGCCAGAAACGACATCCACAAGCACTTTGTGCACGTCCTCTTCATACTTGCTGCCTTCTATGCTGTAAGAGTGCAGGTTGACCAGCTCTGGAAGCTCATTTTGAAATTGCCCTGCAGACAAACATTGCATTTACTGTCTGCAGGGTGAGTGTACGCTGTGTTGCTACTCTATGCATATGTCCTGTCACACATGATAGTGCCCCTGCAGTCAAATGGTAAATCAATGCTTAATCAGCACACGAATTACCCATGAAGTGGTCAAAATGGTACAGGTCCTTTCCATATCCAAAGTAATAGCATCTGTCAAGACCACCAATGGTCTCACCAAACTCGTACATTGTCAAGAGACCGTGGTTTGACCTGCAGAGTGCATTTATGCTCGACCATGGGCGCATGGCACAATGACCTGTATTTGTGTGCATGCTACAGTAGCATTGCTACTCTGTTCCAAGTTCCCATGATGCAATGCAGCAAGGCTATCATGTCATTCCAGTTCTTGCATGTAAAGGCATGCTGACATTGTGATGTCAAGGGGCAAAAGATGAAAACACATCCACCCCACCATGGCTTGTTGTTCTCGTGAAGTGCATCTAGCTGTGCTTTGACTGTATCCAGCGCTGTCATGCCTACTGAGGGGACTACCTGCAGAATTGCACTGAGCCCTCAGTCCTGGCACTGTCACTCAGATTCACAGGCGGTCTGTCATCACAGCATGTGCCACAGACACAATCTTTGCTGACACTTGATCAAACTTGTAAAGAGAAGAGCATGCCACCTGAGCACCTGAGGTCCTGGAACATTTTGGGGATTCCAATTCGCAGCTGATGCAATTGCGGACACGAGTCTTCTGGATTTAATACGGGGTCCGCGACACCGCGCATCACAGCACTGTTGCTGTCCGCGTGCAGGCCTGCTGTTGAATGGCGCTGCTTTACAGTCTCTGAAGCAGTGGCTCAGCGATATGCAGTGGTGCATGCCATGCTGCATAGTGCTGCTCATGCAAGCCGATTCCGTCAGCAAGGGTGGGTTTCAACACATTGAAACAATGATCAAATGCACATGTGAACTGCTGTCATACTACTGCTCATATTACCGAGCTTCCGATCCGCAGGGGTGCGCTTGCAGGAACGCGATATTGATCAATATACTTTTGAATCATATACGGAAAGTGGCAATTGCAATTGCCCTAGCAACGCCGGCGAAGGCAACATGTTTAGCCACGAGCGCTACATCCCCTAGTGTCTAGCTACATCTTTCGGTGTGCAGACTGTCCGACACCTAGGCCGCACAGACTCTGCCGTTCCCGCACCTGACTGCAAGATTGACCGTGCATGCTGATCCAGCAGGGAGTTGCAGAAGCGAGCTTGCTGACGAGACAGTATCACCATGGAGGGCCGCGCAGGGGCGGGAGCTTTAGGCCCAAGGCTGGCAGGACGCCTTACCGCAGAGCTTATCCTGAGAAGCCCACAGTATATGAGCTGTGTAAAAGACTATGAAATCGATTTGCGAGGTGCCTGTCGTGCTTCATAGCCCAGAATGTTGTTGCACCTGCATACAAACGCAAAACAAATGCAATCCTCCCACTGGTGCAGGCCACAAGCTGTCTGCCATAGAAAATCTGGGAGCCACAGAGGTATTCACCTAAACAAATATAGCCAGCATACACTGTCCTAGCTGTCCATACTGCAGCTGTACACTGCAAGGCAATACAGCATACTGTATTGAAAGGTTTTGCATGAATAACCAGTCACCATATGCAAGCTCATGCAGAACCAGTTTGACAGCCTTGACCTCTCAGACAACGTCATAGTCAGGCTAGAGGGCTTTCCCAAGCTGCCCCGCCTCAAGACTCTGCTACTCAGCAATAACAGGGTCATGCGCATCTCCCGGAACCTTGAGGGTAAGCTTTTGGCAGCACCGCTGAGTGCTGCTGTGATGACATGAGACTAAATGGGTCAGATGTGTGACACAGATGCCATTCCCAATCTGGACTGGCTTGTGCTCAGCGGCAACAGACTTTCCAACCTAGCGGTATGCATCCTGCATTTTTCCCAATAGAGCATGTGTTTGCATTTCCAGGTTTGGTTGCAATGTCATGTTGGTATGGCCACTTGCACAGCTGTTGGCATTAAAGCACAAGATATCAAAGCCCAAGTTTGCTGAGGGCTCATTTGATCTAATGTTTCAATGGCGGAGCTCGTGTAGAGCAGTCTCTGCTGTTGAACAATGTACAATCCAGTGCACAATCTAGTGCCCTGCAAGATTGCCTCTCTGAACACCAGATGTGTATAGCATGCCACACAGGGTACATGTTTGCATGCTACTGCCAAGCTTGCTCAGATATACAGCACACATGCTTTGCTTGTCATGATCATCCGCAGCAGATTTGGTGATCAGGCATGCATATGGCTTTTCTGCAGGATCTGGATCCACTCAGTACACTTCCCAAGCTTCGACATCTTAGTTTGCTGGACAACCCAGTCACAAAGCAGCCGAATTACAGGTGTGTTTCCATCAGGTGCATTATGTGCATCATGTGCATCATGTCAAGACAATGTTGTATTGTAAAGCAATGCATCATCTGCAATAAGCACTTTATTGCAGTCAGATCCTGGTTAGACACTCGTCTCCTGGCGCATCAAGTGCCAGCCTAAGAATGCAGTCAGTTGCTTCACACTTCACACTTCCGCAATGCAGTGTCTTACCCATCCATGCTGTGACTGCCTGTTCTATACCTTGCGTGCTTGCTTGCTTTCTTGCTTGCTTGCTTTGTCTTTCCAGCATTGTAAACCAATGCTGCATGCATGCAGGCTGTACGTCATACACAGATGCAAGAAGCTGAAGCAGCTGGACTTCCGAAAAGTGAAGCAGAAAGAGCGAGAAGAGGCGGCAAAGGTCATCGGGGCAGCACAGCAACCAGCAGATGCTGCTGCTGATGACAAGGCTACCACCTTTGAACCTGATGAGGATCTGGCACAAGCAGAGGCAGCCACCGCTGCTGCACAGCAGCAGGTCAGAACCCTCTTCCATGCTGGCCATTGCTCATGCCTGCTGCCACTGATCAGTCATGCCGTCAGATTCACCCACTGTCTCACTCAGCTGGTATTATATAGTGGCCAGCTAAGATGTTGGCAGCCTGCGGCAACTCCAAATGTCAACTCACAGCAACCAACCTGACTGCATTGTTTTGCTGCTACCCCAAGATAGACCTGTATTTTGATGTAGCATATGTGTTTGGGCGGATGTGTTTTGGAACCTTGGACGCATGTTGCATGCTCTAGCTGTGTTCATGAATGTTGCATCAGCTGCAGCAGCACAGATTGTCAGCTGTCACCAAGGAGTTAGATCAGCACCATGTGACATGTATGTGAACAGAATGTATGATCATGCTGAGGATTTCACAAAGCACTAGCAGCAGCAATAGCTGCTGCACAAAGTACAGTCAGACCACAGCTTGGGCTCGGCAAATGAATTTTTCCTGACTACTGCATATCTTTTGTTGCAATACATTCTGAAACACTAGCATATGAGGTCTGCTCTACTTGTACTCCATTGAGGTTATGGCTGTTGTTGCTACAGCTCTGTCAAGCATGACCTGTGAGATGCTATTGCACCAGATCATAATCGAAAAGGGGAAACAAGAAAAGAACAGGAACAAAACATAGAAAAGAATAGAAAGTCATAACTAAGCATGGGCAGGGAATCATGCCTGAGTGTGCAGTGCAATGCGAGTGTTGTGCAACAGATTTACACAGTATCTTGATTGCACCTTTATTGGCTTTCTGTTTGCAACAGATTTATACAGTATCTTCATTGCACTTTGTTGTTTTCCTGTGTGCAACATATTTATACAGTGTCTTGATTGCACCTTTGTCGTTTTTCTGTGTGCAACACATCCACACAGTATCTTAATTGCACCTTTGTTGGTTTTCTGTGTGCACCAGATTTATACAATATCTTGATTGCACCTTTGTTGGTGTTTCTGTCCACAACAGATGTATACAGTATCTTGACTGCACCTTTGTCGGTTTCTTGTGTGCAGGCAGCGGAGCCAGTGGTCAGAAAGGGTCCTTCACCTGAGCAGATCACCGCCATCAAGGCGGCCATTGCCAATGCACAAACGCTTGAAGAGGTGCAGCGATTAGAGAATGCCCTCACCAGCGGGCACCTCCCATCGGAGTTGCAAAAAGATGTTACAGCTGACAATGCACAGAATGGTCACAAGACTGATGGGTCAGAACCCCCATCTGCCATGGAAGAAGGCTGAAGCTCTTTATGACTACCCTTTATGACTTAATGCATGCATGTCACCAGTCACAAAGCACTGATCAAGTACTCATGTTGAGACCAGTTTTTTGCATGTGCTGATTTTGGAGCAGCTATTGCCAGGGACACAGCCTGAAATCGTGCATTTCAACAATAGACACTCAAGTATTCCCCTGTCAAACAAAGGGTCTTTCCTTATCTACAGCAGCGCTCAGTATAATGACATCACACATGGGCGCCATGTCATCACAACACTGGGTCACAATGTGTTCACCACAATTGTTAGCAGGCACAGGACCTTGACAAGTGAACACCTGAAACCCTTTTACAGGCCTTGAGGTGTACAGTTGACAAAAGCATGTTTTATACGAGCTGAATGTTGTGGGAACCCAACTTTTCAGCATTGTTTACGCGCAACGCCAGAACTTGTTACAAGTGCGACATTCCATGACAGTGTCGCCATGTTGAGGCTCAGATGCTTGCTCACTTGGTTCTGACTAGGATGTTGGATCAGCAGATGGATGTGCGACTGAGGCCTGTGATAGACAACTTTGTTTGACTGCACCAGCTCCTGTGCTTTTGAGACGCGCGCTGGCATTCTGGATATCGGACTAGTGACAATACAAGCATAGCTGGGTTGTCGTCTGTTCTGACAGTCTGTTGGCTGTGCGGTCGGAAAAGGGCCTCATAGTGTTAGTGGTCAACAGCCTGCAGCTACCGTGCGTTTCCTGAACGACAAGCAACGTGCAGTGCACCCCTGAAATGCCTCACAGCTCGTTCGCCCATGTCGGCGGAACTCTGAACAATATTGATACTTTGCCAGGCCTTCATGACAGAAGTAGACATGAGTTGGACTCCTGGGCAGCTGCAGACAAGGAGAACAGGCGACTTGTCTCAGACAGAAGGGGTGCAGACCATGGAGACTCACTGCCTAACGTTCCAGTCAGCAAGAGGCGGAGAAGGCGAAATTGGGAGTCTCCTGCCAGCTTTGAGCACGAGGATGCATACGGTATCGAGACAGATCCCTTTGAGAACA
>JAABUK010007636.1_pt1 | contig 15525 bp, 14 predicted proteins | sample 5559141 | NCBI WGS metagenome assembly JAABUK01 (sample SAMN10711869, study PRJNA513367) | rock metagenome | isolation source: Antarctica rocks | place: Antarctica: Victoria Land, Pudding Butte nord | collected 2016-01-03
AGCTGATCGGACAGTTTGGTGTGGGATTCTACTCCTCTTTCCTGGTTGCAGACAAGGTGACAGTGCAGAGCAAGAGCAACAGCAGCGACAAGCAGTGGCTGTGGGAATCTGCATCTGGCAGCCACTCGTATAAGGTCAGCCTCAACCCCTGATTCAGTCTTGCATACAGAAGCAAATGACGCATGCTGAGCAACATGCAAAAGTGGCATGTTGTTTGTAGGTGTGTACGTGCGCGCCTGTGACAGAGTAATGGTAGTGCGTTGTGTACTATGTACATATATCAGTGTGTTGCCCCTCAGCAGCTAGCCGTCGTGCAATCCCAGCATGCGTCCCACGCTTTCAAAATGGATACTCAGCACTGTCTTTGTCATGATGCATAGTCGTGGGGGCAAGAGCACTGAGCCCCTGAGTCATGGCATGTAACCTTTTGATGACGTGCAAGATTGTAACGGGTAGAAATTAATGTCAAGGCTTGTTTGTAGTGAAGATGGACTGGCACAGGTCTCCAGGAGCTGCCTTCAATGCTGTAAAATGCATTGATCATTGACCAAAAAAAGTTCTGTTGCATGGGATCTTTGGTATGAGCTGCCAGGTCTTTGCAGGTGAAAGAGGACGACAGTGGAGAGCCTTTGAAGCGCGGCACAAGGGTGACCCTTCATTTGAAGGAGGACGCATATGAGCTGGCTGATGAGAAGAAGCTGGGAGAGCTGATCAAGCAGTACAGCGAATTCATCCAATTCCCCATCAGGTAGGACCATAGATCCAACTCAAAGCACAATTTGAAAATAGTTTCAGACCAGAAAGTTGTTTCTGAGTATGCCCTACCTGTCAGTTGCTTGCAACCGTGCATGCACCAAGCTCAATATGTCTCATACACAGGCTACATGGACAATAAAGTGTGTCAGATGTTGCTGAGAACGCCTGCACTAAGCACAAGCTTGTTTTGTGCACAGGCTATGGACCACAAAGTCTGTCAGCTCATTGTGATCATGCCTGCACTAAGCACAAGCTTGTTTTGTGCACAGGCTATGGACCACCAAGTCTGTCAGCTCATTGTGATCATGCCTGCGCTATCACAAGCTTGTGTTGTGCATAGGCTGTGGACCACAAAGTCTGAGCAGGAGAAGGTGCCCGATGAGGAGGCTACCAAGAGGAAGCAAGAAAGCGCTGACGCTAAGGTATGCTTCCTTGTTCTCTTGGTCTCCTCTTGGTCAGCGTTCTGCTTATGCAGCTTCTCTGTGCACTCTTGAGATCTATCTGCCAGCCTATGGTCTCAGATCTTTGTTGATTTAAGAACTTCCTTGGGACACCGACCAGTAGGCTTAGTAGACTGTAGCCCACATAGAGTAGCTGCCATTGTGAGTAATGATAGACTATGTAAGAGCATTCTGTTTTGTGAAGTTGTTGGCAACAAACGCCCCCATCTTGGTTGCAAAGGTTGGGCACAGACTTGTGTGGACTGAGTTCCACATATGCTTTATGAAAGATTGATTGATCTCATCAGTACACTGCTTCAACACAGCTCAAAGCTCATGTTTGACCAGTGTTGATGCAGCTTGTGTAACACAGGCAAAAGACTAGCGTTGATGCAGCTTCTGTAATGCAGTCCAAAAGACGAGCGTTGATGTAGCTTGTGTGATGCAGGCAAAAGAAGAGGGGAAGGAGGCGGCTGATCCTGTGGAGCCTGTGACACGCACTGTCAGCAAAAGCAGTGAGGCGTGGCAGGTGCAGAATGACAGCAAGCCTCTGTGGACCAGATCTCCCAGAGAGGTGAGTCATGTTTGTGAAAGCGTGCCTTTCCAAACCCAGCATGCATAGCATGTGCGATCAGCATATCTTTGAATGTGTTGAGAAGTAACAGCATGCACAGCATGCGTGCTTGGCGTTTGAAGCATGTGTTGGCACTCTGTAGCAAAAACCTCAGGAAGTCGGCTGTCAAAGAGACAAGTTAGCAGATCTACCTGGATGCTGAACATATAAGTGTGAGGCTGTGTGCTTGCTGAGAGTGAAGTCCACACAATGCCAAGCCATTGCAAACCACCTCTAGCGCAGAATGGTGAGCGAGGTCTGGTTTCTGCATGCTGTGCTTGCTTTGTGTATGCTCTGCGCATGCTCTGTGCATGCTGTGCATGCTTTGTGTGATGAGGTCTAAACGCCCAGCGCTTCATGGTTGTTGCTGGCCCTGTGACTATGCCTTTGCAGGTGCAACATACGAGGAGTATAGAGCATGCTGAGAGCTCACACAAGACACACAGACCATTCTTAGGCCTGCATACATGTTGAATACAGGAAGTTTCAAACTTTGCATCTTTAGAAGCTTGCGCAATGCTTCAGATGACACATCATCTTGACAGTGCAGGTGAGTAAGGATGAGTACGATGCCTTCTTCAAGGCGACCTTCAAGGAGTTCCTGGAGCCTCTGACCACTTCTCACTTCAACGTGGAGGGAACCATTGAGTTCACAGCCATGCTGTTTGTACCAGGCATGGCCCCCTTTGAGCAGCAGGTGCGCCGCTTTTTAGCTCGTTTTTGCCTTGATTGAGCCATGTTTTGCCTTGATTGAGCCCTCTTCGAGCGCTTTTGAAGCTGTTATTGAGCGCTTGTCAAGCCTCTGCTAACTGGATGTGGTGTTGTGTTGCCCTGAGGAACGCTTCTAGCTTTTTGTGTGCAACACCTGCTCACCTGACTCATCTCTCAACAAAAAAGGCGAATTGGTGCGCATGGTTGAGCAGCAGTTGCATCTGTACTGTACGTGATCAGTTTTCAAGCTGCTTGCTGTCAGCTGTCTGCTTGTCAATCAAGTTTTTTCAACACGCCTGTTTCACGTCGTGCATATAACTGCCTGCATTGATTTGCCCACATCAGCCCTGAGACTCCATCAAAGTGTGCGTTCATCAAACCCATGACAGCTGAAACATGACCATGTGCAGGATGCATTTACACCAGATTGTAGCGTCATGACCCTTGTGAAGCATTATGCAACCGTCTGACCCATGTGTGTGTGCGCGTGTGATGCAGGATGCGATGGCCAGGAGCCGCAACATCAAGCTGTTTGTGAAGCGCGTCTTCATCAGTGATGAGTTTGATGAGGACCTGATGCCGCGCTACCTGTCCTTCATCAAGGGCATTGTGGACAGCTCAGACCTGCCCCTCAACGTCTCCAGAGAAATCCTACAGGTGCATACTTCTTCGTCCCTGCCTCATTCAGGCTCTTCCTCTCCTCGGTGATGTGCATGCTTCTTCCTCCTTGCCTCCTTTGACTCTTGTCCTCCTCAGTGATGTGCATACTTCTTCATATCTGCCCTCCTTTGGGCTCTTGTTTTCCTCAGTGATGTGCGCGGGATGCCTGGGTCCTTCGGTTTAGAATTCCAGGCTCGTTGCTACCAAGCAGCTGCTGTAGCTTCCTGTGGAATGCCTTTCATTGGCTGTTCTTGTCCTCTTCTTCATCATTTTGGCACCTGGCCTTGTTCCTCTCCTTCTCTGTCTGCTGTTTGGGCAGCTCAGGACAGTCTGCAGAGAAGTTGTTCAGACTGTCCTTCACCTGCCGCTTGGTGCAGTTCTTCTTCCTTTGACGCTGCTGCTTCTTCTGCTGCAGCTCAAAATCTTCACTGCTTGCTAATGGTTGCTTCTTGAATGCCCTCTCTCTCTCTGGCAACCCAGCATAGCAATAATACATCAGTGGCATTACTTCATACACTGCATGCAAGGCACCACTGACCATGGCCCCATATGAAGGGAGTCATACAAAGGGTGTCTCTTCCCCACCAACTTGGCAAATGCTGCCAAGCAGACCATTGCAAGGGTAAGGATCTTTCAGATACAGGATCCTATTTGTCAGTCTGTCCCTTCGTCAACAGTATTCCCTTTGTCAGATCTTTCCCTTTGTCAGTCCGAGTTCCCTTTGTCAGTCTGTCCGTTTGTCAGTCTGTCCCTTTGTCAGTCCGAGTTCCCTTTGTCAGTCTGTCCCTTTGTCAGTGTGTCCTTCCATGCCATGTAGGAGTCAAGGGTGGTGCGAGTCATCAAGCGTCAGCTGGTCAAGAGGTCACTGGACATGCTGACAGAGATCGCCAAGCGCCCAGCAGAAGGTGACAAGAAGTCAGACTACTCAACCTTCTGGGAGTCCTTCGGCCGCAACCTGAAGCTGGGGTGCATTGAGGATCAAGGCAACCGCAAAGTGCTGGCTGAGCTGCTGCGATTCCCATCTAGCAAGAGCGAGGATGACATGACCAGTTTGAAGGACTACATCTCAAGGTGAGCTTTGCCTGGCCCATGTTTAGGGTTTAGGGTTTGTATGTAGCATGGTCTGTTGACATGACAAGGTTGACATGACCAGATTGGCATGACAAGACTGATAAATCATGTTTCAAGTTGAGCTTTGCTATGCCCTGTTGGGGTGACAAGTCTGAAGGACAATGTCACAAGTTGAGCTTTGCTATGCCCTGTTGGTATGACCAGTCTGAAGGACTACGTCTCAAGGTTTGCTATGGGCTGATGACAAAATGTTACAAGGTAAGCTTTATGGTGGGGTGAAGGGTTGGAGCTGGTATTTTTGGACAGAAGCAGTTTGCACGGCAACCTTGGCCTTGCTGAGCTGCCGAGACTGCCCCTGCCCCTGCCCCCCCCCCTGCCCCTTGCTGAGCTGCTGAGACTGCCCTTGCCCCTGCCCCAGCCCCTGCCCCTTGCTGAGCTGCTGAGACTGCCCTTGCCCCTGCCCCACCCCCTGCCCCTTGCTGAGCTGCTGAGACTGACCCGATCTCAATCAGGCACTGAGGTGTGCAAAGATGGACATTGTTGCATGTAACCGCTGACCCAAAGACCAGCGGTCACATGCGACAATAAGCTCGACACAGTGTGTGTCCATCTTTGCACACTTTGGTGCATGATTGAGATTCGCTATCTGCTTCGAGTTTGCAGTCATCTCTGCCTTGCGGTCCTCTGAGCTGTCAGAAAGATTGACCAAGTCGTGCTTTAATGACGCAGTGCCCAATGTGAGTCCCATCATAAGCAGGACAGCCCTAGCTGATGCTTGTCTACAGATGTTTGTCTGGTGCAAGAGCAAAACCTTTCTTTGGGGTCAGGACTTACACTGCTGCATGGCGGTGCACTTGCCCAGATTAGTCTGAATCAGTGCATGCATCAGGCATCCACCATCATTCGATGTTTATGACCAGGTTGCGCTTGCCTGGTTGAGCCTCCTCACACTGCCCACATACAAGGCAGAAGATGGCTCCTATGGTTGTGTAGAATGAGTGCTTTAGAGTTTAGGGTTTCGTATAGTTATCATTGTTATTGTAACCATACCCTAAAACCTAAATATGTGGTGTAGGATGAAGGAGGGTCAGAAAGATGTGTTTTACATGGCGGCAGATTCCCTTGACGCTGCATCCTCTGCACCTTTTGTAGAGCGGCTGGTCCAGAGAGACTATGAGGTCAGCATGCACAAGCATACACCACTGTCCCTTCACCATGCCGTCTAGTAACTTTCGAAGTAACAATGTAGCATGCATAAAGAACTGAGCATATGCTGTGACTTTATTTTGTTGAGCTCATGGCCAAGCAGCATGACATGTGTAAGAACTGCTGCAATCAGTCAACAGTTCATTCAATTCCACTCGTCAGCGATTGCATCACTCCCAGTGACCAGCCTTGTAATTCTCCTGCAGATATGTGATGCAATACAGAAAAGTGTGAAATTGCACAATGTGCCACACTGTGCACCATGACTTGCATGATGGACATTCCAGCCGTCATGTCATGCCTAAGAGGCAGCCTTGCGCAAGCATGTGCTAGGATGGCAAACCCATTTGATGGTGATCTACCCCAGTCCCCCATCCTCTTCATGCTCACCCTTAACTTCATCTTCAACATTATATTCGACTGCAGGTGTTGTATCTGACGGAGCCTATTGACGAGGTGGCCATCCAGAACCTTGCAGAGTACGATGACAAGAAGTTTGTGGACGTGTCACGTGAGGGTATCGACCTGGGTGCTGACGACCAGGACACCAAAAAGGTGAGATGTGCATTCTGTCTGTGCTCATGTGTGTGCATCGCAAGAGGGCATCGACCTGGGTGCTGTTGGAAAAGTGATAACCCTGGTCTTCCCTGTGCTGTCTGTCTGTGCTCATGTGCATGCATCTCGAACGGGTATCAACCTGGGTTCTGACAACCAGGACACCAAAAAGGTGAGACCCTTGTCTGCCCTGTGCGTTCTGTCTGTGCTCATGTGCGTGCATGTCAAGAGGGCACCAGCCAGGATGCCAAAATGATGACACCCATGTCTCTTCAGTATGTGGTACTGTGTGTACCCTTAGGAGCCCTTTGTGCCTCTCTCGACTGCATTGTAGAGTAAATTTGTTGTGGATGGGGCTTAATTTCCAGAAAACTGTCAGCCAAGCACAATAGCAATGAAACCGAGCAGTACGCGTATGCGTACCTTCAAACCCTAAATCATGAACCCTAAACCCTAAATGTGTGTCACCACAGACAGAGGAGCAAGTAGAGCAGCTGAAGTCCTTGACAGAGTACATGGCTAAGATCCTGGGTGACAAAGTGGAGAAGGTAGTGGTTAGCCAGCGGTTAGCAGACTCCCCATGTGCCTTAGTCACCTCCAAATTCGGGTACTCTGCCAACATGGAGCGCATCATGAAGACACAGGTGAGATGTGTTGCATGTCAAAGCAATGTCAACTTCAGTGCAGTTTGTGCTTGCAAGTGACAAGCAGATTGCGTCATGCGATGATCACAGCACACGTTGAGCTGTTTGACTCTGAGGGTAACATTACAGTTGAAGATGTGCGCGCACACATGCACACACGCATGCCCCATCTCGCCCCATCTCGCCTGCAAGAACGATCAATGACTAACCCGCATTTCTTCCTTCAAGCTGCGGAACAGTATGTCCAAGCAATATCCTCATGCTCTTCTTCATATTTGCAGGCCATGGGAGACAACCGTGCGATGGAGTATATGCGCGGCCGAAGAACCCTAGAAATCAACCCTGACCACCCCGTCATCTCCTCACTCAAAGGCAGATTTGATGAGCACGGTGACAGCGACTCCAATGCACAAGCCATGACTGAGCTGCTATATGAGACATCACTGCTCACAAGTGGCTTCAGCGTAGACTCACCCAAGGATTTTGCCAAGAGGTGTGCTGCCTCCTGCATTCTGCCTTCTGCCTGCTGCTTTCTGGTGATTTGGAATCACAACAGGCCCATGTAGTGATGGGCCATGGTTTTGCATGTCATGCCTGAAGAACATCTTTTGTTGTTCACTGTTTCATGCTCAGAACCACATCTAGATTGTGCATGCTGAAGTGTTTGAATGAGTAGCAGGACTGCAAGTGGATGTAGTTAGTATGAGTACTACATCCGGTTGCAGTCCTGCTACTCATCCAAAAAACATTTCACGCTGAGTGACATGCACAGGTGCCAGGGTTGATTTTGCCACAGGACAAGTAGTGCATTACTTGTTTGTTATCTCTATAAATTGACAACAATTGTTACTTCGGTAATCTGACAAGCATGTTTTCATCACTATAACACTGGCATGGCTGTGGGCAGTGACATTTCAGACTGCTGATAATGCTGATGTGTAGGATCTATGACATACTAGACTGATGACAAATGCTGATGTGTAGGATCTATGGCATGATGTCTGGATTGAGCAGTGGCAATGGCGCATCAGCCAATGGGCAACCAAGGAAGCAAAAGCAATCGACTCCAGCTGTAGATCCCGAAATCCTCGGCGCTGATACACAGAATGACCCATGGAAGCAGTGATTGTGCATCACTGCTTCTGTGTGCTATAAGCTTGCATGTGTGGAGCATCACCATCAGTAATTCGTTCCCTGATGGCTGCATTGCTGGTGTCTCACAGCTGATGAGAACCTGATGTTGTACGTGACCAATGACTGGCTTTCATGATCAGGTTGTGTATGCTATGCCATACAATGATGTCATTGCGACTCGTACGCGTCTTCAGAAACATGATTATGCTTTGCATTTTCAGTACCGTGTGCAGGCTAGGCATTACCAAATGGAGATTCCGATCCTACCTTTTGCAACAGACTCTGTGCAAGACCTGAGCAAGAATTGGTCTGGACAAACGCATCTGGTCAAATTTTCATGCCAGTGTCCCTTCAGCTCCTCAGGAAGCTGAAAACGGGTCCGGCCTCTTCAACCTGCGGGCTTTGCTGTAGTATGTTGCCAGCGCTACCCTTGATGCTATGGGCATTCCTTGCAGATCGCATAAATGCGTCTAGTCGGCATACCACAGCATATGTTCAAGCATTTTGAGACACAAGTACACATGCTGACACAGCATGAAGGGTTCGGAAACGTGCTGACAAATCACCCTACAGCCACCGCTGATGACTACGTGCATCCTGCTAGGGCAGCTGTGGCCGTAGCAGGAAGGGCGAATGTTCTCTTCGAAGCTGCATGAAGCCAGCACGTGCTATGCACAGGTCTGCATCCTCTCGCATGCTTCAAGGTGTCTGCTTGCATTTGCCGCCTTGACATTCGGCGGTTTTGCCAAGTAGCCAACGCTAGGCCAGCGTGTGAGATTGTAGGCGAACTGCACTGTTACGCATCGCACAGCACTGCCCTACTTATTCAAGTGCAACAGTCAACGATGCAGATTTGGCTGGGACTCTTCACGGCCGGCGCACAGCGGACAAAAAGTAAGTACTTGCCAAAGTCCAGAGCTTGCTGTAAGACCGTGGGCAATGAGAGCTCAACCAGAGCTTCGTAAAGTCAACACGCTCACCCTTGAACACACTTGCAGGCACACGGTGCGAAGGAGCATTGAAACTCGACCTTCGCAAAGTCAGCCCTACACCCCTGCATCTTGTCGTACAGCGCTTGGACGCCCACAATAAGACCATCACTTCAGAGGTGAGAACGCCACACCCCAGTCTGTTGGATGGGCGCCATGTTTGCCCCATGGCTGACTTCGCTTGACGACTGAAGCCGCCTTGCCTCGCAGTAGTACAGCTTCATGACAACAGACTGATATGCGTACTCTCATTGCATTGTCTGTTGCACTGCAATGACCCAATCTTTTCTGTTGCAGACTGGAGACATCAGTTTTGCGTTGCATAAGGCTAGCCTGCCATACAAGAACAACCAGTATGAATGGGAGCTGACAGGCAGTCAAGCAGATTATCACAGTTCCATTGTACTGAAGCACGGCGGTGTAAATGAGGTTGCAGCAGTGGAGCAACAGGATGGCACAGCAGTTGTAACACTGCAGCAAGGTGGCTTCTATACACTCAACAGGTTCAAATGGGGCTCCAAGACTTACAGGTACAGCCTAGGCTGCTGCAAATCCGGACAGCTCGTTACTGCCTCATAGGCAATAACAGCCTGTGTGTTGCACTTGAGTACTGTGTCCACAATAAGGTTGTGCATGTTGATTAGTCCTCAATGTGACCACACTGGTACAGTTGCAAAAGACCACAGGGTACCTTTGTACACGCTTTGAGCTTTACTGTCCAGCATGACAAGAGTGGCACAGCACAGCACCTGAATGCAGCAACTTGTGCAGGAAGGGTGCTTGTTAATATTCAATTTATTTAACTTCAGGTGGACCACATCAGGCTGTGGGGATTCCAGAACTCATTTGCAAATCAAACTGATGGAGGATGGCTCAAGGCAGGAGCTTGCGCGCATTGAGGGTCCAGGCTCCAGGTGTAAGAGCTTCTGGATTCAGAACCCTGAGCTGTCACAAGATACCATCAGCATCTTTGGCCGGACAGATTACCCAACATGGATGCAAGTAGTGATTGCCAGTGGGATGGTGGCAGCCAAAACTCAGAGGCGCATCGACAAGAGCTTGCAGCAACAAAGGATGTAGGCGGTACAAGACAAGGGCTGACACAAAGGAGCACTTGTGAGGGCGCTCCCAGTTCATTTGCGGTTGCTGTGGGCATGATGATGTTGCTGTTGGTGCATGAATGCACAGGCAATGATTGAGACTCAGCATTCCTGTGGAAAAGAAGGTCACACCACCATTTTGCTAAGAAGTCTACTCGTAGAATAGCTCTTCCAAAGTGAATCTGTTGATGCATGATGTTAGTATCACTGTGCACATTTGCTGGAAATGCAATATCCCCCCTCCCTCTCTTCCCTCTCCCAAGTTGTATAGTGCACCAGCTGACTAGCTCAGGTTGATCGTCTAGTTATCATATGTCCTGAGTTGGCAGCAACTATGACAAAGTATGGCGATGTTCTGACAAACAAGATAGCAACTTGTTTTGTGAAACACCAAGTAAAGTCAATGCTGTCAGAGCTGTCAGAAGCGTGCTCAAGGTTAAGTGAATGAACATAAATAAGCATAGGTAAAAGTTAGCAACCTTGACGTGGCAGTGCTGCAGCACTATCAGCTGGTAGTCTGTCACACAGGTACCCTTGGGCCATCATGCTTTGCTAGTTGTTTTTCTTCTCACCTGTAGTGGGCGCTGTAACATTAATTGTGTGTTGATTCAGCAGACTTTGCACAATCATTGTGTCACATACATCCAACAGATTATTGCAGTATTGCTAGCTACTAGTGCTGCATGACATGCACAGGTTGAGCAACCTTTGTGGGAGGCCCTATTGCTGAGCACAGAGCGCCTCAAATCAACTGTTCGTGCAGAAACCACGTGGTGATACCTGCAGTGTCGCGAAGTGTTAGAGCAGCATGGTGAATTGCTGCTAAAGTATAATGAGCTAACTGGAACAGGCGTTATGCCTTACAATAAGCTGCCGCTTATTCACTGCCGTGTCATTGCATGCAAGGTTCGACACTGGGTTTGACAGGGCCTGTAAAACAACATGTGGGTGACCCAGACGGGGCCTCAGAGGCTGCTCCAGAGGCTGCATGCTGTTATAGCGTTGCTATTTGTTAATAGTAATGTACTACACACAGTTTCCAATTTTAGGAGGGCTGCCTATGCCCGAAACGCGTCGACTGCACGGACAGCCGGACCCTGGTTGCATGAGTGTCAAAACTGTGAGACAACTCCAGATGAGTCCAGCAGCGCGTGTGCAGGCGGAGGATAGTGCTGCGTGACTGTGCAAGTTTGGTCATGCTCCAGCAACTTTTAGTGATCGTAGCTGTAGTGTTGCTTACCTCCACACTCACTGGAATCGATGCTTTGGATACCGGAGCAATGTACTCACCTCCATTGGTACTGGCAGCAAATACTCATGCACAACGCGGTTTGCGTGCAAACATCAGATGGCGTTCACACTCGCGACCCCAATTTGTAGACGTGGTTGTTGTAGCGCCTAGTGCGGCGGGCTGGCAGGATCGCAGAGCCCGGATAAGAGAGCAGTTCCCTCGTAATCTGAAGCTCATGAACTCCTCGAGATCTGCAACCTTGAAGTTTGCGCTTGGGACAAGGAACATATCAGAAACAGCAGCAGCAGATTTGGAGGCTGAGCAAGGAGAGCATCAAGACATGCTGTTGCTGGATTGCATTGACATGGATGACGACTTGAACTGGAATTGGAACTGGAAACTAGATGGGGATGTTTCAGCAACCACCTCAAAGGTCATGCTGTCCATTGCTTGGGCAGTGCAGCACTATAGGTTTCACTATTTCTTCCGGCTTGGTGATGATAGCTACTTCCGGATCGACAAGTTCATGGAATTATTTGACACACATCAGATCCCCAGGGAGAAGGCTGTTGTTGGCCAAATTTTAACGGCTGAAATATTAGGCATGACTCAGGAATATCCTCAAGGGATGGGGTATGGTCTGACATACGACTTGTGCAGCTTTGTCTCGACAGCCATGCCTTGGCTACTGGATACTGCACCAGAGGATGGTGTAGTTGCACGCTGGCTGTTTGCAACAGGAGCAAAGTTTATCAATTCATCAGCATGGCGCTCAATCATTGATGGTGAAAAGTGTGACAGTGATATGGTTTTGGCACACAAGCTTCCTCCTGAGAAGTGGCCAGACATTTCCGACTTGGGCACTGTGGAGTGTTGACTCAGAAAGAAGCAAATGAATGTTCCTGCCCAACACTTTGCTTACTGCTGTCAGTCATGTCATGACCAATGGACAACACTATTGCAAATGGCCCCCCATGTCCATTGGCAAATTGCCCCCTTGACCAATTTGCAAATTGACCCTCGCTGCAATGCAATCTAAGTTTGAGTCATTGATTTTGAAGTCATTGTGTACAGCACCTGAAACCAAGGTTGTGCTGCTGCATCTTAATGGGTGACTGTACAGATCTGCCATACTAGCTTGACAGAGTTGTTTGCAATAGCATTGCCCATCCCATCTGTCAGTGGCAGCCTTTAGCAGCCATTACTTTGCTTTGCTATAGCTCTGGCCATGTTTGCATGGCAACACGTTTGGACAGCTGTGTAGTGTTGCTGTGTACGTGCTGAATTAGCTGAATGAGTATGCTGAGATAATCAGATAACTGCAGCCTTATGTGCTGGACTCTACTGCTGCTCTCAGCGGTTGCTGTGACATAAATTTGGTTATATGGACTGGCTTTTGTATGCATATCAGAGTGTATTGCACAAAACGTTATGAACCTGATACCGATGTATTGCCAGTCAAATGGATTCCACAACATCGCTGCATGCATATTGGAAGCTTGATGTGAAGTATTATGTGCAACCCAAAATGCTTGCACTCAGCAAAAGTGATGTCACAGTGTGGCTCATAACGAGCCTGCTTTAGACACTAGCTCTGACCTTTTACAAAGTTCCCTTACTTTCAAGATGTGCGTACGCATACGGAGTAATGAGCCACACTGTAAACAACTAGTGACCCATGATTATGCAGATCTGTCTGGACACATATATGTGTGCTGTACAACATTGACCTATATAAGAATGCATGCTAAGCATGCAGCGTATGATGACATGCATGCACATACAACTGCACATACTGTACAAAGAGAACAGCGGAGCCGCAAACATATGCACATACAAGCTGCACGATCCAGCCATAGCCATGGAGTCATGGTTGGTCTTGAGCATCTAAAGCCGTAACGCCATCGCCATGGTGAAAGCGCTGGCGATGGCTGATTGCGACATGACAGCCAGCGTTGCTTGTGGCAATGCGCTGATACGATGCTGAGCGAGCGACGGCAGGTGTTGCATGAGGCGACCGTAAGATCGAGGTGTGGGCTTGTCTCGCACGGAATGGCAGCCAGAAGACAATTCTTGCAAGCCATGGTGGTGCACGCGGGGTTTGCGCTTGGGTTTCTGTCAGCAACTTTCGCCATAGCGTTTGGCATCCCCATTCTATTGTCAAAGTTCGAGGGTAGCCAGGGGGTAGGTTTAGCACCGTCGACGATCGTGTGCCTTGGTGCTTGCACATCCTGGCAATGTGCCTAACCGTTAGTCGCGGTCTCCTGATCGACTTGTTTTCCTGTGTAGCAATACAAAGACACTAGCGCATCATCAAGCTGGTATGCTGCCTATCACCAGCAACAGCAGGCTGATGACTTGGCAGCATCACAGCTGTGGTCATGCTTCCTCTGGGTTCTGTACTGGCCCAGAGTTATAGAACTACTTTCTCAAGAGAGCTTTACAGCAACTTATAGGTAAATGCAAAATCGTGACTGTCCTGGGCTGTCTTTTCAGTCATGCATTGTTTTGAGCCTTTCTGCTGTCTGTTGGCTGCTGATGCCATCTTGTGACAAACCTGACCCCCTGTTGCAGGTGGCTTTGCCAAGTCTTAACAGGCTTGGGCCAGAGAGCAATCCTTTTCATTTCTTCTGGATCAAGCACGCTTGTCTCAGGTATGTACAACCACAGAAGTCCTGGGTCAGGAACCTACGGTGTGCTTTGCCACACCTCTTTTCACACGTGCTATGTCCTGCTTCTCCTGCACGCTGACCACCACGTTCTGCAGTTGCTCCTCCCGTATGCTTCAACTACTAAGCAGATGATAACGAAATGTGCACAACAATGCAGGGTTGCTGGTGACAAGCTGTATGGGAGGTGCGCTATGTGTGGCCTGGTGCCTTTGGAGGGTACAACACAGCTGGCAACGAAGCGCAGACTTAAGTGGACATGACACCCACAACAAGCTGCAGGTAATGCTCTCTTCTTTGCCTCACAGTCATCCAACCTAAAGTCGCCAAACCTGAAGCTCTAGCAGGCATTGCTGTGTGTACGTACAATGCTACATGCCAGACAACATCCCGCACTCTTAGAGATGAAAAGAATAGTCAGAACAAGCTGTCCAGCAGATTCCCACATACTGCTCACATATGATGTACTGCATATTCAAGTATGTGAGTGGCAAACTGACCTATGAACCCAGGACATTCACACTTCTCCTTACATGAGCTGTTGCTGTTCAAGCTGCAAGAAAGCTCCTCACTTGCAACACATGGCCGCAAGGCATTGTGACTCCAGCAAACATTGCTGTCAATATCATGCCCTGAAAGATTGCCCCAAGCATTGTTCATTGAGCCTCATTGTCCTCTTGTTCAGGGTTCATCGGCGGACACACCAAGTGACAAGAAGAAGAGGGGCCAGGGAGTCCACATTGCTGCCACTGCTGGCCATCCACCTCATCATCGTCATAGCGCAACTGATGGGATTGCTTTGCAAGAGGACTCTTCCACATCTTCCAACCATGATGTCTCAGGTAAGCATGCATCTGCTAAGAGAATTGTAACGACGCTGTATAGCATGTCAGCAGGAGAGCGTCTGACTGGTGTTTTGGGAACAGCCCTTGAAATGTACTAGCGTGCCATCTTGTGTAGCTAAAGTATTCTGGTAGATGCACATCTTTTGCAAGTCCAAGCTCAGTGCTATGTCAACACACAGAGATCTGCACTGGTTTGCTGGTGCATGGCACACACGTCCGCGTTATCAAGCATCCTTTACAGTCCGATATGCATCAGCTTTGTTATGCACATGCTGTGTCCCCATGCACACGTGACGCGTTGATTTGTGCTGTCTCTCTGATTACTCTCTTTGATAACAGTGTTTCTGTAAGCAAGAAGCACCTGCCTTCAACTACTATGCTTTCCCATCAATGTCATATTTTTATCTATTATATCAGACTTGAACAAGCCTTGTTAACTTGAAGCATATACAGCTGTCGAGACAAACACAAACCCTTGCAACTTGTTAGATACACTGTGCTAGGACTTTTTCTGCGCGTGAATGCATGTGGATGTAGTCTTGTTTCTACAAAACCTGAAGTTCTGTGTGTCCCAGAATAGCATTGAATCACTTCTTTCATTCAAACTCAGCATTCTCAGAAATTCCACAGGCATTGTCTATTGACTTGTTAGATGAGTCCTAAAGGCACAAAATGTACACTGATTGATTGATTGATTGATTGATTGATTGATTGATTGATTGATTGATTGATTGACTGACTGACTGACTGATTGATTGATTGACTGACTGACTGACTGACTGACTGACTGACTGACTGACTGACTGACTGACTGACTGACTGACTGACTGACTGACTGACTGACTGACTGACTGACTGACTGACTGATTGACTGACTGACTGACTGACTGACTGACTGCCT
>JAABUK010007637.1_pt1 | contig 15525 bp, 15 predicted proteins | sample 5559141 | NCBI WGS metagenome assembly JAABUK01 (sample SAMN10711869, study PRJNA513367) | rock metagenome | isolation source: Antarctica rocks | place: Antarctica: Victoria Land, Pudding Butte nord | collected 2016-01-03
TACAATATGCTTTGGTAACTCCCATTACATCTCTTATTTTCTGTGGCGCAACACCCAAACCGGAACACACCCCTGAAGTTGTTGTGTTAGATGAGGTTACAAACGGGAAAGTTCCAAAATCAATATCAAGCATGCTTCCTTGTGCACCTTCTGCCAATACTTTTTCTCCTGAAGCAATTTTGTCATTAATAAAATATTCGCCATCAACAATATTCAATTGCTTTAAAAATTCAATTGCTTCAAAAAATTCTTCCTCCCATGTTGATATATCTTCCTGAAAATTAAAATTATCTAAAAGCCTTTGATGCTTCAGTCGAAGCCGGATGTATGAAGTGGTAAAACTTTTATCAAGAAGATCGCCCACCCGCAATCCATTCCTTCCTGTTTTATCCATATAAGCAGGACTGATACCCTTGAGTGTTGATCCTATTTTATCATTTCCTTTTGAAACCTCCGAGGCTTTATCTAATGCACGGTGCGTAGGGAGTATGATATGAGCCCGTCTTGAAATATAAAGATTTTTTTTAATGTCCACACCGAAAGATGCTACTGTTTCACATTCCTTTTGTAAAGTAACCGGATCAAGCACCACACCATTTCCTATTAAATTAATAGTATTGTCATGAAATACGCCTGATGGTATCTGATGTAATACAATTTTCTTTCCCTCCACATACAATGTATGACCGGCATTAGGCCCTCCCTGGAACCTTGCGATAATATCATAATGAGGAGCAAAAAAATCTACTATTTTTCCTTTCCCTTCATCACCCCATTGAAGCCCTAATAGTACATCAACCATCCCAGTTATTAATTTATAAGTTTATTGCAGAATGCGCAAAAATATAGGAAGCAAATCAAAGCGGGAAATAAAATACACGCTACAAATATTTGCCTGGTTATGGCTGGGAAAATTCCAATCTGAAGTTCTAAGTTTGGAGTTAAATGTTTTATTAGTAAAATAAACGAATTTAAATTACCAGGCTTTAAACTATCAAATTCTTCCTAACTTTAATCCGGTCTTGTAATTTATTATAAACATAAATAACTTAATCAAATGATTGCTTTATTTAAAAATGGTTCTATAACAAAAGGAATACTCAGGCGTAATTTTATTTGGCTATTGCTTGTTGGCTTTACATCCATCTGCAGTGCCACACCTATACTTATCGCGAATGCTGATTTTAAAGGTGACTGGAATTTTAATGAACAAAAAAGTAAGCTTGCAGAAGGGCGCCGCATGAATGCCCAGAAAATAAAAGTGAGCCAGGAAGGCAATGCCACAGTTATTGAAAGAACATTGGCTTCACAAAATGGGGATAACATTGTTTCGTCAGAGAAATTGACTTTTGATGGTAAAACAGCAGAAAGTACCGTATTCGGAACTTCAAAAAGAAAATCAACAGCAACATGGTCTGCCGATGGCCAATCGATGACCATTAATTCTACTATTGCTTTTGAAAGAGATGGTAACACTACTGAAATTAAGATTGTTGAAATTTGGAAACTCACAGATAATGGAAAATCGCTTTCTATTGATTATACAACTACATCTCCTCGCGGCACTACTACTAATACACTAGTATACGATAAGGCTTAATCCATTTGCCACAAAGCCACTAGTTATGTCAACCATAAAATGTCTGTAAATGTTGCTATCAGCCGTCAGCTATCAGGACGCTAATGTGTAATGTATTTCCTCTTGATTGCTGATAGCTGACGGCTGATAGCAAGCGACAATTTAATGTTGACAAGGCACTAAGGCACAAAAAAACACAAAGAAATAGGAAGAATTTCTTTGTGTTTTTTTGTGCCTTTGGCTTTGTGGCTGTTTGTTCAAATCAGGCAATATCCTCTGTATCATACCTGTCAACAGAATGTATTCCGCTTAATTGTTTCAGACGGCTCACTAATTCTTCAAGCTCTTCTTTGTCGTGAACATATACTTTTATGTTTCCGTGAAACATACCTTCCTTTGCCTCAACGGTTAAAGCATTAATATTTATTTTTAACTCGCCTGAGATGAGGTTGGTAATCTTATTGATAACACCTACATCATCAAGCCCAACAATCTTTATCCCTGTAAGGAAAGAAATTTCTTTGTTTTTAGCCCATTTTGTTTTTACTACACGGTGCCCATAATTGGCCATAAGCCGGGTTGCGTTTGGACAGGTAGTTCTGTGAATCTTTAATCCCTCACCCGTTGTAACAAATCCAAATACATCATCGCCCGGTATTGGCTTACAACAATTGGCTAGCGTATACATTATTTTATCGCTGCTTTCTCCAAAGATTATTAGCTCTGCGTCTTTTTTAGAAGGGAAGGTATTGTCTGGCTTATGCTCAGTAATCTTTACTGGCTTGGGGGAATCTAATTTATCTCCTAAAACATTAAAATCCTTTAGTTCTTTTAAATCAAGGGCCTTTGTTGCAATCCTGTAAAAAAGATCAAGGGGTGAATTTAGTTTATAGAAAGCTGTTATCTCATCTATATTATGTTGGTTGAACGAAGCCCCCATACTTTCAACTTTCCTTTGCAGGGTATATTTTCCTTCTTCAGCGATTTTGCGTTTTTCTTCTTTTAATGCATCCTTGATTTTACTTTTAGCCTTTGCTGTAACAACAATTTGCAACCAATCTTCGGTTGGCTTTTGTTTATTAGAAGTGATTATCTCAATCTGGTCTCCACTGCGAAGTTTGTGACTGATAGGAACTAATTTGTGATTTAATTTTGCTCCGATACATTTAGACCCGATAGCACTGTGAATAGAAAAAGCAAAATCCAGGGCAGATGAACCGATAGGCAGCATTTTTACATCACCTTTGGGGGTGTATACATAAATCTCTTCAGCAAGGAAGCTTGTTTTAAAATCCTGCAGAAAATCCACACTATCTGTTTCATGAGTGCTAAGAACCTCCCTGATTTGATGGAACCATTTATCAAAGCGGCTTTCATCAGTGGTACCTTCTTTATATTTATAATGCGCCGCCAGTCCTTTTTCCGCAATTTCATTCATTCTTTTAGTACGAATCTGCACCTCCACCCATTTTCCCTGTGGTCCCATAACGGTTGTATGCAATGCTTCATAGCCATTCGATTTAGGATTACTCAGCCAGTCACGCAGGCGTTCCTGTGATGGTGTATATTCATCAGTGATAATAGAGTAAACTTTCCAGCAATCTTCTTTTTCCTTTTCCGGTGGTGAATCAAGAATAACCCTGATCGCGAAAAGATCATAAACTTCTTCAAATGCCACTCCTTTCTTTTTCATTTTATTTGAAATAGAATGAATGCTTTTCGGGCGACCATAAATTTCAAAAAGAAAATCACCTTTTTCAAGCTTATCCTTAATAGGCCTTATGAATTCATTAATATACCTGCTTCTTTCCCGTTTTGTTTCAGAAAGTTTACGGGCTATTTCTTTATACGTATCCTGCTCCATGTATTTCATCGAAAGATCTTCCAACTCGGTTTTAATGTTATAAAGACCCATTCTGTGAGCAAGAGGAGCATATATATAAATTGTTTCAGAAGAAATTTTCAATTGTTTTTCCCGTTTCATGCTTTCCATAGTACGCATGTTATGTAAACGGTCGGCTAGTTTTATAAGAATTACCCTGGGGTCATCGGTTAGTGTAAATAATATTTTTTTAAAGTTTTCTGCCTGCTGCGAAGCGTTTACATCTATGATATTGGATATTTTAGTGAGGCCGTCAACAATTCTGGCTATTTCGCTGCCGAATGCCTTTTCAATATCATCAAGTGTAACATCAGTGTCTTCAACTGTATCATGTAATAAGGCGCAAATGGTAGATCTAACGCCTAACCCTATTTCTTCAGTACAAATTTTTGCAACAGCAAGAGGATGGAGGATATAAGGTTCTCCACTTTTCCTGCGCATTGTTTTATGTGCATCTGCGGCTATTTCAAAGGCATGCCTTACCAGTTCCTTATCACCCTTTTTAAGTTTGGTTTTTAATGAACGTAATAACCCGCGGTATTCCCGCAAAATAAGTTTCTTTTCCTGTTCCTCTGTTAAATTATACTTCGGTATCGCTGCAATGGTTTCCATACAAAACGAATTTACATAAAAGAAAGGGTTTTTATTTTGTATCAAATACCTTATTTTCGCAAACCTTTTCAAATACAGCAGCGGGTGTGGCGAAATTGGTAGACGTATCAGACTTAGGATCTGACGCCGTGAGGCATGGGGGTTCGAGTCCCTCCACCCGCACCTACCATCAGGACACAAGTAGGCCATGAAGGCACGAAGACACAAAGGAGCACGAAGAATTTTATTTGTGATACTTTGTCCCTTCTTGCCTTTGTGGCATTTAATGCAATTCTTGATACTTGTGTCCTCACTGTAGCCATCCGCATAGAGGTGATAATCCAATAGGTTTATTACCTTTTTATCTTCAAACACAGGCAATGAGTTAATTTTCCTATACAACAATAATTTAGTTATTCGTTTAGGTTGGTTACTATCTACAGACTAGCGGACCAGGGCAAACGCATCTAAAACAGATTAGGTTTGAGTAAATAAATAGATTTTTGGGTAAAATTTGTTTTACTGATGCAAGGATTTATAGAACACTTCGGCGATATACCCGATTTCAGAATAGAGCGAACCAAAAAGCACAAACTCATAGACATTCTTTTTATTACGCTGTCAGCGGTTTTGTGCGGCTGTGATGAGTGGGAAGAGATACAAGCGTACGGCGAAAAAAAAGAAAGTTGGCTGAGAAAATACGTAGAGCTGCCTAATGGCATTCCCTCCCATGACACGATCAACCGTGTTATTTCAGCTATTGACCCCAAAGTGATGCAGGAACGCTTTGTACAGTGGGTACAGGGCATTGCCACGTTAAGTAAAGGGGAAGTGGTAAGCATCGACGGCAAAAGATTATGCGGCAGTGGTAAGGATGGGAAGGAGTCAATTGTGCACATGGTAAGTGTGTGGAGCGATGCCAACAACCTGGTGCTTGGCAACTATAAGGTTGATGATAAGAGCAACAAGATAACGGCTATCCCCAAACTGCTGGAGATGCTGGATTTGTCGGGATGCATTATCACTATAGATGCTATGGGCTGTCAAAAAGAGATAGCTGAAAAAATAGCAGACCATCAGGCACATTACATATTGGCTGTCAAGGATAATCAGGCTCACTTACTGGATGACATACAGGAAGCCTTTGGTCATGAAAAGCACGCGCAGATAAGTACAGATGTGCAAAGCAATCTGGGGCACGGTCGTATCGAAAAGCGCAACTGCCGGGTGATTACCGATATAGATTGGATCTGTAAAAGCCAGGATTGGAAAGCATTGGCAAGCCTGGTAGAACTGACAGCAGAACGGACGGATAAGAAAACAGGCAGCTATCACAAAGAAGTCCGTTATTACATTACTGATTTAGTGCAAAGTGCTAAGGAATTTAACGGATGTATACGCAGCCATTGGGGCATAGAGAACCGCCAACATTGGATACTGGACGTGGCTTTTAGAGAAGATCAAAGCCGCAAGCAGGCAGGAAACGCAGCAGAGAACTTTGGCATTATCAACAGGATAGCCCTGAATATACTCAAAAAAGATACTACAGTAAAAGCCAGTATGAAACGAAAACGTAAAATGGCAGGTTGGGATGACCAGTATTTAGAACAGCTACTTGCTCAACTCAAAATTTAGATGCGTTTGCCCTAACTAGCGGACCGCTGATAACTGCATTTAATTCAAATCCCCTAACTTTGCCACCCCAAAAACAGGTATGTATCCATATTTGATACATCCTCATTGAATTATAAACATTTTAAAATACAATAAATGGCTACCATTACGAGGGAAATTATTGGTTTGCTTAACGAAAAGATCGTTATTACAGTAGAGAAGGGCGATTACCTTCCTTCTTTCCAGAAATCAATAAAAGATTACAGTAAAAAGGCTAATATACCAGGGTTTCGCAAGGGTATGGTTCCAGTTGGAATGGTTAAAAAGATGTATGGTTCTTCTGTGTTTGCAGATGAAGTTATCAAAAGTGTAGAAAAGGGTTTATCTGATTATATGACGAATGAAAAGCTACAGATTTTCGCCCAGCCTTTACCTTTGCCGGATAATGATCTTTTAAAGCTGGATATGAACCAACCTGCTGAATACCAATTTTCATTTGAGGTTGGGTTGAAACCGGAATTTACACTTACAGACCTGGCTTCTGCACCTGTAATTCTCTACAAAGTTGAGATAACAGATGAAATGATTAATAGTGAAATTGAAAAGTTGCAAGATCGGATGGGTAAAATGGTTGACCAGGAAACAATTACAAGTATAGAGAATGAGATCAACCTGACGTTTATTGAAAGCGATGCTGAAGGAAATGAGATTGAAGGTGGCATCAGGAAAGAAACTTCATTGGAATTAAAAAATTTCACGACTGATTCTCAGCATGAATTAATTGGAAAGAGAAAGGATGACACTCTAATAATCCAGCTTTCCAGAGCTTTTGTTGAAGAAAATAAAGAAAAGGTAATCAGAGAACTTGAACTTGTTCAGGAAGATGAGGATGATGCTAAAAAATTTTTTAAACTGGTGATTAACAAAGTGAGTTTACTTGAAAAGGCACCTTTAAATGAAGAGTTTTTTAAACAGGCTTTTCCTGATGAAGATATTATAACAGAAGAAGCTTTTAAAAATGAAATCAGAAATGAAATCGAAAAACAATGGGACCTCCAGAGCCGTAGCAATCTTCAGGATCAGATTTATCACGAATTATTACATACACATATAGAATTTCCTGAAAATTTTCTCAAAAGATGGATGCTTACCGGAACGGACAAACAAAAATCTCCTGAAAAAGTGGAAGCTGAGTATCCAAAGTTTGTTAACCAGTTAAAATGGACATTAATAACTGAGAAGCTAATTCAGGAAAATAATATCGAAGTAAAACCAGACGATCTTCGCAAATTCGCAAAAAATCAGTTACTGAGTTATATGGGCGGAAGCAATATTAATATAGATCAGCCCTGGGTGAATGATTATATTGAAAGAATGATAAAGGATAAAAAGTTTGTTGAAGATAGATTTCACAGGGTACAAACTGAGAAAATATTTGAGTGGGCAGAATCACAGGTTCATCCTACTGAAGCAATAATAAGCGCAGAGGATTTTACTAAGATGCTGCAAGAACACAAACATGAACATTAAACTATGCTTTCATTACAGCCTTTAACTTATACCTATATAAATAGATGGCTAGCTAAGAACAAGAATTTTAAACATTTAAGTTTTCCCAAGCCGGCATTGTTGCCGGCCTTTTTAATAGATATGTTGTCATTTATTACATGGATTTTAGTTATACAAGTTAATGAAAGGGATTAAATATGTAAGTCTGTCAGGTTTTTGACACTTTAAAATTTTGGACATAGATTTGAATAACAAGCCAATACTTTCATGATAAAATTGCTCATTAAATTCAATTAATCCTTAATTGATCTGTATGGATTAAAAGGAATAAATCTAAAACTGAAAAAAATATGAATACTCAACAGGAATTTGAGAAATATGCTGTGAAGCACAGAGGTATTTCCAGTAATACCTTAGATAGTTATAAAAAATACCAGATTAATGATCTTACTCCTAATATAATTGAAGAACGCCCGATGAATGTTGCGGTTATGGATGTTTATAGCCGCCTGATGATGGACCGCATTATATTTTTAGGTTATCCTATTAATGACGAAGTAGCCAATATTGTAACTGCTCAATTACTTTTCCTGGAAAGTACCGACCGTACCAGGGATATCCAAATGTATATTAACAGCCCTGGCGGTAGTGTTTATTCCGGACTTGGAGTTTATGACACCATGCAGTACATTACTCCCGATGTATCAACAATTTGTATAGGTATGGCAGCATCAATGGGACAGGTGTTGTTGTGTGCAGGAACAAAGGGTAAACGTACTGCGCTTAAACATTCACGGGTTATGATGCACCAGCCTAGTGGCGGAATTGGCGGACAAGCTACAGATATTGAAATAACGGTAAATGAGATCAGGAAACTGAAAAAAGAATTGTACGAGATAACCGCTTTTCATACTGGTAAAAGTTTGAAACAGGTGGAAAAGGATTCTGATCGCGATTTATGGTTCACCGGGGAAGAAGCCAAGGAATATGGAATGGTTGATGACGTGTTATTAATTAACCCAAGAAAAACAAAAAAACCGGAGTAACTGTATTGTTAGCGACTATATAACAATTCACACTGCAAACCTAAACTTGAAAATTTCACATTAAAAGAATTTACTTATGAATTATTCTAAATATTTGATCCAGCCTTTCAGAATGGAAGATGATGAACCAGAAACAGAACCAAATGAAGAAAAAGCCCCGGAGATGGGCAGGTTGATGATTAAGAAGATGGAAAAATACTTCTTTGAAACCCGTTCAGTTTACTTATGGGGTGTAGTTAATGACAAATCGGCTAGTGAGGTAGTAAGCAAGTTGTTATTGTTAGATGCCGACAAACCTGGAGAAGAGATTAAATTTTTTATCAATAGCCCGGGAGGTATGGTTACGAGTGGTATGGTTATATATGATACTATGAGAATGATAAAAAGCCCTGTAAGCACAATTTGTATGGGCCTTGCAGCTTCAATGGGTTCAATTTTACTCAGCGGCGGAGAGAAAGGCAAACGATTTATTTATCCTCACGGCGAAGTTATGATCCATCAGCCCAGTCTTGGTGGTTATATGCAGGGCGTAAGTGCTGACCTTGAAATACAGGCTGAACAAACCAAGCGTGCAAAAGACCTTGGCGCCAAAATCCTTGCTGATAATTGCGGTAAAAAAATAGAGCAAATCATGCGGGACTTTGATCGCGATTATTGGATGGAAGCCAAAAAAGCCATAGAATACGGTATAGTAGACATGATTATAGAAAAGATATAAATAAAAGTATATTATAATAAAGAACCGTTGCGATTGCAGCGGTTTTTATTACCGGGTTATCCCATAAGTTGGATAACTTTGTACTTTATAAATAAGTAACAATGGCTAAAAATACATTGCATTGCTCCTTTTGTGGCCGTAGCCGCGATGAGGTTAAAATTCTTATCGCAGGACAAGAAGGTCACATTTGTGAGAATTGTGTTGAGCATGCACGGGAAATTATCGATCAGGAATTGATGACCCGTAATGAAAGTGGGGTTTCTTCCTCTCAATTCAAACTAACGGTTAAAAAACCGATGGAAATGAAACGCTTCCTGGATGAATATGTAATCGGGCAAGATGATGCTAAAAAAGTTTTATCTGTTGCGGTTTACAATCACTTTAAAAGATTACAGCAGAAAATAGGGGATAATGAAGTGGAGATTGAAAAGAGCAATATTATTATGGTTGGAGAAACCGGAACAGGTAAAACCTTACTGGCTAAAACAATTGCCAAGCTTTTAAATGTTCCTTTCGCCATCGTTGATGCAACAGTGTTTACTGAAGCGGGTTATGTGGGTGAAGATGTGGAAAGTATTTTAACCCGCTTGCTGCAGGTGTGCAATTACGATGTTACAGCCGCGGAAAGAGGCATTGTATATATTGATGAGTTAGATAAAATTGCCCGTAAAGGCGACAATCCTTCAATAACCCGTGATGTAAGCGGTGAAGGTGTTCAACAGGGCTTACTTAAATTACTTGAAGGTACTGACGTACTGGTTCCTCCTCAGGGCGGACGCAAGCACCCGGAACAAAAGCTCATAAAAATTAATACTCAAAATATCCTGTTTATTTGCGGTGGTGCATTTGATGGGGTTGATAAGGTAATCGCAAGAAGAATCAATACGAATGCCATAGGTTTTAATGTAAACAAGGAACAACAGGAAGCAGCTAAGAAAAACTTGTTGCAATATGTAAATGCACAGGATCTTAAAAACTTTGGGTTAATTCCCGAATTATTAGGTCGTTTGCCGGTAGTTACTTATTTAAATCCCTTGGATGCCCCAACACTACGTTCAATTTTAACTGAACCAAAAAATTCTCTTGTAAAACAATATGAAAAATTGTTTGAGCTTGAAAATATCAAATTAACTATGGATGAAGAAGTGCTGCACTTCATGGTTGAAAAAGCAATGGAGTACAAGCTGGGTGCAAGAGGCCTTCGTTCTATCTGTGAAAGCATCTTGACCGATGCGATGTTTGAAATGCCCTCTGGTAAAGAAAAGTCTATTCATCTTACGTTGGATTATGCACGTAAGAAATTTGATAAAAGTAAATTGAGCCTGCTAAAAGTGGCTTAATGCTTTACAATGTTACATGTGAAATATTAACTTCAGGAATTGACAGTTACTATTTCACATTTTTTTTAAAGGAAACGATTGATTCTTGATGTCATTAATAAATAAAAGCTATTCCAAATGGAAGAACTGATAGAGCGATTGAAAGAACAGGCAGGCTTAACTACTGATCAGGCACTTCAATCAATTGAAGTGGTCAAGTCATTTACAAAAGAAAAATTTCCCGTGTTTGCTGACGCCATTGACAAACTATTCGAGAAATATGGGTCCGCAGAAAAGGATGATTTCCTGGATTAGAAACACTCAATTAGTTTTTAAAACTTTCGGGGTGCATAGAAGCTACTCAAATTATATATAGGTAGAATGCTTCATTAAATTTCAAACTACTTTAAATGAATGATAGGGTAAAAATTATTAAGACAGATATACTTTCAGATAATTGGTATGTTTTAAAGAAGATTACTTACGACTACAAGCAGAGAGATGGAACATGGACAACAATAAGCCGTGAGGCCTATGATAGGGGCAATGGAGCAACGATATTACTTTACAATAAAGAACAGGGGGCTGTTATACTGACCAGGCAGTTCCGGCTTCCTTCTTTTATTAATGGAAATCCTTCCGGTATGCTTACAGAGGCTTGTGCCGGTTTGTTAGATAAGGACAATGCTGAGGACTGTATTAAAAGAGAAACTGAAGAAGAAATGGGTTATAAGGTTTCCTCGGTTCGAAAGATATTTGAAGCTTATATGTCTCCGGGATCTGTAACTGAGATGCTGACATTTTTTGTTGCGGAGTATGAAAAGAATATGAAAATCACGGAAGGTGGCGGATTAAAAGATGATCATGAAGATATTGAGGTTGTAGAAATTAGTTTGGCTGAAGCGTTGGGTATGATTGAAAATGGTAATATCAAAGATGCTAAAACTATTATGCTGTTGTATTATGCTGCTCTTAATAAATTGACAGAATAAGAATTTGCCATGTATGGCATAAAAAAACCCGGGTTTTTCACTCGGGCCCTTTAACAAGCAATCGAAAGAGGCTATTTTCTAAATGCTTCCCTGGAAATTACCAGTTTCTGCACTTCTGATGTTCCTTCACCTATCGTACACAATTTACTGTCACGATAATATTTTTCTACCGGGAAATCTTTGGTATATCCATAACCGCCAAATATCTGAACAGCTTCTGTTGACGTTCGTACTGCTACTTCACTTGCATAGTACTTTGCCATTGCTGCCTGCTGAGTCATTTCTTCACCGCGATTTTTTAAGTCAGCCGCCTGCATAGTTAATAATTCGGCAGCAGTAATTTCTGTTACCATATCTGCAAGCTTAAAAGAAATCCCCTGAAAGTTTGCAATAGGCTGATCAAACTGGTAGCGTTCCTTTGAATACTTTACTGATGCTTCATAAGCTCCTTTTGCAATTCCTAAGCTCAACGCTGCAATTGAAATACGGCCACCATCCAACACTTTCATAGACTGTTTAAATCCTGTCCCTACTTCACCGATCCTGTTTGCATTTGGTACCCTGCAATTATTAAAGATCATTTCAGTTGTTTCACTTGCACGCATTCCCAGCTTATTTTCCTTCTTACCTGCACTTAAACCAGTAAAATCTCTTTCAATAATAAAGGCGGTTGCATTATTTTTCGTCCTCGGTTCACCGGTTCTGCAGATGACCACGGCTATATCACTGCTATTACCATGGGTTATCCAACATTTGGTTCCATTAATGATCCAGTCATCACCCTCCTGCACTGCCACACACTTCATGTTTCCGGCATCACTACCTGTATTCGGCTCAGTTAAGGCCCAGGCACCTAACCATTCCGCTGAAGCCAACTTAGGCAAATACTTCCTTTTTTGCTCTGAGTTTGCATGAGCAACAATATGACCAATACAAAGAGAATTATGGGCAGCAACACTAAGACCTATTGAACCACAAACTTTAGCTATTTCCTGAATAATGGTTACATATTCAAAATAAGAAAGGCCGGCACCACCATATTCTTCCGGAACCAATACTCCCATTAAACCTAGCCTCCCTAGTTCTTTAAATACATAAAGCGGAAACTCCTGCTTTTCATCCCATTCCATCACATGAGGTTTAATGTTCTGATTTGCAAAATCTCTCGCAACCTGCCCTACTTGTTGAGTGATTTCCGATATCTCAAAATTCATATATAACGATGCTTCTTTAACACGCCCTGCGCTGATGCAAGATAATAAGATTTTATTAATACTAACAAGTGTTAGTATTAATTTTTAAGATGTAAAGTTTGAAACTTCCAAACTACCTATTCTATTTTCAAATAAGGAACAATTTTCCTATATATTTCATTGGTAAAAAGTTCTATATTCCTTAGGTCATCAAGGGTGTTATAATTGCCATGTTGCTTCCGGTATTCTACTATGGCAGAGGCTATATTCCATTTTATATAAGGATGTTGTTTTAATTCATTGACATCAATAGTATTGATATTTATTAATGATACTTTTGAATTGATTATCGTTAAGCTTGACCTGATTTTTTGAAAAGTGGAATCAGGCAGCCCATAAATCTCCGATACCTGGTCAACTGAATAAAAGCCCCCAAGTTTTTCTCTGAAACGTACAATGCGTGCTGCCAGCTTACTTCCAATTCCTGGCAAGGCTATTAATTCAGCAGTATCAGCCTGATTTATATCTATTATGTGTGATGGGTGCAATGACTTAACACTGGTATAACTTTCAGGAGGTTGAACATTATGGAAACCTGTTTCATGATTTTCCTGTCTGGAGCTGTTGATTATTTTGTCAATTTGCACATAAGGCATCAATCGCTCTACATCATTTGTATGTAATCCATAGATCTTTTGAATATCCTCTTTGTTCTTAAATCTTCCCCCTTTTGAAATATAATTATGAATTGTTAATATGGTTTTATCACGTAATCCTAATCTTTTCCAACCTTCGCCTGACAATTTATTAGGGTCAAAATAAAATAATTCTGTTTTTTGCAGTAACTTTTCTTTGTTTAATGAGTTAGGTTTATAATTGGATTCATAGTCATGATCTGCCATAAACCTTTCTTCTTTAACGGCTGGTGTATTTTGCTCTTTTTTTACAGACTGTAGCTGATCTACCTGATTTTTAAAGTTTTTTAAGTTGGCTTCTTTTAAACTTCCTTCTGGCTGTGGAAACAAGTAAGGAAGCAGTAAAATTATTAAAATCAGGAATGCTAATATTAATACGGCTGTTCGTTCTTTTCTGCTAAATGAAAAATAGTCTTTAATTATCTTTTCAAGCATAATACTGGTTTATGCATGAAAATTAGCGATCATATTAATTTATTAGTACCGTGTTTTATGGGAAAGTTGAGGAGGGAATCACGTTAATCTTCCATCTGTGGGTTGTAGTGACCAAAGGTATTAACCAATAAATGAAACCTTAGGTTAACTTTGGAATTAAGGGAAAAGCAGTTCCATTTTATCATAAGCAAGAGATACTCCAGGTGATAATTCAGCACTGATATCCTGGTGTTTACCTAACTGATGGCTGATATGAGTAAAGTACACTTGTGGCATTTCCAATTCCTTTGACATAGCAATTGATTCTTCTAAGTTAAAATGTGAGATATGCTTTTGTTTACGCAGTGCATTCAGTATTAATATCTCGGAACCACGTATTTTATTTTTTTCCTTTTCCTCAATCCGGTTAGCGTCGGTAATGTAAGTAAATATTCCAAATCTAAATCCAAGCACCGGCATTTTCAAATGCCACACGGTTATGGGTATTACCATAATATCTCCTACTGTAAAATTATCGTTGCCGATCAAATTCATATTAAGTTCAGGAATACCAGGGTATTTTTGGTCAGAAAAAGCATAGGCAAATTCTATTTTCAAGGCTTGCTGGGTCATAGCGTTCGCATAAATTTGCATTGGTTTCCTGTTAAAGAAATTATAAGCGCGAACATCGTCCAGTCCGGCAATATGATCTTTATGAGGGTGGGTAAAGATAATAGCATCCAGCTTTTTAACATTTGCCCGAAGCATCTGATAACGGAAATCAGGCCCGGAATCTACCACCAGAGTTGTATTAGAAGATTGCACCAAAATACTTGATCGGAGGCGTTTGTCTTTTTTATCGGTGGAGGTACATACTTCACAACCACATCCAATCATTGGTACGCCGCCACTGGTGCCTGTCCCGAGAAAAGTTATTTTAAGAGATGGATATGCCAAAACGGAAGGTAAAATTTGATGATGAAGAGACTAACACAGCAAAAACGAATAAAATGAATAATTATACCTGCCAATTATAAATTATTCGCAACCTCATGCCGCTGGATTATCTCTTTGTAAGCTTTATGAGTCTCCGGTGTTAACTGCCCGGCATTAATATTCAACTGTGGAATAAGATCAATCAAAATACTAATCCGCCCTTCAGTTTGCAAAAATTTATTAAGCACTACTATCTTTCTTTCTTCTAAAATACAATAACCGCTCTGGAACGTACCTCTTTCATATCTAACCACATATTCTGACTCTTCCAGAATTTTTTCAATTTTATGCAAACTATGCTCGTTGAATTTCATAGAGGCAAATATACGGAAGTTTGGGTATGGGGTATGAGGTGTGAGGTGTGAGCAAGAAAGTATGCTGAAGTCATTGATATAGGAAAATATTCAATAATCAACCCCAATGTTCAATATTCAAAATGAAATTCAAAGCTAGTCAAGCAATAAATTTAATTGATTATTTATAGTTGCTATTAATTATTGAATGTTATTAAAGTAATACCTAATACCCCATACATTATACCTGATACCTACTTACTCGTCATCTTAATAACCGGCACAATCATTTCTTCAAGGCTTACACCACCGTGCTGAAAGGTATTCTTATAATAATTCACATAATAATTGTAGTTGTTAGGATAACAAAGAAACCCGTCCTCCCTGGCAAAGATATAGGATGAATTCAATGTCGGACTTGGCAGGCCTGCCTCTTTAGGATCTTTGAAAGCCAGCACTTCCTTAGGATCATAATTCAGATTGCGGCCATGTTTATACCTTAGGTTAGAAGTAGTTTGTTTGTCGCCAATCACTTTACAGGCATTTTTTACACGTACGCTGCCGTGGTCGGTCGCAAGTACAAGGTTAATTTTTTTATCGGCAATCTTTTTTAAAGCCTGGTGCAGCGGGGAATGCTCAAACCAACTGCAGGTAATGCTGCGGTAACTGACTTCGTCACTCGCC